>TARA_R100000789_G_scaffold93650_3_pt1 | contig 17947 bp, 13 predicted proteins | sample TARA_R100000789 | Tara Oceans TARA_R100000789 (sample SAMEA2623403) | marine metagenome | biome: marine biome (ENVO:00000447); feature: mesopelagic zone (ENVO:00000213); material: "saline water (ENVO:00002010), including plankton (ENVO:xxxxxxxx)" | depth 450 m
CGAGAGATTACCACCGGATGTCGTTGTCATACGGTATCGATAGATGCGATCCATTGTTCGCATGATTTCATCACGAGGATGGACGACGTTGCGAGGCTGATTCATATTATCTCACTGTCTATCGGGAAGACCGTAGGATGCGTCCTGACGCACCATAATCAAGTTTCGAATTCATCTCACTTACAGGAGTTGTCTACTACGGAAGGGAGTGACAACGATTTGTTTCATGATCATCATAAAAACGAAGGTGCGTCAGGACGCACCCTACTATTCCAACTATCGCTAAATGTCGTGTATGTTCAGAGATCTGGAGCAAGCAAACTGCCTGCGGAATAGCGATTTGAGGGCGACATTTATAGCTCGAAAGAGCACTACAGTGACTAAAGTGGGCGAACAACGGAAGTGCTGCGGTAGTAGTCCATCAGAGTTTCGATGGAAAGCACGCCGCCTCCCATTCCACTCTTGTTGACTCCACCATAAGGAACTCCATGGGCAAACACGTTGTGGGCGTTGATCCAACTGTTCCCGGCTGTCATGGCCTCGGCGACCCGGTTGGCGCGTTCGTTATCTTTAGTCCAGACACTGTTGGCTAAACCGTAATCGGTATCGTTAGCCTTAGCGATTGCTTCCTCTTCGGTTTTGAAGGTCGAGAGATAAGCAACCGGGCCAAAGATTTCTTCGCGTGCAGCGACATTATCGAGAGAACCAGCCAGCAAAGTCGGTTTGACATAATTGCCCTCGTAGCCTTCAACTTCTGCAGGTCCTCCGCCACAGAGACATTCTGCCCCACCTGCTTTTCCCTTTGTCTGATAGCCGAGTACACGTTCGCGTTGTTTCGGATTGACGACTGGCCCCATTTGACTGTTGGGATCGAGAGGATGTCCGATTTTAATTCCCTGCATCAGATCTTTGCAGTAGCCGACAAATTCATCGTAAATGTCCTGATGAATCAACCAGCGAGTAGCATCGCAACAGACCTGACCGGTGTGGAAGGTGATGGCACCGACAAGAGCTTCTGCCGTTGACTTCACGTCGACATCATCAAAGACAACCGCCGCTCCTTTGCCCCCCAGTTCCAGTTTGACTGGAACCAGATTTCGTCCGCAGGCCTCTCCCACCAGTTGTCCCACTTCGGGAGAGCCGGTGAATGACATCCGTTTGATTTTGGTATTGTTGGATAAGGCAGAACCAGCAGTCGCACCGCGTCCGGTGACGACATTAATCACGCCATCAGGCACACCGACTTCTTTGGCAAGATGAGCCAGGTAGATAGCCGAGAGCGAAGTATCTTCCGCGGGCTTAATAATGACCGTGTTTCCCGCAGCCAGAGCGGGAGAAATTCCCCAGCCGATCAGCAGAAACGGAAAGTTCCAGGGGAAGATAAACGCACACGCTCCCCAGGGTTGCTTGAACGTCCAGGCATCATGTCCCGGCACATCCAGTTTTGTTCGCAGCTGGACTTGATCGGCTAAGCCGACAAAGTATCGGAGGGTATCGACAAAGTTCTGAATATCGCCAGCCGCCTGAGCCTCGATCTTGCCAGCATCGAGGGCTTCAATTTGTGCCAGGATTGGTTTTCGCTCTTCCACCGCATCAGCCAGTTTCAGCAGGATGCTGCTCCGCTCTTTCTGAGATAATCCTGACCAGGCCGGGAAGGCTTCATTGGCAATGTCGACGGCCTTGTCGATCTCCGAAGCATCCAGATCGTGAATCTCTGCGATTTTATCTCCAGAGCCGGGATCGATCGTGGCAATCAATTCTCCAGATGCAGCCGGAAATTCGCGGCCGCCAACAAAACCCGCAAACGGACTTTGGTCCAGAAATGCTGCGACTTCGGGAAGTAACTCAACTTTAGTAGAAACACTCATGTTTTTATTCCTTTGTAATTGAATCCAGTCGGGATGGTCCGCTTAAAAAATTAATATTTCGCCAGATCCGACTCAGCTGCCAGTCCCAATTCTTTAACTACTCGGCTGGCCTCATTGACCATCATTTTGAGTTCGCTGGCCATTGCGAGGAACTGCCAGCCCTCATCGATACGCCGCTGGCAGTCTTCGACAGTCATCGTATGAATTCCGACCGGTGTGCCCGTTTTTTTACCAGCAGCAAGAACCCGCTGCAGCATCGCTTCGAATTCTTCGGGAGTTGGATCACTACCATCTTCCGTGAAGTTTCGCATCTGAAATTTCAGATCGTTCGGCCCCACAAAAATCGCATCGACTCCGGGAAGTGAATAAATCTCTTCTGCATTTTCGACACCTTCGGGCGATTCGGTCTGCAGAACCACGAGGATTTCATCGTTCGCGTGCTTGAAATAATCCCCTGCGGCAGCGTTGAAATTCAAAGCATGGATTGCTCCGCCAACAGAACGATCTCCCACAGGAGGATACTTGGCAGCTGCAATCGCGGCTTTGGCCTGTTCGACCGTATTGACCATCGGAACCACAATCCCCATTGCCCCGGCATCGAGGACACGCTTGATGTGATCGTGATCGCCACGTGGAACGCGGGCCAGGGGGACGCAACCGGCATCGGCAATTGCGGCAAACATGTGGGCAGCCGTCTCCCAGCTGACTGGCGAATGCTCAATATCAACCGTCAGCCACGGAAAGCCAACACGTGCCATGAAGCGGGTCGCAAAAATACTTTCCAGAGACAACCACGTCCCCACCTGAGGTTTGCCTTCTTTTAACGCACGCTTTACTGGGTTTGTCTTCACTCGGAATTACTTTCAATTTTTGGGCACAAAGTTTTGTAGGATGCGTCTTGACGCACCATGCTATCGAGATGACTGCTCAACAAAGGTGTTCCAGTTTACCGTTATTGTTTATAGCCATGATGTAAATTGTATTCGAGATTCCATTACGGTGCGTCAGGACGCACCCTACAAACTTAATCAAACTTGTAGCTCAGACAGACAAGATGCATGTCCTAACTATTTATCTTTACGAAGTCGATTCACTTTTCAACCAACAATTTCGCTGACATCAATCAAATGCACCTGGCGGCCTGCTCCGGTATGAGGCGAATCAATCGCGATTGTTTTGCCATCGTTACTGGAACGGGGATGCAGATCGCATCGCCATTCTCCTTTGTATTGTGAAGGCAGCGGGAAATGGCCCAAATCGAATCGGCGTCCACTGGGAACATGATACAGGTACGGTGTCTGCAATCGCTCACTGCCTTGAGGATAGGTATCGTTCAGGATCCAGTCGCCATTGGCAACCGGGAGATAGGTGTTGTGCCCATTGACCTTCATAATATCGGGAGCAACAACTTCCACCTGATCAGTCTGGTCTTTGAACAGATAAAATTTCGAGTCTTTTCCTTCCGGTTTCGTCCAGGCACAAACGTGATTGGGATCTCTCCAGATAAAGTGTGACGTGTAACCCGAAGGATCAAGAATGTAGCGGTTCGTTCCATCGATGTCGGCTGTAAACATCCGCGTATCAAACCGACCTGTCGGCTCTGCGTCTGTCCCTTCGCCTGTGCTTTCCCGCCAGCGATGCAGCACGATGAACCGCGAACTGTCCGGGCTGACCAGCAGATGATTGAAGTAGTTCCATTTTTCCTGCAGCGATTTGCCTTGAAAAGGAATGGCAGCCGCATCAGCCAGTGAGAAGATCAATTGCGTGTCGCCGGTAGTCATGTCCATTCGCCAGACACCAGATTCTTCCGGTGCTCTCTCGGTTCGGCAAGGATCTTCCAGACCGACATAGCCATAGCCGGGACGCATCCGTTGAATGCGGGAAAAATCTGCAGTGATGGCCCATTTGCCATCGGGACCGAGCGAGTAAATCGGCCGTGGTAAAGTTCGAGTCGCTCCCGTTCGGATATCTTTCACGCGGCAGACATGCTGGTCCCCTTCCCGATCGTTCCAGACAACTTCCGAATTTGATCCCGGTCGCCACTGCAGCATGCATCCCTGCTGCCAGCCCCAGGAATCACTTTTGCCGAGGGGAATCCATTCGTCATTATTTTGGGTATCGACCATGCCAACTGCGATGCGGTCGTCTGCATTCGGGGTCCGATGTTCAAACTCGACTTCATTGGAGAGGACGTATCGATTTGTTGGATCGAATTCCAGTTTGTCGTAATAACCGAACCAATGATGTTTAGGGCCTTTCGTGATCGTGCGAACGGGCGGCAGCTTTTCGGCTGGAGCAGCGAAGATTTGTTCGAGTGAGACAAAAGGCATCAGGCCAGCGACTGCCATTTGCTTGAGAACAGTTCTTCGAGAATGAAGGAGAGACATGAAAAACCTGCTGTATAAAAAAATCGAGGATTTGGTGCGGAGCTACAATCATATGAATCAACTCTGTTACAATACGGATTCCCACGACGATGCGAAAGTGTGCAAGCAATAACTCTGTGATGAGCCAAGGAGCTTCTTGTGAATATCGATCTGCGACACGTTTTTCTGTTCACATGGCTTTCTCTATCTCTCGCATCTGCAGTCTCAGCAGAACCATGGAAAATGCACGTCATCGACAATACCTCGCGTGGTGCAGATGGTGTGAAACTGGCCGATGTGAATGGAGATCGTCTGCTTGATATTGCAACAGGATGGGAGGAAGGTGGACAGATTCGCCTCTACATTCAGCCCGATCGTTCACTCGTGAAACAACCCTGGCCAGCGGTGACCGTCGGGAAAGTCAAATCTCCCGAAGATGCGTTTTTCGCAGATGTGAACGGCGACGGCAAGCTCGATATCGTCAGTTGCTGTGAAGGAAATCAGCAGACACTCTTCGTGCATTTGTGTCCGATTGGCCCTGCTCAATTACTGAAATCCTCTGCCTGGGAGACTCAGACCATTGTCGATTCGCAAAAGAAAACCCGCTGGATGTTCGGACAAGCTGCTCAATTCGATGAGGATTTAAATTGGGAACTGCTCTGTGGTTCGAAAGATCCACATGGTCAAATCGGCTGGTATGATCCCAACGCAGAAAATCCAGCAGATGCGAACTGGCATCCCATCGGATCAGCCGGCTGGATCATGACACTCGATCAAGTTGACATCGATCTGGATGGCGATCTGGACATCTACTATTCCGACCGCAAAGGCCCGCGGCGCGGCTGCTGGTGCCGCATTAATCCAGGAGATCGTGCCGACCCTGCCAGCTGGCAGGAAATCGCGATCGGTGGACAGGGACAAGAAGTCATGTTTTTGACAACCTGCGATGCGAACCATGATGGCCTGATCGATTTTGTCTGCCCGGTAAAAAATGGCTCATTTGAAATCTATTTGAATGTCCCTCCACAATCAAAATCTTCTAAGTCACCAACATTCAAAACCGTCTCCTTGCTGTACCCAGAGAATGTCGGAACCGCCAAATGTGCGAGGTTGGTGGATGTCGATCTGGATCATCAACTCGATCTGATCGCAACCTGTGAACATGCTGAAAAAAAGCATGGGGTCTACTGGCTCTCGGGATTCAAGCTTGAGAATGCTGCCAGTCAAATCTCAGAGCCAGTATTTCAGGAAATTTCCGGATCAGAACAAGGGATCAAATATGATCTGATCGAAATGGTCGACCTGGATGCCGACGGCGATCTGGATCTGCTCACCTGCGAAGAACGGGATAACCTGGGTGTTATCTGGTACGAGAACCCTTCTCGCTAATCAAACACTATAAAAACAGCATTAAATACTGGCTCAAAGCCATCTTGTTGAATATTTCCGGCACTGATACGATCCGAGTTCTGAAAAGGCAGGATGTTTGCCTTTTTGCTTGAAATGAATTCTGCTTTCAGTTTGCAAAATTGAAGCCTCTCAGACCAGATGTTTCTGGCCATCGTGAACCTGACCATGGAAATTTTGACTGCAATCGGACTGTTGTTTCTGGGAGTGCTGGGAAATTCCTGGTTCTGGACTTCGTACACAAATCGAATTTACAGCTTACCGATTCCCTCAGACAGACTCGACCAATATCGAATCGTGCACGACATTGGGATGCTCACTGTTCCCTTCGCCCTGTTATTCAGTCTGATCCGCGTCTCTATGACATCGCATCATGAAATTGCAGGCATCGCTCTTCCTCAGCAAAATGAAAACTGGCTATTAGCTCCCTGGCTGCTATCTGGAGCCGGGTTGATCATGCTCAGTTCAACGCTGCTGAAAAGAATTCTGAGAAGCAAGCCGCCCGGTTTTTCTGTTGACCATCGGGAAATCGTTCATACCGAGCAGCTTCTCGGACAAAAATCACGCGGAGAAGGTCCCTATCAAAAGTTACTGCGAGTTCCCGGCAATCAGGCCTTTTCACCAGAGTTCAACGAGAAAACGTTTACGTTCGATCGACTGCCTGCAGAGTTTTACGGTACGAAATTACTCCATATAAGTGATGTCCATTTTCTGGGCACAATTGATCGCCCTTTTTACGAACTCGTTTTTGAAAAGGCGCAGCAGTGGAGTCCTGACTTAATCGTCTTTACAGGCGATCTGCTCGATCGACCGGAAAAAATCGAATGGATCGACACCACATTTGGTCAATTGCATGCTCCTCTGGGATGTTATTATATCCTGGGAAATCATGACTGGCATCTCGATTGCGATCCCATCCGAGATAGAATGGCAGACATCGGCTGGCAACTCTGCGGAGAAAAGGCTGAATTCATTACAAAGGAATCCGGACAAATTGCGATCGCCGGTGATGAACGTCCCTGGATGGGGAATGCTCCTCAATTTAATCAGGTCGATGAGCGGATCTTCCGCATGTTGCTCAGCCACACACCCGACAACATCAACTGGGCGCGACAGCATCAGATCGATTTCATGCTTTCTGGCCACAATCATGGAGGCCAGATCAAATTGCCGCTCCTGGGACCGGTTTATTCGCCAAGTCGATATGGCGTGCATTACGCCGATGGCGTATTTTATGAACCACCGACAACACTACACGTCTCTCGCGGCGTCTCAGGTAAACATCCCCTGCGGATTGGGGCTCGTCCGGAAATCAGTTTACTGACCCTGCTTCGAAGAGCTTCCTGACGAAAAGAGACGTTTCAAACATCAGGATAGCCCAGATAGCTCCGCTGTCTGGGTGGACGAAGTCCATAAGAGGTATTCAGTTTGATGTTGAGTTCTGCAGCAGGCTGCTTGCGGCTGCGCCGCCCCGAAAGAATCTTTCGGGGCTATCCGGATTACAACGATTATCAATAAATGAAGGAAGAATAAAAAAGAGCCTTGATCAAATTCAATCAAGGCTCTTTTCAGGTTCATGATTGCAACTGGGATAAAACCTGGCAATCTGTCTTAATCTGGACTAGGAACTTGTTTCCATTTCCAGTGAATCTAAATGGATACGGTAAACTTGCTTGGCAAATTTAGTCGGTCTTGTGACGCGCTGACGTCGCATCATTTCCTCTTCGCTCCAGGATTTCTGAATTTCACTGCACTCGGCTCGAATTTCTTCTGGTGTAGGCACATAAGGAGCCACGTTACAGCCATTTGAAGAATTTTTTTTCTCTTGTGTGGTCAGAGTTCGCATTATCAAGGTCTCCCAGTTGAAAGTTGTCGTTACGATTGGAGCAAGTTGCAACGACCGTGCCAGTTCAACTGGAAGCCCAGTAGTAAATGTTTTCCTCAGCCTTAACACCCCCTGTTTTACTGTGAAAAATTGCGTGAAAAAATCTTCAATTTCTGCCTATCCCAATTGGAACTGAATTTGAAGAAGATTGATATTCTTTCCTTTATACAAATTTGGGCTGTTGACAAGCCAGATTGATCGCTCAACGATCTATCCGAAATTTTTGAGCGGCTAGCGATCACATTATTCTTCCATCTTGTCCTGAATCACCTCGATACGTTCAATTCGGGCACAGAATCCGCCATCGCGATTTGTATTGGGGAGTATTGATTTCATCTCGGTGCAAGTAAATTCCGGATGATCCTCCAGCCAGCGGGAAACCAGCTGCTCATTCTCTTTCGGCTCGATGCTGCAGGTCGAATACACCATTCGCCCCTCTTCCGCCAGTAATTCTGCAGCTGTGTCGAGAAGTTGCATCTGAATGTCGTTGAGCAGATGCAATTCGGTGATCGAATATCGCCAGCGAGCCTCGGCTCGTTTCCCTAACACGGCGGTATTGCTACATGGAGCGTCGATTAAGATGGCATCGAAAGGTTCCTCGGAAATATACGGATCTTCTCGATCAATCAATAAGGTCTTGATGCACGATATCTGTAAACGCTCCGCATTCTCTTCAATCTGCTCGATACGACGTGGACTGACTTCTGTCGCAAGCAATTCGCCTCGATCGAGCATCAGTTCTGCTAATTGAGTCGTTTTCGTCCCCGGACCAGCACACAAATCGAGAACCCGTTGTCCCGGATACGGGTTCAACAATTTTGCCGCATGGGTCGCAGTAATATCCTGAACAACAAACTCGCCAGCTTCAAAACCGGGGAGATTACTGAGCCGGACTTTTTGATCGATGCGAATCGATTCCGATACATCAGTTGTCGAGACAGCGATCTCTGCTTCGCGACATCGTTCTATCCACCGGGCTGGATCGACGGCAATCCGATTGAGGCGGACGTGCATCGGCGGAGCCTCCAATGTCGACCAGCACAATTCGATAAATTCTTCGCGCGGGTATCGTCGATGCCATTCACGAATTAGTGATTCTGGCAAACTGAATGCGAATCCCATGTAGTTGGGAAAGTGAGTTTCCAGATCGGGAAAAATCTCTTTGTTCAATACACGGTATTCATGATTTTCGAACGGATATGCATTCGCGGAGAGTTCACTGGTCACTTCCTCTGTCAGCAAACGTTGAACTCCACGGAGGACGCCATTTACAAATCCCGTCCATTCCGGATGAGTGAGCAGGCGACAAAGTTCAACAGTCTCCGAGATCGCAGCGTGCTGAGAGTCGGCTGGCCCAAACAATAATTCGTTGGCTCCCATTCTCAAAATCGTCCATAAGGGAGCCTGAACCTGATCGACGGGACGACTGACGCACTCTTTGAGAACGCGGTCGATGGTTCTTTGCCGTAAGATTAATCGTTCCGACCAGGCGACTGCCTGAGGTCGAATTTCATCATTAAGAAACAATTCCAGTACCTGATCCCGCACGAGTTGACCGGTTGTGCGATAGCGTTCAACGATCAGATGAATTGCATGTCGGATCGTGCGGGGAATCGAAGGTGGCTGTTTTTGACGTTGTTTACGAACCTGAGAGCGAACCGGGCGTTTTCGTTGAGGCATAATGTTCTTCAATTCTGGGAGTGTTGTAGGTCAGGCTGTGCCTGACGAATTCTGTGTGCCACCATATTAGTCCGTTGTTCCAGCAGGAGGAGTCGGCTGAGGCAAAGAAGACCAGAACACGGCAGGCTGAGTGACAGTATCGAATGTTCGTCCAATCTGCTGAATGCTCGGCATCGTCATGACGACGTCCATTCCCTTTTCAATCTTTTCGGGAGTGAAGATCAATCGTTCCAGTTTCAGACCCTTTAAAGGTGTCAAATCAGTCACGGCAGAATCCGCGATATTGAGTCGTTTGAGATTTGAATTTCCTGAAAGCGGGCTCAAATCAGTAATGGGAGTCTTTTCAATATCAAGACTCATCACCGGATTTCCCTTCAGGACGGAAATGTCCTGAACCTGCGTCTCCGTCAGCCACAAGGTTTCGAGAGGCATACCACGAATGGCTGAGATGTCCGTCACTTGAGTATCAAATAAGCCAAGTTGATCCAGTTGCATCCCTTCGAGTGGGGAAATATCGACGACTGGAGTATGTTCCATCCGCAATTTCTGCAATGGCATTCCTTTCAGAGGAGATAAATCCGTGACTTTTGTGCTTTCCAGATAGAGTTCCTGCAATTTCAGGCCTTTGAGGTTTTGCAGATTTTCAATGGGAGTACTCGTCAAATCAAGGACTCGTAAAGGAGCATCCTTGATTGGTGTGATATCGGAGACTTTCGTTCCCAGCAGATACAATTCCTCAAGAGGCATCCCTTCCAGAGCTGCAATCGACTCAATCGGTAACTGCATCAGATTGAGATATTTAACGGGCAGTCCTTCCAGAGCTGCGATATCTGTCACGCCTGATTGAGCCAGATTGACCGCAATCACTTTGCCGCCCGCTTTCGTAAATTCCGCCTGGTCATTGGCTCCCAGCTTTTTCCGCAAAGTTGCCACGGAAATCTCGGGCTCTCCATCAATCGCTTTTGCGACAGGCATCGGAGCCTGGGTCGTCTCTGAGTCCTTTGAAGCGTTGTTTTCAGCAGCAGGATCCTGACAGCCTGCCAATAAAACGAGACAGCAAAAGATTGTCCAATGAATTTGGCGAGCAGACTTCAGCATGTTGTTGGAAATCCTGAATGAGTTATGATGTGCGAGAAATTTGACAATAACTATTGAGTACGGTGATCAAGGATCATCCCGTAGGACAGGCTTCCAGCCTGTCTGGTATCGATATTGATTCTCGTTTTGCGATAACCGACATTTAGACAGGCTGGAAGCCTGTCCTACTTATTGTTGGAGAATCGATCTTCAGCAGCCATCATACATAGTGAGAAGAAATCTTCCATGACACCCCCGGAATCCACTCGCGAACAACAACTTGCCCAAGCGACCAATGACCATCAGCAGGGAAATTTTCAAGCAGCCGAGTCGCTTTATCGGCAGCTATTGGACTCCCAACAGGATGATAATGTCGGCTATCTGCTCGGAACTCTGCTGCTGCAGAAAGGAGATGCCGCCCTGGCAGTGGAGCATCTAAAGCCGATAGCAGAGCGACATCCGGAATCGACCGACCTACATAATAATCTGGGAGTCGCTTATCAAACGCTCAATCAGCGTCAGGAAGCCGTCAAAGCATTTCAGGCTTCGCTGAAAGCGGACCAGAATTATCCGCAGGGGTGGCAGAATCTGGGAAAACTGCTCTTCGAAATGAAGCATGTTCGCGAAGCCGAGAAATGCTATCGCGAAGCGGTCCGCTTATTGCCGGAGGATCTGGCCTGTCGTCAGGATTGGATTCAGGCTCTCATTTCAACAGAACAATGGACCGAGGCGGCTCAGGAAATTGAGACTTTGTTGCAGAAAGATCTGTCATCTGAGATCGAGATGGAATGGAAAACACAAGCCGCGTTTGTCCAGGCTCAACTGCACAATTATGTGGAAGCCACTCGTTTGAGCGAGGAAGTTCAAGCTCGACAGCCGGAGAATATTTCGATTCTTGCCAATCTGAGTTATCTCTACGAACATATTGGCGAAATCGACAAGGCGATTGCAGCCGGTCTTGAGGCTCAGGACAAGGCTCCCCACTCCGCGGAAATCGCCAATAATCTGGGAGTCGCCTATCGCTCTGCCCATCGCATAGAGAAGGCGTTGTCGGCTTTCTCCAAATCGATTGAACTGAATCCCGATTTGCCACTGGCGACCTTCAATCGGGGAAGTACACTCCTGTTGACTGAGAACTATCAGGCAGGCTGGGTCGATTATGAACGTCGCTTGAGCCTGATCCCTCAGCCGGAAGAATTGAATGGGTTAAATCGCTGGACGGGAGAGAAAATCTCTGGTCAGAGATTACTGATTGTCTGCGATCAGGGATTTGGCGACTTATTGATGTTCGCTCGTTTCCTGCCGATAATTCGAGAGCGTTCCGATGCCGTCACCATTTTCCGGGCTCCACCGGAAATGTTGAGATTACTCAATGCGAGTCGTCTGGATGGGTTGCCCCTGGCAGATATTATTGTTTCCGAAGATGAACCGTTGCCTCAAGCCGATTGCATGTTTCCTCTGATGAGTGCTGCTGCTCAGCTCGTTTTGGGTATCGATGATGTCGGAATGCAAAACTCTTATTTGCAACCTCCCAGAAATCAACCGATTGCTGATTGGCTGGAAAGCTCATCGGTGAAAGGCCAGAAAACGATCGGCTTATGCTGGCGGGGGAATGCTGCTCAGGCACAGGATCACGTTCGCACGATGTCTCTCGAAACGCTATTTCCACTCAGCGAAATCCCTGATATTCGCTGGGTCAGCCTGCAAATGGATGCCGATGACGATGAGTTGAAAACATGGCCGGGTGAAATCATCTCTGCGAAAGATAAGGTAAAAGACTTCGCAGACACTGCTGCGATCCTCCAAGAAATTGACTTACTGATTACGGTCGATACGGCCATCTGTCATCTCGCAGGAGCGATGCAGCGTCCCGTCTGGAATATGTTACCTCATACCCCAGACTGGCGCTGGCATTTGAACCGGGAAGATTCCCCCTGGTATCCTTCGATGCAACTTTATCGACAACCTCGATGGGGCGATTGGAAAGCGGTGGTTGAGAAGATAGCAGCAGAGCTGAATTAACAGTAGTCGAGCGGTGCCAGTGATGGCATGGGCTTTATCAGATTATTATTAATTTTGTGCCACGGCTCTGTGAGCCGTGTCATCGACAGTCTTATCTCCTAACACACCTCATGAAAGTACAACCCGCATAAACACGGCTCACTGAGCCGTGGTACAGCAAATAATAGTTTTACTTGTCTAAAACAACCCGCAGTTAATAAGGCGCAACTTCAAATACTTCACCTCAGTCATTACTGACCAGGCTCCCCTTAATTAACTATCAATAATCCCATCACCAAACGGGTCACTCGATGGTCGGTTATTCTGTGGTGTATTTCTAGCTGACCGGTCTTTGTTGTTCGATGAATTCGATTCCGGTTTGGACTCTGGATCGACTCGATGAACTTTACCATCTTCCGTTTCGAGAGTAATTCGGGAGGATGGATTTCCAGTTGAAGGTGAATCGGGTTTCTGAGAAGACGATTCGTGATGATGCAGGTCTTCCTGTTCATCGAGAGAGGCAAAGGCGTTTTCGCCGTAGTCATCATAAGAGCAGATGTAACCTTCGTTTTGCGACTGAATCAACTCTTCTTCATAAGCCGTGATGACAGTCTGCTGAATCAAATCGCGGCACTCCGAGTTGATCGGATGTGCAATATCGGCATAGAGTTTGGCACGGCCATCATCATCTTTGACGGCTCTTTCAGGGCGCAGGCGGACGCCACACTGATTGCAGAACGTCGCGCGCAGATGATTTTTGAAATGACACTTCGGGCAGCGGTCGGTAAGTTTGCGGCTCGGCATCGCCACAAAAACCCCTTTCGATCCCTGAATAATCTTTAGATCGCGAATGACGAAGCAGGAATCGAGTGTGATTGAGCAAAATGCACACAGCCTTTCCCCGGAATCCTCCATCAGTTTGATGCGAACTTCAGTAATCTCCATAGTCAGTCTACTCCTCGAAGTTGCTAAACACGGCTGTGAGCGACAATGACAGTTCCCACTGACAAACCCTGCAGCTTCGCGGCTGCAAAATTTGCTTCGCGTCGATTTCGACAAATTCCAAAACAGGCAGTTCCACTTCCGCTCATCATGGTTGCTAAAAAATTCTGCTGCTGCATTGCGGATAATACCGTTTGAACATCCTCGTTGAGTTGTTCTGCCGGTTCCTGCAAACTGTTATGTAAATGGTATTTTACACGTGACAAGTCCGATCCGTGCAGAGCATTTAGTAATTCTTTAGAAGAATGTGGGAATGGAGAAACTTTGCAGTTTGCGTAAACTTCCGCTGTTGACAATCCTGAATCTGGTTTCACAAGAACATATGAAATCGGTTTGCCTGGAACCGTATGCAATTGCTCTCCCCGTCCATATCCGACTGCCAGACTTTGCCGGGAGACGAAAAAAGGAATATCACTTCCCAACTCGGCTGCCATTTGAATCAACTCTTGTGGACTAAGCTGCAGTTTCCAGAGTTGATTGAGGGCCAGCAATGTCGTTGCGGCATCGGAAGAACCACCTCCGAGTCCAGCCTGCGAAGGAATCCGCTTGCGAAGTAGAATATCGACACCCTCTAAACAATTCGTCCGTTCTTTAAGTAGCAAAGCTGCACGTACAATTAAGTTGCGATGATCGGTTGGGAGAACTTCCCGAGCAGCCTGATGTGGAGAAACGTGCTCTATCTCTAGTGAGATTTTCCCGCTTGAGGATGGCAGGAACCGAAGCGTATCGTGCAGATCGAGTGTCTGCATGAGTGTCTCGATTTCGTGAAATCCGTCTGATCTTTTCCCCAGAATTTTCAGAAAAAGATTGAGTTTCGCCGGTGCCTGGAGAACAAGCGGCGACTCGAACCCGGTGTGCATAATCGGACACGTCCTGTGTTACCAACGCTTCGAAGTGATTTCGCTTTCGCTATTTTTAATGCGTTAGTCTCTGTTTCGGCAGACTCTACAAGCCAGCCGTGCTGGAACCGCTCTCGACTGGAATTCCTTGAAGGTCATGATAATGACTTGGAATCCAGTTCGCTGTGAAGTTCATTTTTTTAAGTAACTCAATTAAAGCTACTCATCACAACCGATTCCGTCAATATCTCTTTGTCCAGTTCCTGAATTATGAGGATTTTGTATCGATCTCAGGAGAAGCTGAAGTATTGTCTGCTGCTTTGGGATCTGGCGGAGCAGGTTTTTCGTTTGCGGCCTTCTCTTTTTTGGCTTTCCCTTTGAAGAGACCACCAAACATCGGCTTCTTTGGTTTTTCCTCCGTTTTGCTCTTTGCTTCCGTCGTATCCGCTTCAGCAGTGGCCACTTTCGAAGCTTTTGCTTTTTCTTTCTTCGAAATTTTTTGATCAGAGGATTTCGCGGTCTGTTCGTCTTTGGGTTTCTTCTTCAGTAAACTTCCGAGACTGAACTTCGACTTGGCTTTCTCTTTGCCTGCTCCCTCTTCTGATTTCCCTTTTGCGGTTTTACCCTCTTCAGCTTTCTCTTCGTCTGTTTTTTCTGGTTCGGGTGCCACGACAGATTTCAGATGGAAGAGTGGATTCTTACCAAATTTCTGCTCACACTTAGGACATTTGGCTTTCACGAGACCAGCAGGTTTTTTCCCACCGAATTTCTGTTCGGCGCGGTGCTCTTCACAAATCGCAACTTCGCCGCACTGACAAAGCCAGCCAACTTCGACAACCGGCAATACAGGATCGGCCTGATAGAATTCAGGCGAGACCAGCGATTCAAATTCATGCTCACCCAAAGCACAGGTATGCTTGATGGTATCCGTCTGAAAGGGAATACCGTCCATCCTGAGGAAATCATCCTGCTCAATGATTTCAGAGACCCAGCCCTGCAATTTTCGATATTGGGAGAGGGTCAACTCGACACATCGCGTAGGCGGTTCTTTTGGGGGAGCAGGCTTTTTCGGTTTCTTGGGCTTTTTGCCTGGCTTGGTTTGAGTCAATGAAGGATGCGGCGTTTCTGATGCCACTACGGGAGCAGGAGGCAGTTCGATGGCGAACACGCCCGGTCCAAACACCTGTTCGCCGTTGGTAAAGTTATTGTCATAAGGAGGCTGAACCAGGAACAGTTGTGAGAGTTGTCCTTTAGTAATCACCTCGAAGCGATCTGTCGGTAGTGCCTGCAGCGGCCTTCCAGTCTGAAGATAATCGGCGACATTCTGTCGAACGATTTCGGCTTGTTCTGCAGGTTTTCCTTTAACTCCTTTTTGTTTGGGCCAGACGAAAATCAAATCTTCCTTCCAGCGAATCAAATCGGGAGTTTCCCCTTTGCCTTTGAGTGCATTCGCTTTGGGCTTGAATTTGGCGATGGCGATTTCATGCCAGCGAACGCCTTCAATTTTGAGATTTTCTGGCAGTGGTTCCTTCTTCGATTGCTTTTCGGCTTTCTTGTCTTTCGGCTTATCGATAATTGGGACCAGAAACGGGAGGGTACATTTGGGACATTGCCCGATTTCTCCCTGATGGTATCGCTGCACACGGATTTTGCAGTCGCCACAAGGTCCCTGGATGAGAAATGTATTCTTAGGAGCCGCTTTCTTCTTGCGTGATTTCTGTCGGGAAAGCTCTTTTTCCTCTTTTTCTGCCAGTTTGAGCAAGTCTTCCTCTTCCTCGACTTCAGGCTCTTTCTGGGCAACAGCAGTAGACTCGACTTCTTCTTCGTCATCATCGAATGCGGGAGCATCGTGATGGGAATCAGGAAACCAATTTTCTTCGGCTTCGACCATGTCAAAACTGACATCAAGCTCGAAGTCATCCTCTTCGTCGTCACCGATCGACGGAATCTCCGTGATGTCAGACGGTTGAGTTTTTGCCGTAATCTCCTGGACTTGAACGTCATCCTCTTCAATGATGGCAGCCGGCCTCAGGAGCATTTCCTGATAGACTTTTTCCATGTCCTCCTGCATAAAGGCACCGCATTGCCAGCAGCGAACCAGCCCTTTGCGGTTCATCGCTTTACAGTCGCGACAGGCAATTTCATTGGAACCGTCGTAACGATCGTCCGAGGAGGTATAGACATCCGCGACGTGGTCGGCGCCTTCCTGCAATACATGGTGACACTGGGGACAGATTAATGTGTCATCCAGAATGAGGGTTTTGCATTTCGGACAGGTAGATATCGATGAGATCATAATGCTGAGAATACAGTTAAATTCAACGACGGAATGGCAATAAAGAAAAACGAATGAAGATGCTCTCAATAAGTGAAGGAGAATCTTCATTCATTGTGCAATCTCACAATGATCTTAACAGGAAATTCCCTTCAGATCAGCCTGATCGCATGTTTTTTCTGATTCCTCAATCGTTACAGAGCGTGTAACCGCAATCGTTTACATCGCCAGCAGGCTGTCCATCATCGAAATCGCCGCTGGTCCGACCAGCACCACGAAGATTCCCGGGAAGATGAACAACACCAGAGGAAAGATCATTTGCACGGCTGTTTTCTGGGCTTTTTCTTCCGCCATCTGCATACGTTTCACACGCATACTGTCGGATTGCACCCGTAATGCCTGAGCGATTGAGGAGCCAAAGCGGTCGGCTTGAATCAGAATTGCAGCCAGGGCTTTCATATCGTCGACGCCTGTGCGAATGCCCAAATCATGCAGAACTTCCCGACGAGGACGACCCATTTGCAACTGAAAATTTGCCAGATTGAATTCTGAACAGATATCGGGAGCGGTGTCTTCGAGTTCTTCAGAAACCCGTCGCATGCCGGCATCAAGTCCCAGTCCAGACTCGACGCACACAACCAGCAGGTCGAGAGCATCCGGCATTGTCAGGAAGATATTACTCTTACGTTTCATACGCAGATAACCCATGACCAGTTCTGGAATATAAAATCCAAGCCCTGCCCCAACAGCAAAGGCAGACCAGCCACTTTGAGTATTACCCCAACTGATGAAACCAAAAGTCGCACCGATAATCACACCCAGGATCATCGAAAGCAGTTTGATCGAAAGAAAAACCTGCGGAGCTGTCGGGGAGTTAAATCCGGCATTGGCCATGCGGACTTTCAGAACGCTTTCTTCCAGTTCTGTTTTCGGCTTCAAGGCTTTCGACAAAGTCGGAGCAGCCTTGCCGATCATCCCGGAAACGCCTTCGGACTTTTCCTGCTGTTCTTTGTTACGACGACCGGGATCGCGAATATCCATCAGACGTTCGGAAACGCGATCGTCCTTTTCGCTGAAATGGCTGACGGCAAACCAGATCAAAGCCGAGATGCCGCCAAAAATTGCGTACGGCAGAATTGTGACCATATCCATTGTCGGAACCTCGAAATTGAACTTCTATAAATATTATTTGCAGGACAGGCATCTTGCCTGGCTTTTTTAGTTCGTAGGTTGGGTTACGCTTCGCTAACCCAACCTACGTGTACTGTCCTACCTGAAAACAACTCAAATCTTGATTTCAATAATCTTCTTAATCGTGATCGCACCCAGAATCTGCAGGAAGACGGCTCCGGCAATCATCTTGCGACCTAACTCTTCGGTGAAGAGCAGCATCATGTATTCGGCATTCAGGTAGTACATCACGAAGAACAACACGATCGGCAGTGCCATCAACACAACACCACTGATACGTCCTTCCCCGGTCAATGCCTGAACCTGTCCCATAATACGGAAACGCTCGCGGACAATATGTCCAATTTTGTCGAGAA
>TARA_R100000789_G_scaffold5093_3_pt1 | contig 17928 bp, 11 predicted proteins | sample TARA_R100000789 | Tara Oceans TARA_R100000789 (sample SAMEA2623403) | marine metagenome | biome: marine biome (ENVO:00000447); feature: mesopelagic zone (ENVO:00000213); material: "saline water (ENVO:00002010), including plankton (ENVO:xxxxxxxx)" | depth 450 m
TGCCGGGAAATTGTTTTAACCACAGAGTGCACAAAGGTTTTTTGGTTTAGAATCGCGATCAGATAAATCTGAACAATTGATCTGGTCATTCCTGCGAAGGCAGGAATCTGGATCGATATTAAGGTTACATCCTTATAAATCAATCCAGATCTCGGGCATACGCCGCGAGATGAAAATTCATTTAAAACCACAGAGGGCACAAAGATTTATGGAAATAGTTTATTACATATCGGCATTCTTTGTGATTGAAAAGAAACTCCTTCCCTTCGCTGAGGGGACTTTAATATTAAGACCTAAACTAGTTTAAGAGTCTCCCTCCTTAAAGTTAGGGAGGGTCAGAAAATGGATAAGAAGATCCTAAATCTCCCTTCGAAGGGAGACCGATCGAACACTTGTGTTAGATCAGAGGGATGTTGTAGGGTTTCTGAGCGAGTAAACCCCACAACATCCTCCGTCCGCCAGTCGGCGGACACCTCCTTCAAAGGAGGATTATTCCTGCTTCGCAGATGCATCCAAATCACACACCCTTTTCGGTCTTAAATACTAAGAGCGAATTAATTTAAGAGTCGGGAAGGCTTGACTTGTCAATGATTGGGAGATCACTTCGCTTTGTTCGTGAATGAATGGAAAATAGAGTTAAGAAGTAGAGCGATCAAACTGCTATATTAGCAGCGGAAAACAAGAAAAATTTAGAATGTCAGACAAACAAAAAGCACTAGAAGGATCCCGGAAAAGGATAGACGAAATCGATGAACAGATCCTTGATCTTCTATCGGAACGAGCAGAGGTTGTAAATGCAGTCATCAAAACAAAAGTTGAAAACCAGTTGCCGGTGTTTGTTCCGAAACGTGAAGATGAGAAATCAGCGTCGTTCAAAAAAATGGCTCAGGAAAAAGGGATTGATCCTGAGTGGGCTGAAGATTTTTTAAGAATGATCATGACCTCATCCCGGGATAAACAATCTCAGGATAAGTTTCCGATCGCTACGGCTGAACCAAAGCATATCTTGTATATCGGCGGTGAAGGAGGGATGGGAAAGCTCTACAAAAAGATCACAATTCAAACAGGGCACAAAGCCTATTCTATCGATAGATCCAACTGGTATGAGCTTGAAGAAATAGCTCCAAAACTTGATATGGTGATCGTTACTGTTCCCATCAAGATTACAGAGCAAGTGATAGAGCGGTTGAAAGGAAGACTATCAGAAAAAACCATTCTGGCTGATTTCACCAGTAACAAATCTTCACCAATTGAAAAGATGCTGGAATGTCACGAAGGACCGGTAGTCGGATTGCACCCCATGCATGGGCCGGATGTTCAAAACCTGAGCAAACAGTTGATGGTTGTTTGTCCCGGAAGAAATGCTGAGGAAGCGGATTGGTTTGTGGAGCAATGTGAGCTTTGGGGAATGCGTGTTATTAAAGCAGATCAAAACAAGCACGATCATGTAATGCATATGGTGCAGGGACTCCGTCACTTTGTGGCGCTGCTACACGGGTCTTTTATGGAAGAATATGACCTTCGTCCAAGCGATATGCTCGAATATTCCAGCCCTATCTACAGGGCCGAAATGATGATGACAGGACGTATTTTTGCACAAAGCGCAGAGCTTTATGCAGATATAGTTTTTGCCAATGAAGAACGGCGCGATCTTCTTATGAAATTTTTTAATCACCACCAGAAACTAGCTGAATTAGTTAAGAATAATGACCGAGAAGGTTTTATTCGTGAGTTTGAAGGCGTAACCGATTTCTTCGGAAAATTCGCAACACAAGCGTTAAACGAAAGTGGTTATTTGATAAACAGGCTGGCGGATAGGTTTGCGTAAAGAAAACCCATCCCTGTCCCTTCCCTTTGAAAAGGGAAGGGAACTCAAATATCAGAAAGAATTAATTAAAGGGTTTCCCTCCCTAATCTTAGCGAGGGAACAAGGGTGGGTCTTAAAGAAGAACGATCTGCACAACTTGAAATAAGATTCGATATTTTATCTAAATAATCTCACTGAAAACCATTTTTCCGAATGTTCGAAAACAAGCCCTGGATCTACGATCATGATGAACCGTTAAGCCGTTATTCTTTAGGACAAGAAGGTAATAATCCATTGATCTGCTTCGGGGTGAATCCAAGCACAGCTGTTCCGGGAAATTTAGATCCAACGGTGGCTTCCGTTGCCAGATATGCAAAGGAAAAAGGGTACGACGGTTGGTTGATGTTCAATCTTTATCCTCAACGGGCGACCAACCCCGATAAAATGCATAAGCGATTTCAAAAATCCATTCACGATAAAAATATCGCTGCAATTGCTGAGTTGTTGGCGAAGCTACCAAACGGATTAGACGTCTGGTGTGCCTGGGGAACGTTGATCGAAAAGCGACCATATCTTTCGCGTTGCATGAAAGACATTGCTGAAGTCCTGAAACAAAATAAGTGCAAGTGCTTTACCAGAGGAAACATTTCCAAAGCCGGGCACCCGCACCATCCATTATATCTAAGAAAAGAATCGCCAATGGATGTGTTTGATCTGGAGGGGTATTTAGAGCTCTTCAGCGATTAATACGAAACCGATCCCAATCCCAATATTGTTTGATCATGATTCATATTTGGATGTATAAATGAATTATTGATTCGAATTTTATTACGTAGGGGCGAATCGCGATTCGCCCCTACGATGGGTTTATATCAATAATTTCTATAATTCCATGGATATGATTTGGCATAACAATGTGTTCATGAATAATGGTATAAATAAATCATTTATAAGACGGGATTGGTTCTTTTCAATACAGAAAATAAAATTTCCGAAACTAATTTTAGATAAGAACTAAGTCTTCATCTAGGTGTTTAAACCATGGATCTAAAATTCAACAAAATCAGTAGTATAACTCAATAAAAAGTAGTTAACAAAAATTTAATCGAAAAATTCCGACTAAATTTTATTACTATGCGACGCCAAGGACCTTTATGTGTAATCTCCAAAATATGGTTGGGGAGCCTCCACCAGTGAACCGTAAAATCGCTGTCACCACGTTCAATAGGAACGGCATAAACACATAACTAAACAATCACATCTATGGTAGGTTTACTCAAGGGCATAACTACGCCAAAGAACAAGAATATCGCTTTAAGCTTTATAACCATTGCGATAGTGTTAATGAGCAATTCCTTAGTTGCTCAAAACCAAACGATTGGAGCCGGCCTTGAAGGACAGGCGTTGATCAATTTTCTTCAGCAAAACTATACACCAACACAGACTTTAGGCTACGACACAGCCAGAGACACAATGTATGCGAAAATTGATAATAACAACGGCTTTTTAACAGGAGTGTATACAGGATTCACGATCAATCTAGATCCGAATAACGATCCTAGCACGGATGCATTCAACAAAGGTATAAATGCAGAACATACATGGCCACAAAGCAAAGGGGCAGGTAACGAGCCACAACGATCAGATTTACATTCTTTGTTTCCTGCTAAATCGAATGTGAACAGTGCAAGGAATAATGATCCATTAGGTGATATTCCGGACAACCTTACAGATACTTGGTATTTCGAGGGTCAATCTCAATCTACAATACCGACAAGTAACATCGATTTATATGCAGAGAACTTTGGCAGCACAACTTTTGAGCCAAGGGAACAACACAAGGGAAATGCAGCAAGGGCTGTATTCTATTTTGTAGCGATCTATCAGGGAGTAGCGGATCAAGCTTTTTATGATATTCAAAAAGACGATCTATATCAGTGGCACTATCAAGACGAAGTAGATGCAGCAGAACTAAACAGAAGTAATTTGATTGCAGGGTATCAAGGAAATGAAAATCCTTTTGTCTTGGATACTTCATTGGTGAGAAGGGCTTTTTTTCCAAATGGAAATACAGGAGGCAACGATACTACAGCGCCGGTTATCTCCTCTGTTCAGGCGGTTAGTGTCGGAGAGAATTCCGCAACGATCACTTGGAGCACAGATGAGCTGGCTAATTCAACGGTTGATTACGGATTGACTACAAGCTACGGAAGCACTTTATCAAGCGGGAGCTTTACCACCAGTCATTCCATACAGCTTACAGGACTAACAGCATCTACAACATATAACTACAGCGTAACAAGCGCAGACGGATCTTCAAATTCTGCGACTTCAGGCAACTTTAGCTTTACTACAACAGCGAGCGGAACCGGCGGAGCAAATACGATCTTGTTTACTGAGATCTTTTATGATACTCCCGGCACTGACAGCAATGAGGAATGGATAGAGCTTTATAATGCAGGAAATGTAACCATTGATCTTGGCGGATATACCATAACAGATAATAATGGTACAGGATCTTCATATACATTCCCGGGCGGGACCACGATCTTACCTCAGTCGTTTTTAACAGTAGCTTCTAATTCAGCTGGGTTTAATGCGATATATGGATTTGAGGCTGATATTTATGGATCGATTCCGGCATTAAATAATTCCGGAGAAGCGCTCCTGTTAACGGATTCTCAATCCAATTTGATCGACGCTGTTGCATGGGAAGGAGGTGCTAGCGCTGGATTGCCTTCCGGTTGGGGAAGTAGTTCTGATCCAAGTGCAGCAACAGGAGAAACTATATATCGATTGAACGCATCAGGAGATACGGACTCGTTCAGTGATTGGGCTACGGCTGTCAACAATGGAGATCCTCAGACTCAAGCTTCTGCTCCGACTATTGCGAATGTATTATTCTCAGAAATATTTTATGACACTCCGGGAACAGACGGAGAAGAAGAGTGGATTGAGTTATACAACACAACATCACAACAAATTGATATTTCAGGATTTACGATAACAGATAATAACGGAACAGGGGCGGTATATACGTTCCCATCTGGCACAACTATAGATGGGCAAGCCTATTTTACGGTAGCAAAAGTAGCTATTGGGTTTCAACCGCTTTACAATAGTGACGCTCATCAGTATGGTAATATCCCGGACCTAAATAATACAGGAGATGCCTTGCTGCTGAAAGACAACACGGGATCTTTAGTTGACGAAGTTGCCTGGGAAGGCGGCGCTTCAGCGGGTGTACCATTGGGATGGGGAACAGGACCCTCGGCGGCAACAGGAGAAAGTTTATTCAGAAGCTCGCTAACTACGGACACTGATAGCGATGTGGATTGGAGTGTAGCAACAAATAATGGAGACCCGGCAAGCATCCCTCTTGCAGATGTTACAGGTCCGGTGATTTCAGCAATCCAATCTTCAAATATTGGAGAAACGGATGCAACGATCACCTGGACAACTGACGAGGCAGCCAGTTCTCAAGTGAATTACGGCATAACAAACAGTTACGGTTCTTCAGCCGGATCAGGAGCCTTGGTAACCTCACACTCTGTGGCACTGACGGGTTTGAATTCCGGCACGGAATATTTTTACCAGGTGGTATCAACTGATGACTCAGGAAATACAACCATTCAGGAAACATTTACCTTTACTACAGACTCTCCGCCTGTATCAAACGTAGAGGATATTCTGATCTCAGAAGTATTTTATGATACTCCCGGAAATGAGAGCAAAGAAGAGTGGATCGAATTCTATAATACAACATCTCAGGAGATCAACCTGAATGGATGGACATTAACAGACAACAATGGTACCGGTCAAACGTATACTTTTTCAAATAAGGATAAGATAGCCGGAAACTCATATCTAACGCTTGCTACAAATAGAAAAGAGTTTCGAAAGTTATACGGAAAAAATGCAGATGGGTATGTGTCGTTACCTGCGTTGAATAACGGAGGGGAGGCCTTAGTACTTAAGGATGCATCAGGAACCGAAATAGATGCGGTTGCTTGGGAAGGAGGAGCTTCAGCGGGGCTTCCTGCAGGATGGGGAAGTTCTTCATTACCGGCAGCTGGTGAGGGGTTCAGTATATACCGCACTGATGTTGGAAGTGACTCAGATACCTATTTAGACTGGGCAACTTCTACTGACCTGGGCTCGCCGACGACGCAAGCGGATGGAACATTTGCAGCTAAATCGCTAGGTGCATTTGAAGAAATAGCTACAAAAGAACTGCCGCAGGAAGTATCGATCACAAATTACCCCAACCCATTTAACCCAAGCACTCAAATAGCTTTTAGCTTACCGGAAACGGGATTTGCAAAAGTAACAGTGTTCAATACATTGGGACAAACGGTCGCGGTACTTGTGGATGGAAACATACAAGCCGGTGAGCATACGGTAACATTTGATGCATCGGCACTATCGAGCGGAGTGTATTTGTATAGAATACAAACGTCATCAACGCTGATCACTAAAAGAATGCTATTAATTAAGTAAGCAAAAATTATAGTATAGAAAAGGCTCCCAAGTGGAGCCTTTTCTATTTAGGCAGGAAGGTCCTAAGGTCAAGATGAAACCGATCTTTATTTCATTTCATTGGATTATTTTTGATGTAATCCCGGATGTGAAACAATGATTCTTCATTTCGGATGATGTGATCATAATAACCCCGTTGCCAGATTTTGGTCCCGGGCGTTTTGCGGATTTGGTTGATTTGTTTGGTGACGGATGATTTGTATCCCCGGATAATGGCTCCCAAATTATTTGATGGTGATTCGAATTTTGCCCGATAAATGGTGTCATTTATCAATATGCGGCTCCGTAGGGGCGAATCGCGATTCGCCCCTACGGGTTGGTTTTTATCAATAATTTCGATAATTCCGTGGATGTGATTCGGCATAACCACAAATTCATCCAATCGAACATTATCCCTAATGAATTCGGTTTTAAACCATTCATTGTGCGAAACCGCCCCGTATTCATTCAGATGCATTTTCCCATTGGTCACATCTCCGAATAAACATTCTTTCCGGTTGGTACAAATGGTAATGAAATAATATCCCGGGCTGGAATAATCATAACCCTGCAAACGTATGGATTGTCGGTTTGGTAATCTCTTCATGATACACAGTTAGACGGGTTGAGACGACATTCCTTACAAAAAATATCCCCGAGGTTTTTCCAGATGTTTTTTGTGAAATGACTACACCGAATGTGTATAGAAATCCGGGCTCACTTTTTGTTTCCTGTTCCCAAAACCTGATATTCCTTTTTACCCCAAAACTCATTGTTATATGATCCGATATTTATTTGTTCTCCTGATCTTCGTTTCCGCTTGTGCTCCTGAAAATAAACCACCCATAGAATGGGGTGAATCACCCTGGCCGGAAATTCGAAAAGAACGCATTAATACGTTGTTGCCACAAGCCATGGAAGCAGCGGGTGTTGATCTTTGGATCGTGATCTGCAGAGAAAACAATAACGATCCGATCGCCGATCACATCGGGGGAGAAAATGCGGGAGGAACGGCGGCTTTTCTATTTTACAGAGACAGCGAAGGCTTTCATTCCAAGGTATTTTCGCCATCCGGAGAATCCACGGCGCTGGATGAATTAGACATTCACGACGAAGTAATTCCGGTTGAAAGAGGGAAGTCGGCGGTAAGCATGGCGGTGGAATTTATCAAAGAAAAAGACTTTAAAACGATCGCGATAAACTCGAGCACCGGCAGCGCTCAGGCAGATGGATTGAGCTACACCCAACGAACGAATCTGGAAAACCAACTTGGTTCCGTATTAAGTAAGCGATTGGTTTCTTCAGATGAACTGATCTATGAATGGCTGTCGATCAAATTGCCGGCGGAAGTAGAGATCTTAAGAAAAGCAGCTGAATTGACCGCTGCATGGGAACTGGAAGCGTACGAAATGATAGAGCCTGGCGTGACGACGGATGCGGACGTCGCCGCTTTTCTGGACGCAAAGATGGAAGAATACGGAGTGGGCGAAGCATGGAATCCAACCCAAAACCCGAATGTGAATTCCGGACCGGATCGTGGTCATTCTCATGCAACCGATAAAGTAATTATGGGCGGAGATGTAATTCAGACCGATTTCGGAATCAAATTATATGGTCGCTGGGTGAGTGATATCCAGCGGTTTGCATATGTTTTAAAAGAAGGAGAAACGGAAGCCCCTGAAGACATTCAATTTTACTGGGAATCGGCCAAAGCCGGAAATCGTGCGGCATTCAATGCCATGAAACCCGGAGTAAAAGGAGTGGAAGTAGATGCGGCACAACGCGAAGTGATGAATGCGAACAATTCAGAATATGTGCCGTGGAGCACAGGACATCCGGTTGGATATGTAGCTCATGATGTGGGACCAAATCTGGGAGGATCGCAATCACCGAGTGTACGTCCGGCGGCGCAAAAGCTCTTAAAAGAAGGAATGGTGTTCGCCTTCGACGGCTTCCACGCCTGGACCTTAGAATCCGGCGGAACCAAAACGATCAGCGTGGAAGAAATGGTGGTGATCACCGAAAACGGCGCGGAGTATTTGATCGCTCCGCAGGAGGAGTTGGTTTTGGTGGGGAATTGAGCTTGTAAAGTAGTGCTTCTTTTTGTTTCAACTTTGGGAGCCAACCGTTACTTTCTGTGCTAAAGCAACACGTACAAAAATAAGCACATGCAAAATCTATTGGAAGATCCTATCAGATTATTCTAAGATTAAAGGGAAAATTGAAATGGGGAAAGATGAGCAAATAAGCTTTTTACTATATACATCAAATCAGGGAGAAGTACGAGTTAAAGTTGCTTTGGAGGAAGAAACCGTATGGCTTTCCCAAAAAGCAATGGCAAGCTTATTTGGGGTTTCCAAAAAAACGATTAGTGAACACCTGATCAATATTTACGACACCTTAGAGTTAGAAAAAACAACAACTGTCCGGAATTTCCGGACAGTTCAACAAGAAGGTGATAGAGAAGTAACTCGTAATATTGAATACTATAATTTAGATGCGATTATTTCAGTTGGGTACCGGGTAAATTCAGTTGAAGCTACACAATTCCGGAAGTGGGCTACAAAAACATTAAAAGAGTTTTTAATCAAAGGTTTTGCGATAGATGATGAACGTCTTAAACAAGGCAAGACATTGTTTGGCAAGGATTACTTTGATGAATTACTGGAGCGTGTTCGTGAGATTCGGGCGTCGGAACGTCGGTTTTATCAAAAGATCACTGATATTTATGCAGACGCAAGCATTGATTATGATCCAAATGCAGAGATAACCCGAACTTTTTATAAAACAGTTCAAAATAAATTGCATTGGGCTATTACCGGTCATACTGCAGCAGAGTTGATTACAGAAAGAGCAGATTCTAAAAAACCAAATATGGGTTTAAAAACATGGAAAAAAGCCCCTAAAGGAAAAGTGCTTAAAAGTGATGTTTCGGTCGCCAAAAACTATTTGAAAGAAGAAGAGCTTAGCGGGTTAAATCGAATAGTGTCTATGTATTTAGATTATGCAGAGAATCAGGCGGAACGACAAATTCCAATGACTATGCAAGACTGGATAAAGAAGTTAGATGCTTTCTTAGACTTTAATGATTATGAGATTCTTAAAAATGCAGGAAAAATTTCGACTAAAGTGGCTAAGAAATTGGCGGAAGGAGAATATGAGAAATTCAGACCTATTCAGGATAAAAAATTCGAATCCGATTTTGATAGGTTGGTAGAAAAAACCAAGAAAAAAGATTAAGTACTTAATCTAAAACGATCAGCGTGGAAGAAATGGTGGTGATCACCGAAAACGGCGCGGAGTTTTTGATCGCTCCGCAGTAAGAGTTGGTTTTGGTGGAGTGAATATAAGTTCAGACTTTGGCTTTCATTAATTCAGATAGGCTAACAGAAAATGGCAGAGCTGACTTACGTCCCTTTTTATAAGCGCTTAGTAAACGAACATCAAAAGATTTATTTCTTAATTCATCAAATTGAAGCTTTTCTATTTCATAAACGAGATAATAATCTTTAGACGGCTCAGATGGATATCCTTTATCAATTAAATCTCTTTTTGATAAAACGATGGGTCCAGATCGTTTAATTGAGAACAATCTACTAGTTGTAGTTTCATTATGTGTTCGAATTAATAAAAATCTTGCCTCTGTCTCTTCTTTCCTAAGATTTAGACGATCATTTTTGTCAGAAATTCTTGTGTTGTATAAACCATGATTTATTATCCAATCCAAATGTTCTTCACTTTTATAAAAACCAACTAAGACAAAGGTTTCATCAGGAACAAGATCTCGGTTTTCACCAAAAGGCTCTGGTAAAAGCTCATTAACTTCATTGTCATCACTTGATTTAAAAGTACGATAGGTTTGGAAGGAATAGCTTTCTCTTTGAGATGCCCGATTCTGGAAGTGAGCTATCACATCTTTTAGAAAAGCTCTGAGTTCTAAGCTCCCATTATTTTGTCGGTTTGGTTTTAGAGTGAATGCGCCAAGTCCGGGTACTATTTCATGAAATCCACGCCAGTCCTTAATTCCATCACCGCCGGGATATAGAATATATGCACCGGCTGTTCTCCGGATAGCATCTCTGTAAGAATGCATCTTTAGCAGGTCAGCTCTTTTATAAGTGCCTTTATTTTGTTCCTCCTTTTCAATATTAAGGTCTTCATTATTTTGACCAAATAAGGTAGTTAGAGATTCAACTTTATACTTGGCATCAAAATGTAGGTGAACAATTAATTCCTGTTGCTCTGCTACCGTTTCTGAAATTCCTTCCGGCCAGATACTTAGAGTATAATCTGGGCGCATTGATCTGGTCCAACTTCCACCTTTTGGATAGGAGTTTTCCCCGCCAAAGGTTTTATTGAAGCTAAACTGTACATGAAGGATCCGGTTTTTCGTTTCATATGTGCCGTCAAGAGGGAGATGTCTTCCTTGACGTAATTTCAAACCAAGTTTATCATTTGTTTCTTCTATCAAGTCTTTCGGAGCCAAAGCATTTATTCCAAATAAATCTTCTAGCAATTCCGTAAGCTTGAAAAACAACCAATATTCATACAAAGTGGCAACATCACGCTTTCCCCCACTATATACATCCTGTCCGCCGGCCCAAGTTAATCTAGCAGCGAGGTTAATCATTAACCAAACCCGAAGAATTTCACGGTACCCCTCTTTTCGTTGTAAAACGGGACTATTTAATGGCAATGTAACTGGGCGACTTATTTTCTGAAATATAGAATGATGTAGAGCCTCCTCTAATTCTTCTTCTAAAAAAGCAGACTCTCTGTGTAGTCTTGTATTTTCTTTTGATGAGGTTTTAAAATCAGCGCAAAGGTTTTTGAAGGTTTCTAAAGCAAATTTTATAAATCGATTTTCAGGAGTATCAACAGTATCTGTTTTACCTAGAGTTATTACTTTCGCAGGAACAGACTCCATCTTTTTATTTTTACACAGGGGATGGCTTTTAGGCAATGGTACACGATTGGGTGAACCTGCTAGCTGGCGAACTACATTGCGATTCATTTTTCGAACAGACCGAATGTCTCTACTTTCTTCTGTTTGTACCCAGCTTGAAACTGGGTTAGTAGTTATACGGTGCACAGCTGTCCAAAGCTCCTCGGACTCCAATACAGATTTTAAAAAAGCAAAACGTTGATACAGAGTTTCAGAGTCACTTTCATGATCAATATCAAAAGGTTGATTAGCAGGAGAAGTATACTGCATAAGTAAATCGGTACACTTTTCAGTAATCTCTTCCAACATAAATCGATATTCGGACCGATAATCGGTTTTTATCGATTGTACCTCTAATTCAACGGAGCCACACTTTTGTTTTTCAATATTTTCAATATCGAGATGAAGTGTCCCAACATAAATATTAGGCGAAAGCCTTCCTGTAGAAGGGTTGAGTTTCGATTCTAAAACAATACCCTGATCGTCTTTAGCAATGGAATATCCATTTGTAAGCTGATATTCATATTGATATCCTTCTAAAAGCTGTACGGGGGCTTCGAGATTACTTGATGCTTCAGTGTTATCAATTCTTTGTAAAGATTTAGGGTTATCTGCTACAATACAAATTTCAACTTCTTCCCCATTTTCTAGTGTGATAGATATTTTTTCACTGGCGCTCATTATTAAGCTTCAGCAAAACTGGTAAATCCGTTTTCAACAAGGCCTTTATGCATGCGAACAATCTTTTCAAAAGAAATAGGGTATTTGGCTTTCTCAATAATTTCTGAAGTGAGATGTTCATGCTTTTTGAAAAGCTCTTCACAGCTTATATCTGCTGTTGGATGACATAAATCCCCGAGCTTGAAAAGAACCTTTTCTAATTTTCTCCTTGAGCCGTGTAGCTTGGGTAAGAGTTTCTGAACTATAGCAGCATCCATGATCTGATCGAATTCCCAGTTCTCTGCAAGCTGCTCAGCAAGGCTGGCAAAACGATTGATTTCAAAAGCACTACGATAACCAAACTCAGCACCAACGGAATTTAACTCTGAGAAAAATTTTAAAAGTTCTTCAGACAAAACATCTTTCTGAGAATATGTGCTGGCATCACTATTTGCAATACGGACAAAGTCCTCAGCCATACCAGCGCCTTTGCCCTCTATTTTACATAGATCAACATCGGCGGGATTCTCCAAAAAAGTAGCCAATTCGTCCTGCGAAACTCTGAACTCTATTACATTCGCCCTGTCCAACACTTTAGGACTAAACATGTAGGTAGTTTCGTCAATGTTTACCGTACCGATAATAAAAAGATTGGCAGGAATTTTTATTGAAGGAGGGACGCCGTTCCATAATGCTCCTTCATCTCCTGAATGTAGAGTAATTTCCTCTTTGGATTCAATCGCGCTTAAAAAATCGGCGAAATAGCGCTCTACATGGCTCAGGTTCATTTCATCCAGAATGAGAAAGTATGGACGGAGAGGATCTTTTATGGCCCTTAGTATAAGTTGAAGAACACCTGATTCCGGTAAAACATAATCTTCTTGTTCAAGTGCATTTGGATAACCCAACAATGGTTCCCGATTTGTCCAATCTGCACCAACTGGAATAATTTCATATTGTCGTTTTACATTACATTTATTCTGATTTTTTAGTAGATAGAAAGCGGCTGCTTTGAGATGAGTTTCATAAGAATGTTCTTGGGATGAGTAGCTAGTTTTTTGTTTTAATTCCTCTCTAATCACTCTTGCAGGAACTGATTCATCAAATTTACTTTTATCTATAGTTTGGACCCATTCCTCAATAATTTCAAACGATAGCGAAATCTTTGTACCAGTATCTGGTTGTTTGAAGATTACGCTGTATTTGTCACTATTCTCAACTAGATATTCAACCCTATCAGAAAGAACCGTTGTTCCTTTTTTAAAAATCTCACCATACGTAAGAGGTATTTGTTTTCTGGTTATCCAAGTACAAAAGGCTTGTACTAATTTAGTTTTTCCCGAACCTGATAATCCTGTTAGAATGGTAAATGGCTTTGAGAGAATAGAAGATATAAATCGACGAACGATATTTTTAGAGTAAACCAAACCAGCGGTCTCTAGTGCTTGATAGAATTGTTCAACACTAAAGTCTTCGAAACTTTTAGGTATTTCAAATGGCTCTTTTAAACCTTCATTATTAATTTCATTAATAAGCTTTTTAGTCGTTGTCGAAGCTAATTCTTTATCTTTGCTTAGAATAGATTTTGCGTTACTAATTAAATAGCCATCTGTATCTATATTATTTAAAATAGTACCTGACACCCCTAACAAACCCTCCTGCTTTAAGAAATCAATAAAGCTTTTTGCCTCATAATTATTTATGCCATAAAGACCAGCTTGATTAGGTATTCCCTTAGTTGAAGCACCCAAGCTGTCAATAAATTGAGGATAAAAATATAATTGTTTTTTTGTTACAGGCTTTTTAAAACCATAAAACTCAATTTCGACTTTTTTGTCTTTTGGATTGGTGGACAGAATTATTCCAATGCCGTAGATGCCATTCACAAAATCCTTTAACTGTTCATTTATATCCTCAAAATATCTTCTTTTTTTTGTACTATCGCCTCCAAGTTGAATAAATACAAAATCACCTTTTTTTGCTTCCTCTAGTTTGTTAGGTATGTTTACTAACTCATGTCTAAATATCTCTTGATGAAGGAGATTCTCAATGATATTTCCAAATTTGTAGTTGTCTGGTTTCATGGGACAACTAAGTTTCACGAAATATGATTTAAAATTATCTTTTTCCATTTTGTTATTATTGTTGGTTACTTTCGTAACCAAAGGTTGTTGAATTTTGGCTTAAACATTTGTGGAGGTTAGTGTTAAATGAGCTTAAAATATTTAAATGATGAATACAAGGAATTACTAAAAGTAATAGGTTCATTATCTAGGCTTTTTAGTGAAAGAAATATTCCCTATTTAAATTATAGGATAGCAGAAAACATTTTTTGTAGATCATTCAAAGCACAAAATTTGGCTCGTAAGGATTCTTCATACGATGCCACATTAGATAGAATTGGAATTGGGTTAAAGACTTTCTCACTTACAAGTGATAACAGCTTGGAAAAAGTCGCTGAATTCAATTCAATTTCATCTTCTTTAAGAGAGTTGAAAGGAAAGAAATTGGCAATTGAAGTAGCAAAGGCAAGGAATGAACGAATAAATTTCGCGCTAAGACTATATGAGGTAAAAGAAGCAATATATCATTGCGTGGGACGGAAAGAGGGGGTCTTGGAGATTTTTGAAAATGATTACCTACAAATTGATTTAGGTAACATAAAAATGTTGAGATCAACGAATAACAATATTGTTAAGTTTGAAGATCAACATTATGAGTATTCTTATAATATTTCTAAATCGACGTTATTTAAGCGCTTTACCATTAATGAATCTTCTTCAATTGAGATTGATATAGTTGATGATCCATTTGAAATACTGCTAAATTTAAAAGATGATCTATTTAAAAAGGAAGAAGCAGAGAGTTATGATTATGTGGTTCTCCCGTTATATTCTACACAAAGTAAAAGCAGGGAAGTAGCCGAAAAAAGTGGTTTAAATCAATGGAACGCGGGAGGACGTCAAAGAGATTATGGAGAGGTATATATCCCAATCCCTTCAAAAGTAAGAAATAATTATCCAGATTTTTTTCCTTCAAGAGATGAGCCATTCAAACTTAAAATTCCGACGGGCGAAATATTCGAAGCAAAAGTCTGTCAGGAAAACTCAAAGGCGTTAATGACTAATCCTAATAGAGCATTGAGCGAATGGCTATTAAGAAAAGTTTTAGATTTAGAAGAAGGAGAGATAGCCACAAGAGAGAAACTTGACTATTTAGGTTTAGACTCAGTGAAAATTTATAAGAAAGATGGCCAGTATGAAATTGATATTTTACCAAGCTGGAGTTATGAAAAATTTATCGATCCAGAAAAAGTAACTCACGCGAATTGATATTCAACATTATCTTGATATTTATAGTCAAGAGATTTGAAAATAGACTCGGCTATAAGCTGAATAACATCAACTGTAACCATATTTCCGGCTTGCTTATAGAGTTGTGCATCACCACTGAAATCTGGAAGTTTGATATCAGAAAACCCTTGAAGTCCGAAACATTCTTTAGGAGTGAGTTTTCTAATTCCAAAATCATCTTTAATCAAAGGAACGTTATGTCCCCCTGTTCCCATGTTAGCAGTTAAAGTTGGAAATTCATTGCTTTTATTCTCTCTTACATACTTCCTTCTCCATTGATAGCTTGTATTTTTTGATGTGACCGAAGTCTTAATTTTGTCATACATTTTATATCGATCTGTATAATAAAATCGAGAATCTACTTTTTCTTTTTCAAGCATGTCTTGGACATGCTTTTTCTTTTCGATTTTTTTTGGTGGAAATAGATTTTGGAAAACATCACCAGCATTTCGCTCATCTTTTATAAGTTCATTCCAACGGTTTTCATCCTTAAAACACACAATAAAAGTTCTCTCTCTATTTTGTGGGATATTTGTTACATCAGAAGTGTTAATGACTTCGCAGAAAAATGAATAACCCCTTTTTCTTATCTCATGTTCGACAACTTTTATAGTATTACCGTTATCATGAGTCTTGAAGTTTTTTACATTTTCAAGAAATAATACCTTGGGCTTTTTCAGAAGTAAATCTACTAGGTCCATAATCCTAAAAAAGAGCTCCCCTCGTTCGTCATCAAATCCCTTTCTATGTCCTGCAATGGAAAAAGCCTGACACGGGAACCCACCAGTTAGGACATCTACTGACTCAAGATTTATAGTACCGCATTCAAATTCCTTTATGAGTAAGTTTATATCTTTTTCAAATAAATTATGGTCAGGGTGATTTAAGCGATAAGTTTCACAAGCATATTTATCTATTTCATTAGACCAAACAACATTAAATTTTTCTGTTCTCTCAAAGCCTTTTTCGATTCCTCCTACACCAGAAAATAACCCGCCTACTGTATACATTATCTGAAATTTTATTTAGATATAAAGTTAGTGCTGTTAAATATGTATAGAATTTTAATAAATAGCAGCAATTGTTTAGAGAAAATAATACCAAGGGATGACACTTGCTGTCATGGAAAATGTTAAAATTCAAACCACCAAAACAACCTTCCCAATATTTCTCCGCTCTTCGATGTAACGGTGGGCTTCGCCGGCTTCTTCGAGGGAGAAGGTTTTGTCTACATGCGGACGAACCCATCCGGTTTCAACGCCATCCAGAATGGCTTTCATCCATAAAGCGGCTTTATCAGATTCATGCCATAAGTGTCCGAGATTCACGCCATACACGCCACGGTTTTTATCCAGCAGAGAAAGCGGTTTAAAGGTGGGCATTTTCAGTACCGTTTTTATGAGTTCGAACTTGGCTCTCAATCCACCGGAGGAATTTATACTGGCTACCGAAATTCCAAACATTCCCAACCGACCGGTAGCACGTAATGCACGGTAGCTTTTCTTCCATTCGTCGCCACCTAGTGGGTCGGTGATCAGTTCCACGCCACGTTTCTCGGTGAGTTTCATGAGTTCATCGAACCAATCCTTGTTTCTGTAATCGATGGGATGATCCAGTCCGCGTTCTTTCAGGAATTCATGCTTGCGCACACTTGCCGTTCCATAAGTTTTGGCGCCAATGTGTTTGGCAATATCCAACTGAGCTAAGCCAACTCCACCGCCGGCATTGTGAATGAGAACGGATTCTTCTTTTTGGAGTCCGCCCATAGCTACTAACAACGCCCACGCCGTCAAATAAGTAACAGGAATGGAAGCTGCTTCTTCAAAAGACAGCGATGCCGGTTTTTCATACACTTGTTTTTCTTTCAACACTACTTGTTCCGCCTGACCTTTGAATCGGCATAGTCCGATCACTTCTTTACCGATCCAGCTTTTATCAATTTCCGAGCCAACTTCTGTAACGATTCCCGCGACTTCATAACCCATTACGCACGGCGTTTTCGGTCCGTCGGGGTATTGTCCTTTTCGGGCGAGGATATCAGCGAAATTCAATCCCGATGCTTTTACCTGAATGAGGAGTTCGTCTTTGCTTGGAGTCAGATCAGGCACTTCCTGAACCTGCAGGACATCATAACTTCCGGTTTTGGTATAAACGAGTTGGCGCATATCAAATGAATTTTGAGTTCATTTTATTATAGCCACAAAAGCACAGAAACACGAAAGTAAATTAAAGGGGTAAACCACGGAAAGTGAACCACAGAGAGCACAAAGGGTTTGGGAATAGTTTTAACCACGGAGAGCACAGGGGGTTTGGTAGTTCACGGTGTTGAAAAGAAACCCACCCTTGTTCCCTCCCTAAAGTTAGGGAGGGAACAAGGGTGGGTTAGAAAAGGCTGGGAATTGTTTTAACCACAGAGAGCACGGAGGGTTTTTGGAGGGAAGAAGCTTAATTATTCTCTGCGGTTATATGTTTTGACCTCTTCTGTCTTCTCCTTGGATAAGGAGAAGGACTCGTTGTTCTAAATTGTTGAATATGATTCGGAATTCCCCTCCTTATGAAGGAGGGGCGAGCTGGTCAGGAAGAAGAATGTGAGTAGGAGTTGGGGAGGTCGGTGAGGCGAAAATTCACTTAAAACCACGGAGGAC
>TARA_R100000789_G_scaffold99999_1_pt1 | contig 17847 bp, 15 predicted proteins | sample TARA_R100000789 | Tara Oceans TARA_R100000789 (sample SAMEA2623403) | marine metagenome | biome: marine biome (ENVO:00000447); feature: mesopelagic zone (ENVO:00000213); material: "saline water (ENVO:00002010), including plankton (ENVO:xxxxxxxx)" | depth 450 m
GGAAGTTTAGGATCGGGAGATAAACGAACCTATCAGATGGATCCCGCCAATAGCGATGAGGCACTTCGTGAAGTCGCGTTCGATCTTGAAGAAGGAGCAGACTTCGTGATGGTTAAACCGGGGATGCCTTATCTGGATATTATCCGTCGTATTCATGATCAGTTCCAGGTTCCCACGTTTGCCTATCAGGTGAGTGGGGAGTACGCGATGATAATGGGAGCGATCGAACGGGGCTGGCTGGATCGGGAAAAAACGATGCTCGAAAGTCTGGTGGCTTTTAAACGAGCCGGGGCTTCCGGAATTCTGACTTATTTTGCAGTGGAAGCCGCCCGCCTGCTGCAGCAGCGGTAAGACGCTTCGATACAGTTCAACTCCGGGTGGTAGTGGTCGCAGCGCAACGAAGCCCCCAGAGGGTTAGCGAAGTAGGGTACGCTGTGAGTATCCTACGATTCTTCACACACTCGTTTGCGTTTCGTGCTTGTAGATTGCACTTTTCTGCACAATGCCTCTTAAATTGCTGCCCGCTGGCATCAAAGCCGTTGCGAAATGACAACAGACTGGGATGGTCTGCGTAGCCGTTATGATGGCAAGTTGACTGTGGACTTTCTTCTCGAATTTTCTGGTTTTGTGTTTGCAGTCTTGAAAGCAGTCCTCCCTGATCTTGGAATAGATTCATTATCAACAGTGAATCGCAGATGCGGTCGTCAGGGAAGCCTGTTGAGAGTTGTCATTGCGACTATCGCGATGATTTTGCCTGGCATAACAATTGATGAGAAAGAAAAGTAAGTTTAGAAAAAAATAAACTCCCGCAGAAAGGGACAAATGATGTTTACAGAATTGATGAATGACGAAGCCGGTTTTATCGTCTCGGCTGAACTGGTGCTGATCGCAACGATCCTGGTTATCGGCTTGATTGTCGGATTGAGCGAAGTTCAACACGCGATTGTCAGCGAATTGAATGATGTTGGTGATGCAATCGGAACGCTGAATCAGAGTTATTTCTACTCTGGGTTTTCTTCGAAGAAATCTCAGGGATATGGATATAAAGCCTATGCCCGCGGATCCGTCTTCGAAGACAGAACCGATGAGTGTGATAATAACCAGTGTGATATCAGTTGCGATGCACCGACTGCTGAAGGTCCTAAAAAGAGCTGGTAACCGACTCAAAGCAGCCTCTTCGTAAATGATGCTGAATATTCAAAAAAAACTCCGGACTGATTTCAGTTCGGAGTCTTTTCCATTTGATGGAGTCTTTTTCAAGTTGAAACGAGCTTCGATCAATCTCTGTTACTGCGGTGGAGGTGGCAGTCGATAAAATGAATTCAAAGCTGAATTCACCCGTTCATCAACTTTTGTTTGATAGATCGGTGGAGAAGGTAAAATCTCCACGGGAGAGGGTGTGATACGCTGACGGAATTGATCGGCTGATTCTGTAATTCTCTCTTCGAGAACATCGGCAACATCTGCAGGTTTTGCTAGTTCATTTGAAGTTGTCGAAAACAGTCCCGCAATCAATTCGTCGGTGGTTTTGTAGTCGGGAATTTTGATTTCCCTGTCAAACGGATTTTTGACTTCTGTTGCTGATGAGGGACCGGGAAGTGATTCTACAATCGATGGGGGGATGATCTTCTCCTGCTTGACCACTGAAAAAGGATTGAATAGTTTATCCTCAGGCTGATTCAACGAACTCAGACTGGGTGAATATGTCTCGGTGTTCCAGCCTTCCAGCAAGGCAATGTAAATGAGTCGAGCGGTCGCTGCTTCCTGATCTTTGAGGGAGTTGGGCAACTGGATATTCACAGTGGAATATTTACTAGCGGGCTCGACTCCATTGATTTCAAGTTCTGAGGTGACTCGATAAGAACCGGGAACTGACATCAGAGCATCGATGGATTCCTGATCAGAAGAAAAAATCAGTTTGCCACGATCGAGCATGCCCCGGGAAACCCGAACGAGTCGCGAAGGTGATAACTCTGCCAGTCGACGAGATAATTCGGCTTCAGATAGTGATGCATTGGGGTTGGCAATTAGAACTTCAAGTTTCTGATGGGAATGGGCTCCATCGAGCCATTCGCTTCGCAGGCTTGAAAATAAGGCTGACAGAACGGCTGGATCGTTGCTGATGGAATCATCCATGACACACACCGTTCGTTGGTTTCCGTTACCAATCGTGAACTGTCGCCAGGATTCGTTACTCGCAACTGTCTTGGGAGCCTCCTGAACAGGTTGTGAAAGGGTTTCAACTTTCTTTTGAACTTCTTGAAATTTTGATTTCGTCGAGTCAACCAAATCTTCTAAATCCGATGGCAGAGGCACTCCAAAAGGCGAGACTTTTTGCTTATTTGTGTTCCCTGCATTATTGGTATTGAAGGAGTTATTGAAATTCCCGCTCTTTTCAGGCTTTGCTGACGTTTCCGCTTTCTCAGTAACATTTACAGTTGGTTCATCCCACAATGATGAGTTAGCACGGCGAGATCGAGAATTTGACTGAGTTGCTGGTGTGGATTTGTTGTCAGCAGGTGTCGTTTTTGGAGTCTCCTTCATCGATTCCCCCAGACTGACGAGATCTGTGGGCAATTGCTTTTTGAAGTCGCTCGGAACCGGAATTGGATCGGGGAGTGGACTTTCTGTAAAACCGGGAGCTTCTGAGTTCGAAGCATTATAGCCGGGAGCCTCTTCGAAGGTGTTCCATTCAGAGAAGGGATCAAAAGGCTCACTGGTTTGTGAGTTTGATCCGATCGAGGTCATCTGCTGTTTCTGGTATGCATAGCCGATTCCACAGAGAATCAGGACCGCGAGAAAGTGTCTTATGACTGAGAACATAGCTTTTTTGCCTGGGTGAGAATGTGCGGAAATCGTTTTTTTCTCACTCACAGCAGCAGGCTTAACGACAGCAGGTGTGTTGACTTTCCACTCCTTTTGAGCCAGCGCGTACGTTGGCGTAGTCTCAGGATCAGTAGAGTCAACAGCGGTAGAACTGGCTTCAGTTTCAACGGGTTCCGGATTAATGGAATCGTTACTGGCCAGCATACGCCGTCTGTTTTTATAGCGTGCGAACATGATGCAATGCCTCTATGCGCATCGGGAGTGGAAAACGTAAGACGTGTACTGACCCTGATCCTCCGGAGCAGGTTGCGTTGTCGATACAGTCTGAAAATAAACGCCAGGCAGAGCCGGACGATCAGGTCATACTTTTTGTTGGGCTACGCTTCGCTAACCCAACCTACTTTAAGTTGATAACAGAGCACTAGTTTTCGATGCCTAGTCGATAACAGAGTTGTTCGAATTCTTCGGTGTATTCTGATGTTGAAGAATGGACGTGCTCTGCTTCGGTAATGAATCTGAGTTCCTTACGGCAATCGAGTCCGTGGCGTCGTAAAATCGCTTCGAACGGGAAAAGATCCTGTCCGTAAAGTAAAATCAGTTTGTGCTCGTCGAATTGAACCTCCAGAGGAATCTTTGGATTCACGACGGCAATGCCGGTACAGCCATCGTTGAGCAGCATGTCTTCGTGGTCGAAGAGTGTGCTTTTCAATACGGGCAGATCAATCGATTCGCGATACAAATCGCGATGGACACCAGCGGCTTGTTCGTGGCTGGTTTCAAGAATCAGATCCACTTCATCCCCGAGGGGATCGAGCAGGTCGATAAATAGATCGATCAGTCGTTCTGAGGATTGAGCCGCCAGAATAACGGGAATCTCAACACCGGTATCTTTGTCCTGATAACTGTCACGACGGTAACCGGCACTGGGAACAACATCGAGATTATACGAAGGACGGATCGCATCGGTGAGTTTGAAACTCCCGTAACGGGAGATACTCAGATGATGCTCCAATTGCTCTTCGGACAGATGATCAAAGCTGCTGCGCTGCGGCTCGATACTTCCGTCTCGATGATTTGTCCGGATGATTCGTTTGAGAAATCCCATAGTGATCTGTTCTTTCAACGACTTGTCAACTTTTCCAGAACAACTCATAGGGAGTTGTTCCTGAGAGTTCGTTTCTGAATCTCTCCTGCAATTTGGCCGAGTCCGCCTGCACGCAATACAGGTTGACCCGAAAGACGGCGATTCGCCGTGTTCCCTTCCCTGGTCGTTTCCACTCTACAAAACCTAGAACATGATTCTGGGTTGTGTCGAATTGGAATCCTGTTGCGTCTCGACATTGCCCGACTCTCGGGACTGACCTCTCATTCGCGTTACAATCGATTTAATCTGTACCAGTTTTGTTTCCTCATAACGCCGGGAACACTTATAAAGTTTTCAAAGGCTCAGAAATTTACTGATACTCAAATCTAGCATCTGGTTGACCATTCGGAGGAAATTCAGGCCATCGCAGAGGCCTTTGATGGTGGAAAGAACTTTTAAAGATGGGATTAGCGATCTGTGGTAACAGAGTCAAAGCAGGTAAAGTTTATCGAGAGAGGTGAAAGTCGTTACCCAGTAAAGACTTGGAGAGAGTTTCAAGAGTTCATGAAACTCCGGATCTTTGACTAAAGTTGAGATATGAGTGGTCGAATGAGCCAATGAAGTGCAATTCGTACATTAGGCTGTAATAATGACAAGCGAAATCAATTCGACAGTGAGTGCAGGTTGGGATCGCGGAACGCGTAGCCCAACACTTTTTGATTCGATTCTATTCGAGACCTGATGGATTATGTTGGGTTACGCTTAGCTAACCCAACCTACTGTTGAAGATATATTGCAGAAGAATCGCAGGCAGGGATAAGTGGCGTGATGGATGAATTGGATAACGGGCATGAACGGTTACTCTTGCCCGTCTCAGACGAAATGTCTCAACGGGAGGAGATCTTACGATCACTCGGATTTGATGACATTCCCATTGCGATTCAACGACTCTCTCATATTTGTGAAAACGATGAGCAGCGAGTTATTCTCAAACCCTGCTTCCGGAATTTTCTGTTTTCACTTTCAGAGTCCGCAAATTCCGATCAATCTCTGCTGAATTTTGAACGCTATTTGCAGCGTTATGGCGATCGCACTGAATTGTTTAAATTTCTGGCTGCAAATCCCCGAGCCGTGGAAATACTGGTTCGATTGTTTGTCGGCAGTCAGTTTCTGACAGAAATCCTGCTGCGAAATCCTGGCTACCTTGAGGACTTGACGAATCATAAACGGCTGGCTGACTTCAAAAGTCGCAGCGAGTTTTATGGGGAAGCCTTGAATTATCTTAAAACAGCGGAAAGTTATGAAGAGAAACTGTCTCGACTGCGTCACTATCAGCATTGGGAACTGTTGCGAATCGGTGCTTGCGACTCGTTCGGCTTGATGGATTTTAAAAGTATCACCTTGCAACTTTCACTGCTCGCCGATGCACTTGTTCAAATGTGCCTGGATATTGCCTCAGAGAAGGATCAAATCTCGTCGGAAGATTTTGTTGTTCTGGCATTTGGAAAACTCGGGGGTGAGGAACTCAATTACAGTTCAGACATCGATCTGATTTTCGTTGCTCTGAAAGATGCCAGTCACTACTGGCCTCTGGGACAGTCGCTCATCGAGGCGATTTCCAAAGCCACTGCAGATGGATTTCTCTATCGAGTTGACATGCGACTGCGTCCCTGGGGACGTTCGGGAGCATTGGTCAGTTCAGAAGATGCGTACCTGAGTTATCTTGAGAAGAACGGCATGTTATGGGAAAAGCAGGCGCTGTTGAAAGCTCGTCCGATTGCAGGAAATCTTGAAGCTGGACAGAGAATACTGAAACGGATCGAGCCCATCATTTTTAATAATGATCCCGAGGAAATTCGCAAAAATGTTTTGAGTATGAAAGCCGGAATCGAAAAGGATTTGAGCAAGCAGGGGCGTCACTGGGGGGAAGTCAAGGGAGGGAAGGGTTCGATTCGTGATATCGAGTTCACCGTCCAGTATCTGCAATTGATTGCTGGTCGGGAAAATCCACAGGTTCGCAGCATCAACACGTTGGATGGTCTTGTCCGACTCGTTGAGCAGCAGATGATCAAAGTCGATGAATTCCGGCATCTTTCGGATGGATATCTGTTCTTACGCACCATCGAACATGTGCTGCAATTAACGCATTACAAGCAGATTCATCATATTCCACAACAGGATCGTGAACTGGCCTATCTGGCCCGTAAACTCGATTTCCCCGATCCGGCAACATTTGTTTCTTACTTCGAGCGACACGCAACAGCCATTCGTCGTATCTTTGATAAGTATCTCAAACGCCCATTTGCAGAGGTTGAAACCGACGATCAGGAAGCCCGGCCGTTACTGGAACTGGTCTCTGAAGCTCAGCCCGATTATGTCTCGACATTTACCGAAGAGGAGATCAAACAGCACGCGAAAATTCTCGATGATCTTCCCCGCAATGAATTCATTCAGGTGGCGGCGACCCGATTATCCGAGACCGAATGGCATGTCATTGTGGCTGGGATCGACCTGGTGGGACAATTCTCAGTGACTTGCGGAATGCTCTTTGCGCACGGTTTTGATATTCAAAGGGGACATGTTTTCACAGGGTTATTTCCGACCCGGCATTCCAGTGGATCCGATTCCCGCACGAAGCGGAAAGGTCGCAGTCGATTCATCACGGCTCTTGATGTCCGCACGTCTGTCAAAAATCCACCGGATGACATCTGGCTCAAATACATGGCGGAGTGCCGTAAGATCAGCCATTTGTTGCATCGTGGAAAAATCCGTGATGTCCAGGGGATACTGGCAAAACGAGTCGGACAGGCATTATCCAATCAACCTCGGCAGGATGATTTGATTTTGCCAGTGGAACTGGAAATCGATAACGAAATCGATCCACACAGCACGGTGATTGATATTTCCGGTGACGATGTTCCCGGTTTCCTCTACGAACTGATGACGAGCGTCGCACTTGGTGGGGTCCAGATTTCACGTGTCATTGTCGATTCAACCGAAGAACGTGTGCAGGATCGACTTTATGTTCGTGATCTGCAGGGAAATAAAATTACCGACGAAGCAAAACTGCAACTGCTTCGAACTACGATTGTGCTGATTAAACATTTCGCACATCTGGTTCCTTCTGCTCCTCATCCGGAATCGGCTTTATTGCATTTTCAGGAGATGCTTGATCATCTTTTCAGCCAACCCGACTGGATGGATCAACTCGCTTCACTTGAACAGCCTTCAGTCTTGGATGCTCTGGTGAAAGTGCTCGGCATCAGTGATTTTCTGTGGGAAGACTTTTTACGACTGCAGTATGCGAACTTGTTTCCGGTCGTTACCGATATTGAAAGTTTGAAGATCACGAAAGATCAAAAGCATTTGGAACGGGAATTGAAAAAAGATTTAGCAGGTAAGAAAACAGCAGCCGAACAGTTTGAAGCACTTAACGCGTTTAAAGATCGTGAACTTGTTCGCAGCGACATGCGGCACATTCTCGAATACAATAATACGTTCGGTAAGTTTTCAGAGGAATTGACCGACATTGTTGAAGTGGTCGTGCGGCAGGCGGTCAAACTGGTTTATCAATCACTCAAGAAGCAATACGGACAACCCACATTGAGTGATGGTTCCATTTGCCAGTTTTGTGTCGCCGCTCTCGGAAAAGGAGGGGGGCGGGAACTCGGATTTGCCTCAGACATTGAATTGATGTTCCTGTTCCAAGAAAAGGGAACAACCATCGGAAAGAATCCCATTCGCAATACAGAATTCTTCACGAAACTCGTCGAAGAATTCCGCTCAATGATTCGTGCCAAGAGTGATGGGATTTTTGAAATTGACTTAAGATTGCGTCCGTATGGAAAAGCGGGAAGTCTGGCGGTTTCGCTGGAAGCATTTACTCAATACTTTGGGAGTGAAGGAGCAGCCTGGCCTTATGAACGTCAGGCTCTCGTCAAATTACGCCCCATTGCCGGGGATAAGGAATTTTCCAGGACTGTTGTGAATGTGCGGGATGAACTCGTTTATACAGGCGAGCCGTTCGATGTCAGTGCGATGCGAGGGATTCGTGAAAAGCAGGTTCGCCAGCTGGTGCATCCCGGAACGATCAATGCCAAACTGAGCCCGGGTTGTCTGGTCGATTGCGAATATCTTGTCCAGGGATTGCAGATTACTTACGGCAAAACTTATCCCGAACTCAGAACAACCAACACACGCGAAGCTCTGCGCAAACTGGAAGCACTCGGTTTAATGTCTCATGAGCAGAGGATTATTCTCCGAGACTGTTATCGCTTTCTCAGAGGTTTAATCGATGCCCTGAGAATTGTTCGAGGAAATGCAAGCGAACTGACTATCCCAGACATGGAATCGGAAGAGTTCGAATACCTCGCACGCCGCATGAATTATGCGGGACGAAGTCATGAATTGAAAGCCGAACTCCAACATGTCATGCAGACCATCATCGAAATGACGAACCTTTTGGAAGTGCGGGCAGATCAGTGAGTCGAATTCAGTCTGCCTTCCAGCCTTGCTCACCGATCAATTTCACGAATCGACATCCGCACAGAGTCGAGCATTCCCAACCCGTTTCATCACGAATTGCCAGAATCAATTCCTGAGCCTCACTTCCGCCCACTGGAATAACGAGTCGTTTTCCGGGAGTCAGTTGTTCGAAGTAAGCCGAGGGAATTGAAGGAGTTGCAGCAGTCACGATGATGGCATCATAAGGGGCATGTTCGGGCCAGCCGAGTGTGCCATCGCCAAATACGGTTTCGATGTTATTCAACTCCAGTTGACGAAATCGTTCCTGAGCAATCTGGCCAAGTTCTTCCCAGCGTTCTACGGTATAAACGGTCTTGCAGAGTTGGGAAAGAATCGCGGTCTGATATCCACTCCCCGTTCCAATTTCCAGAACCCGATCGATTGATTGAAGCTGCAGAGCTTGTGTCATCAATGCCACAATGTACGGCTGGCTGATTGTCTGGTCGCAATCAATCGGCAAGGCTCGATTCTCATAGGCATGCGATTTCAAGTTCTCAGGCAGAAATATTTCCCGAGGCACATTTTGCATCGCTTTCAAAACTCGCTCGTCACGAATCCCCTGTTGTTTTAAAGTTTCAATCAATTCCTGTACATGTTCCATCTCATCCACCAGAACTTCTTATTCAGTTTCATACGTCCAGTAGAATTTATTTTGCCATAATTCCAGAGGAAATCCACAGCATTTCTGAGAGGCATAGGGATTCACATGAGCTGACAAACAGCCCTCGCAAATAGTATTTCCGCAGAGCCTTACTTCTTCTTGCTCGCAATATAATCCTCAATCTGACCTTCGAGCACATCCAGAGTGACGGCTCCATGGCTGAGGACCGCTTCATGGAATTCGCGGATGTCAAATTTGTCTCCCAGTTCAGTTTCTGCCCGTTTGCGGAGTTCCTGGATTTTCAGTTCTCCAATTTTATAGGCCAGTGCCTGACCGGGCCAGGCGATGTAGCGGTCGACTTCGTTTTCGATATCGAGCCGGGATTTGGCGGTGTTCTCAACGAACAGCTGAATCGCGTCGTCGCGGGTCCAGTCGAGAGAATGCATACCGGTATCGACAACAAGACGAATTGCTCGCCACATTTCGTAAGTCAACTGACCAAAGCGTGAGTAGGGATCCTGATAGAGTCCTAAATCACTTCCCAGACTTTCACTGTAAAGTCCCCAACCTTCGATGAATGCTGTGTATCCACCGAGCCGGCGGAAGGCGGGAATGTCATCAAGTTCCATGGCCAGAGCGATTTGAAGATGATGCCCCGGCACGGCTTCGTGCAATGAAAGAGCCTCGATCGTATATTTAGGACGTTGGTCGGGCTTGTACGTATTGAAATAATAATTGCCAGCTCGAGTCCCATCGGCTGCGGGCCCCATGTAATAGGCGGCTGTAGTATCAGGAGCAATCGATTCGGGAATCGGACGGACGCCGTAGGGCATGCGGGGAAGTGTTTTGAATAGCTTGACCAACTGTGGATCAATCCTTTTACAAACCGCTTCGACAGCTTGAAACAGTTCGTTGGGATCTTCATAGTAGAATTTGGGATCGGTCCGCAGATATTCCAGGAACTCTCCGAACGAACCTTCAAACTCAACTTCTTTCATGATCGCTTCCATCTGCTGTCGAATTCGACGGACTTCAGATAATCCAATGTCGTGGATTTCCTGAGGTGTCATATCCGTCGTTGTATAAAGACGAGCTCGATACGCGTAAAATTCCTGCCCGTTTGGGATTTGCTTGAACCCGACTTCATCGAAGCAGGCCGGGTAATAATTTTCGAGAAAGAACTTTTCAAATTGCTCAAAGGTGGGAACGATGACCGTTTGGATTGCCTTGCGTGCGCGTTCCTGAAGTTGCTCGCGTTCTTCCTGAGTGAAGTCTTTGGGAAATGTCTGAAACGCTTTCCAGAACAGACTCTTCTCCGGTTCATCGACAATCTGTCGACGGATTTGAGCTGGTAGCCGATTCATAATGACTTTCGAATGCACAATGCCTCGATCGACACCTGCCTGCATGAGCGCGGTCGTCTGGTCGGCATACACATCAAACGACTCCATGCGGGCCAGCCAGTTTTCATAATCCTTGACTGTTTCAAACGGAAGTTGCTCGACCTGCTCGTTTTCTGTCTGCAAACCACCCCGCTGATTCAACGGCACGAAATGCCAGCCGAATGGGAAACCTTCGATTTCCATGCTCAGTTGACGTTCAAATAGCTTATAGCTGATCACGTCTTCCCCTTCGAGTTGGGAAGGATCGATCGCTTTGACTCGTTTCAGATAAGCTTTTAACTGCTCGTTATTTTTTTCAAGAGTTTCGAGACTCAAATCGGGCCAGCGATCATTGTAACGCTTGTCTCCCAGATAGGTCGCCTTAAGCGGATTGGTTTTCAGATTCCATTCCCAGTGATCATCGAGCCACTGATGAAAGTCCTCAGTGGCATCAGCCTGGGCGATTTGAGGCAGGAGACATAAACTCAACAGGAGACCGATAAAGAGTTTCAAACCAGCGATTTTTGTAACCATTTTCAATTCCAGACAAATCATCTTGGGAGGAGGTGTTTAATTCACTCAATATGCAGAATTGATCGGGAATCGCATCTGCATTCAGGAACTATCGTAGTGCAGGCGGCGTCAATATCTCCAGTGCGACTAGTTTTTTGACAAATATCATCGAGACAATGAATATTTCTGCACGGAAACTCATCAGGAGAATGAAAATGCCACTACGATCAAGTTATTGTATCAGTCCGTTCCGCTATCCAAGAGCGATTGCAACTGCTCTCTGTCTGTTACCGGTATTGTATGGCCCATACAGTTTTGCTGCAGGAGAAGCCCGGGAGGGTAATGAGCCGCTTGCCCAAAGTAACTATGAATCCTGGCCGGGACTCATTGAGACAATAAACGATCAATCCCGAGTGCATTACTGGTGGGTGAACGGTAACGAAACGTTCTCCTATTCCGGTACGACACAGGATTTGAATCGCATACTCAAGAAATTTGCGCAAACGGATGTTCCTGATCTTCAGGTCATTCTGTTACCCGGACCTGCTCGTAAAGTCGACTTTTTGGAGACGAATGCGACGGTTGACTGGGATCTGCATATCGTGGGGGGGATCGTTAAGGGCTACATTGAACACCTACATCTTGAGCCCGCCTGGGATCATGCTCCGACGCTGACGATTTATCTTTCTGAAAGAATTGAACTCTCCGAGATCGAAATTCCGGAGAACCTGAAACTGCTGCAGTTAAATGATCGCCGTGAGAAATATCGCCAGGCCAGCCGCACTGAGGATGCAGAACTCAAAAAAGCTGCTCTGTATCAGTGGGCAGAACTGGAGCGATCATTGCATCGTGAAAAAGAGGCTGCTGCCGAGTTTGTTGAACAGTTACATGAGATTGATCTGTATATTCAAAAGCAAAAGAAGAGGCGAGCGAGTTTGAATTAAAAGAATAATTTTTGAACCAGTCGAAGAATTCATGCGTTGCTCCCTTTGCAAATGGTGTACATTACAGACCAACTAAAAAACGCATCATTGACATTTGAAGGGGCAATAATGTTTCAACGATTATCGAACGGCTGGAGTCTGGCGAAGCAAAGCTGGCGGGTGTTAATGCTCGATAAAGAGTTGCTGGTCTTCCCGGTAGTCAGTGGGTTTTGCTGTCTGCTTGTGCTTGCAAGTTTTATTGTTCCGCTCTTTGCCACCGGTTATGTCGATGTCGTTTTGAACGATGGTCAGATTTCTCAGGAGGAATCTCAGGATCCAATCGCCTACATCATACTATTCGCATTCTACTTTGTGAATTACTTCGTGATTGTGTTCTTCAATTCGGCTCTGGTCGCTTGCGCGATTATTCGCTTCAAAGGAGGCGACCCGACTGTCGCCGATGGCTTTCGCGCCTCGATGAATCGGCTACCCCAAATCGCAGGCTGGGCATTTTTAAGTGCAACGGTAGGGGTGATTCTCAAAGTGATTGAATCCCGCTCAGAAAAAGTCGGGCAAATCGTGGCGGGCTTACTGGGAGCGGCCTGGTCCGTTACCACTTATTTTGTTGTCCCGATCCTGGTCGTGGAAAAAGCAGGGCCGATTGATGCCTTCAAGCGGTCAGTCTCCGTCCTCAAAAAAACCTGGGGGGAATCGCTTTCTGCCAATTTTGGAATTGGATTCATTTCCTTTCTGGCGACCATCGCCTGCTTCGTCCCGATTGGTTTCGGAATTTTCTTTGCGTTCAACGAGCAACTTGTATTGGGAGGAGTCCTGGTCGCCTGTGGTGTTTTCAGTTTGATCCTCGTCTCACTGATTACCGCAACGTTGAACAGCATCATTATTGCGGCTTTGTATCTGTATGCATCAGAAGGCGAAGTGCCGACGGAATTTGATAATCGACTCCTCAAGCAGGCTTTTGTCAATCACTGATACCCTTATTTTAAATGTGAGGAAAAGAAAGATGTTGAAACTCATTCCCGTCCTCCTGCTGCTTACCATTACGGCTCCTGTCTGGTCTGAGGAATCGGAATCGACCGAGCAATTAAAAGCCCGGATCGCCGAACTGGAACAGCGATTGAACGCGATAGAAGAAGCGGTTGCACCGGTCCTCAATAAAATCAAACTCGAAAAAATCGTAGCTGAGCAGCAACAACTGGCTCGCAACAGGATGCAACAGGATCGTGAGATCTACACGATTGAACAACTTCGTGAAATTGAATCGTTATACCAGGTGGCCAACAGAAACTGGAGAACAGAACAGGCTCAGCAAAGTTTAGAGGCACTGGTTGAGAAGTACAAAAAAGCGAATCGAACTGGTTGTGCGATTTTATATCTTGGACAGTTGACATCTGGTGAGGAGCAGAAAAAACATCTGCAACAGGCGATTGATGATTTCAGCGATTGCTTTTACGGAAACGGCGTTCAGGTTGGTGCTTATGCACGTCTGCTCCTAGCCGCTCACCTTGAACAGGCAGGCGATTCTGAGGCCGCTGAAAAACTGAGAGCAGAGCTTGAGAAAATGTATCCTGATGCGATCGATCACCAGGGGAATTTCCTGAATGATGCCTTTTGATCAAACTTCTTAGCTTCAAAATGATCCGTTTATATCAATCAAAATAATGGGGTAGACACGTTTTGAAAGATGTTGCACAATCTGCGGCTAATGGAATCGCAGGGGGCGATTTCTTATAATTTGCCTGCACGAATTCACCTGTCTCATGATAGGTCGTTTCGTTCGGGGGGAATACAAAAACTCTCAAGCTGTCGGAACGGCCGACTGAGTATTAAGAGTCATTCGGCAATGGGGATTGCCGACGATCACATCGGAATGGACCAGGATGATCCGGGCTACTTCATTTGATCGACTAATTCGCGAAAAGCGGGCAAGGATGCCAATTATGAAAACGAATTCACCGTTCGTTGCTTTACGAACCGTTTTATTGATCGTGCCGTTATTGGTTGCGGTATCAGGATGTTATCAACCTGCCTATAACCAACCGCCTTACGGCCCTTACCAATCTTCACCTTATGGGGCTCCTGCTCCCTATGGCGCTCCCGCTCCATACGGGTCACCTGCTCCTTACGGGACGCCAACAGGTCAGCTTTCGCCATCGATTTCCTCGGTGCCGAACGATCCTTATTATCAGCCTTCTGCACCTGCAAATTCAGGAAATGCTCCTCCGTTTGGTGCGTCTCCTCCCACGCAAGGCTCTTCCGGACAGGACAATTCCGTCCCGCGATATAACGATCCAACCAGCAGTAATTCGCCCTATTTCGAGCAAAGTAATTATCCGCAAAATACGTTTGCCCCTCAAGGAGAGCAATCGGTAGCTCAGGCAGATTTCCGCTCTGAACCTGAAAACACGGGTTCTATTGAAATGGCTTCTGAGAGTCAGTTTGAAGCGCCAATTGTGACGAGCCGTCCGCAGCCTCAAGGATTCCCGGCTGCTGAAGAAACTCAGGCTCAACCGATGAATACTCCAAATCTTTTCGAAGTAGCAGCTGCTCCTCCTTTACAGGATGCAAAAACGCCAGAAGCTTCCAGTGGGTTGGAAGGAACTGTTCGCCGCGATCCTCAATCCAATGGCTGGGTCCTCGAATTCCACCCGATTGGGAATGGAGCCAACTCTACAACTGGTCGCTTGCCCCTCGTTGGTTCTGCGGATGTGTTACAGGGTTTGCAGGAGGGAAAACAATATCGCCTCCAGGGCTTTATTGAAACCAGTGCATCCCCTACTATTCCTGATCGATTTCACGTTCAGCGTTTTGAAGCTGCACAGGCAGCCAAGTCTGTTTCGCCTTTTGAGTAATCGCCATGACCAGTCGATCGGGATTCGACTTTACCGAAGCGATGACACATCTGTGTCAGGATGTCTGTCTTCGTCTGGAAGTCTTTCAGCATATTGCAATGGAGCAGGTCGCAGTCACATTTGCTCAAGCCCGCACGCCGGGCATCTATGGCGTTCAAGCCAAGCTCACGCCTTTACGTTTTGAAAACGGCTCTTTAACGACCAAAAAACGTGGTAGAATCTGGTCAGTTCAGCGAGTTTATCTCGGGCGTCATGAAATGCTCTATCTGCTCACGTTTTATCTCCCACGATTTCAGGACAACACGTTTCGCGAAAAGATGATTACGGTTCTACACGAATTGTATCACATCAGTCCCAGATTCGATGGAGATATCCGACGTTTTGATGGACGCTATCATGCTCACTCATCAAGCCAGAAAGAATACGATCGCTTAATGGATCGTTATGTCGACGAGTATCTGCAAATGGCTCCGCCATCTCATCTGATGGACTTTCTGCAGGTCGATTTTCAAAAGTTACGGCAACATCACGGAAAAATCGTCGGTCGACGGATGCCGATTCCCAAACTGATTCCATTGTCTCAAGGTAAAGCATCTGCATGAGTCGGATTTGCAGGTCTCGTTTTTTTTGGGTTACGCTTCGCTAACCCAACCTACAAACTTTTTGCCTCCGGACTATATTGTAGAGCAAGGCGAACTGTGTTGGACTGAATTTCAGCAATGTCATTTAAGTCGAGCGCATAGCCTCCTGCCATGGAAATTGCGACAGGAAGATTCTTTCGGCTGCAGAGACCTAAAACAAGTTCGTCCCTTTTCATCAAACCGGCTTTGGTCAACTTCATTTTGCCGAATCGATCCCGATAAAACGGATCAGCCCCCGCCAGATAAAAAATGAATTCCGGTTTGCAGCGCTGAAAACATTCCTCTAAGCCGCGTTCCAGTTCTGCCAGGTACTGATCATCTTCGGTCCCATCACCAAGGGCGATGTCGAGATCGCTCTTTTCTTTATGGAGCGGAAAGTTTTTGGCTCCGTGAATGGAAAACGTGAAGACGGAGGAATCCTGCTGAAAAATAGAAGCTGTGCCATTTCCCTGATGCACGTCACAGTCAATCACGAGTATCTGACCAATTTTATAATTGACCTGTAATTCTCGCACTGCACATGCGACATCATTAAACACGCAGTATCCTTCTCCGCAATCTGCAAAGGAATGATGCGTTCCGCCAGCCAGATTGATTCCCAGTTTTTCTCGCAATGCCGTTTGAGCCGCTGCGATCGTTGCTCCAGTTGAATGACGGGAACGGACCACAAGTTCAGGCGACCAGGGAAACCCGATCCGGCGCATCGCCTTAGGATCAATCGTTCCGTTCACAATCGACTCGAAATACTCACGTGTATGAATCCGCAGAAGTTGCTCGTCAGTCGCAGCAGTAGACATTGAAAGAAATTGCTCATCGACGATCCCATCGGCAATCAGCTTTTCGCGAAGGATTCGATATTTGTCAGCAGGAAATCGATGTCCGGAAGAGAGCGGCAACGTATGATGATCGCTGTAAAAGATTCGCATTTTACGCTTATACAAGTTGCAGACACAGTTAAACCTGATGAGATCGGTGACAATCTATTCAGCGCTGACAGGAGCACGTTTAAGCAGGTCGGGGCGGTCAGTGGTGATGGAGTCGACGCCCAGTTTTGAAAAATGGTCTGCGTCTTCAGGATCGTTCACTGTCCAGATATGGAATTCATACCCGGCCTGTTTCACCCTCTCGATGAAGCCTGCGGTGACAACTTCTCGTTCTGCCTTTGCATCGAGGCCATCGCATTCAATACGTTTCAACGTCTGCAAGATCTCTTCAGTGGAGGGTGACCATTCTTTCGTACTCTTATCCTGCCGAAATGAGGTCAGCCAGAATGCCTTGATTTCAGGAAGTGACTTTTTGCAGGCCGCGACGACTTCGGCATCGAAACAGATAATACGGATTTGTGAGAAGGGAAGGATTTTCTGATTGAGGACTTTTGTCAGCACGGGCACGATTTCTGGACCACACTTGATTTCAATCAAGAATATTTTGTCATGTGGGACGATTTCGAGTACCTGCTCCAATGTCGCTATTCGCTCCTCGGCAAACTCTGGACTTTTCCAGGAGCCGACATCGATCGAGCAAAGTTCCTCATATGTAGAGGACGCAATATCTCGTTCGATTGCTGCTGTCCGTTTTGTGGTTTTGTCGTGAATGCAGACTATTTTCTGATCCGCAGTCAGATAAAAATCCCCTTCAATTGCATCCGCGTCCATTTTCCAGGCAAGCTTAAATGCAGCCAGTGTATTCTCAGGAGCATCGAAAGAGGCTCCACGATGAGCCACGATTTTTTGAGCGAATACAGGAGCAGACAGCATGGTCAGCATCAGATACGCCGGAATAAGAAATCGCATACGGAAACTCATTTCTACGACAATATGTATGAAATTCGGGAATTTTAAAAGTAATTCCTCAGAAATTCCGTCTGATGCAAAACGTTAGTGCGAGTCTAATCAGACTGTATGAAGTGGGACTACTCGGACTTGAACCGAGAACCAACGGATTATGAGTCCGCTGCTCTAACCGATTGAGCTATAGTCCCTGATTGTGCCATCGTAGCTTTCAAAAACTTCAAACTCAAGGATTCCGGAATTCCCTTTCGTTATCAGTGAGCGACTGTTGTAATTTTTACAAACAGCCAGATCTCCCTGATGGGATGGATCTGTCAGATTGAATTTCTTTTAGCCGAGGTATTGCTATTCGGGTGGACACACCCCGTGTTTCTCTGGTTCAGGATGAGAATACTTAAATCTGCAGGCTTGATCACAGTAACGTATCACATCGCATCCGTGTTGAAAGTATCTCTCAACTATGGTAATTCAAATTAGTCCAGTGGTCGGATATTCAATTTCTGCAGGATTGATGCCGGTTGAGCATTGAACTTGCTCTTGTTGAATTCGTTTGAAACTGACTATAGTTCGATTCACACTTCATGATATCAAATTAGAATCAATTCACTTCTGCGATGTTTCAGGAAGAAACCTGGCAAGTGAAATATTCAGACGGACCACTCAGGAGGAGTTCTTCCGTGAATCAAACGGCTC
>TARA_R100000789_G_scaffold65742_6_pt1 | contig 17798 bp, 21 predicted proteins | sample TARA_R100000789 | Tara Oceans TARA_R100000789 (sample SAMEA2623403) | marine metagenome | biome: marine biome (ENVO:00000447); feature: mesopelagic zone (ENVO:00000213); material: "saline water (ENVO:00002010), including plankton (ENVO:xxxxxxxx)" | depth 450 m
GCCAACGCCTCATCCCGTTGGCTGGTCGCCTCCAGCAAGGTGACGTCCTGCATCGCGTCCGGCAGCAGGGGCAGGGACGGCCCCTCGGACAGCCATTGATGGGTGACTGGCGCGGGCCGCAGGGCCAGCGACACCACGCGGTTGCGCGCGGGGCTGGGCGGCTGCGTGTCGGTCCAGTTGCGAATATCGCCCGGCGTCAGATCCAGCGCCTGCATCAGCCGGGCAAAACGGAACTGCGGGTGGTCCTCGCCCGTTAGGGCATTATCCAGCCGCGCCCAGACATCTTTCGGCGTATCGGCATCGAACCCCGGCAGGACCACCGCGCCTTGCGGCAGGCGTGCAACCGCGGTCATGAACGCGGCAGTGGTGCCGCGCGATCCGGTAGAGCCCGCGACGATTATCGGGTGTTGTGGTGGGGTCTCTTCCCATTGTTTCAGGCGCAGGGTCAGCGCAAGGCGGGAATAGCTTTGCGCATCGGGCGCGCTGTCAGCCTCAAAATACCGCTGAATGATCTTCAGAAAGGTCAGTGCGCGTTGCCAATGGCCCGATTGGTCCGACACATCTAGGTTTTCGATGGCCTCCGGCGGCACGTTTTCGCCCTGCATCTCTTCCATCAGGGTGGCCAAACTGTCGGCCAGATCAAACAGCGCGGCGCGCGGGGCAAGGTCGGGCGCTTGATCCAGCAGTCCGGACACCAGCCCGGTCAGTTCTAACCGGCGCCGCAGGGACGGAACGGGCGTGGGCAGTTCAGCGCGGGTGAACGGGTCCGCCAGATCGGTGACAAGCCGGATGCGGGGCAGCAGGCAGGCGGGACCGGCATCAAAGACCGCGCGCAGCCGCCGCGCCATGCGGTCCGAGTTGACGTAGATCTCAGCCTGCGCCATCGCCTCTGGTGGGGAGTCCTGCATGCGGGCGCGCAGCCCCGTGACCAGTTCGGTCGCAAAATCCGCACCGCAAGGCAGCGCAAAGAGACGGGGGCCAGAGGTTTCAAACACGCAACATCTCCTCGGCCAGTGCGATGCCTTCGGGATGGCCAACGTCGCACCAATGACCGGGATAGGTCAGCCCGTACAGGCGGCCCGCCCCGGCTTGTCCATTCCAGACAGTATTGAGCGAAAAGGCGGGTTCGGCGATGTCGGCCAGCCTGTCCGTCTTGATGATCTGCGCGCCGGTATAGACAAGATCACCCTTGCGCGTCAGTTGTCCGTCCGGTTGCAGGGCAAAGTCGCCGCCCATCTTGCGCCCGACTGCACGGGTCAGCGGCACACAAAGCAACAGCGCGTCCATTCGAGTCGGGTCCCATGCATCGCGCAGCAGGTGCAACGGGTTGGGGCCATTCCAGATCGCGTCAGTGTTCAAAGTGTACACAGGGTGCGTTCCCAGCGTTGACAGGGCAAAGCGCAAACCGCCGCCTGTGTCCAGAATCTCTGGCTGCTCTGTCGACACATGCACGTCGCGGCCCGCCAGATACGCTTCGATCTGGTCCGAGAGGTAGTGCGCGTTGACGACACGCGTCGGAATGCCGTCAGTCAGGGCCAGTGCGTGATCCAGTAGCGGCTTGCCCGCCACCTTGATCAGCGGTTTCGGCGTGTTGGTGGTCAACGCACCCATGCGGGTGCCGAACCCGGCGGCAAAGAGCATCACGGCGTCGGGCATGTGGCTTTCAATCTTTCAAGATGGGCGTCGTCGGGCGCGGGCAGGGCGGCGTCGAGGATCAGTTTGACAGGTGCCAGAACCGGGTGGGCAAGATCGGTTTGCAGGTGGCCCCAGACGCGCGGGATCAGGTCGATGTAATGCGGTTTCCCCCGGCTGGAGGCAAGGCGGGCAAAGACCCCCAGAATACGCAGGTTGCGTTGGGCGCCCAGCACGGCAAGCGAAGCGTGAAAGGCGTCTTTGGGCAGGCCGGTGGCGGTCAGGTAATGCGCGATACAGGCCTTGGCCGTGTGGGCAGAGACATCGCGACGGGCATCCTCGATCAGAGAGACAAGGTCATAGGCCCGGTGGCCCTGCATCGCGTCCTGAAAATCCAGCAGCCCGGCGCGGGCGGCCCCCTGTCGGTCGGGTAGATACAGGATGTTTTCGGCGTGATAGTCCCGCAGCACCATGACGTCGCAGGGTTGGGCATGAGCCTGCAACAGCGGGACAAAGGCCGCGACCGCCTGCGGCAGCGCATTGGGCGCGTGAGTGTAGTGCAAGAACGCAAGGTCCACCATTTGGGCCATCCGGTCCGGCGTGGCCGGCGGCAGATGCGGCGGCGGCGGGACGTTGTGCAGCGCGATGAGCGCGTCAGTGGCCAGCAGGTAGAGATCATGTTCGTCCTGCGGTGATTGTGCCAGACGCGCCAGCAGCCCGTCTCCGAGATCCTCAATCAAAAGCAGACCGTTTGCGCTATCCTTGGCAAGAATGCGGGGCGCGCTGAGGTCTAGTCCTGTCAGATGCTGTGCCAGACGGGCAAAAAGGCGGACATCGCCCTCGGGGTCCTGCATCAGGATCGCAGTTTTCCCTTCCAGATGCAGGCGCGTGTACCGCCGGGCCGAGGCGTCCCCGGCCAGCGGTTCTTGGCGGGCATCGCCCCAACCGCAGGCTGTCAGAAATCCGTTCATGCGATCTGCTCCGCACGCAATGCATCCCATCGCGGGGTTTGCCAGTCCAGCGTGGCAAGGCGGCTGTCATCCTCTGGCGCGGCGGCAAAGGTCAGACGCAGGGCGTCGCGGGGCGCAAGATCTTGCAGGCGGTCGGGCCATTCGACGAGGCAAATGGCGCTCTCGAACGCCTCTGTCAGCCCCAGTTCCACGCTCTCGTCCGGGCCGGTCAGGCGGTACAGATCAGCGTGCCAAAGTTCACCGGCGGTCGTGTCATAGGTCTGGACCAGCGTAAAGGTCGGGGATGGCACATCCTCGGGGACCACAAGCAGCGACTGGATCAAGCAGCGGGCAAAATGGGTCTTGCCGGCCCCGATCTGACCGGACAGCAGCAACACGTCACCAGATTGCAGCAGTGCGCCGATGCGCCGGGCAAAATGGCAGGTCGCCTCTGGCGAGGAAAGGGTCAGTGTGATGTGGCGGGACGTCATGGCGCGGAGGATACAAGCGCCGCACGGCGCTGCAAGCTGGTTCAGCCTACAGCGCGATGTTCTTTTTGCTCCAGTTGATGACGTCCGGAAACAGCTGCAACGGCGGAGAACCGGACAAGTGTCGCACCGGCGGCCACCGGCTGCACAACGCAACGCATCGGTTCGCCGGTTTTCAGGACCAGATCCGCCCCAATGCTTTGGCGGTCGCGCAGGGTCAGGACAAACTCACGGAGATCGGGCCAGATCGGGCTTGCATCGCAGGCCTGCTGCCAATCCTTGGTGGCATCGACAATGGTGATTTCGGCAAAGGCGCTGTCCGGGTCACAATCCCATTGCGCCCGGTAGGCGGCGTTCGAAAAAGTCAGCACGCCGAGGCGCGAAAATACGGCAACGGCATCTTCGAAGCAGTCCAGCACCGATTGGGTCAGTTCCAGCTCCGACCGGAAGCGGCGGGTCAGGGAAATCTCGGCGCTGATGTCCTCGATCAGGAAGGCAACAGCCCCATCGGGATGCGGGCGTCCGGTGATTTTGTAGGTCAGGCCCGAAGGCAGGTTCCACGTCTCGCAATAGCGGTCTTCGCGGGCGGCAGAGACCACATCGTACAGCTTGTCGCGCCATGATGCGTAATTCTTGGGTTCTGGCATCATGCGGTTTTCGCGCATGTGATCGAAAAAGCTGAGCAGGTTGGGCTTGGCCGACAGAAAATCAACCGGAAGGTGGGTCAGGTCGACCAACGCGGGATTGAACAGCACCAACTGTCGGTCGCGGTCAAACACTGCAAGCCCGATGGGCAGATGGGCAAACGTCTTGGTCAGGGTCTGTACAAAGTTCCGTTGCGCCATCTCGGCGTTGACGAGGCTGTCAATACTGGTGGCGTAGTGCATCCAGCCATCCGAAACAGGCCGGGAAACCACTTCATACCAGCGCTGTGGATGGCCGTCCGGTTTCACGCTGACGCGAGTCGTTCGCTCCACCCGCGTTGTCGGCAGTTTCAGGTCGATCGGGCTGGAATCCTCTGGTGTTTTTCCTGCGTCCCTGCACAATTCTTCGTACGCATCGTTGTTCCACAACAGGTTGCCGTTGGTGTCGGTGTGCCACAATGCGTCGGGCGCATTGCGCGACAGTTCAACCAATCGATTGTGTTCGTCGGTCTGACAGCGGGAACGGAACAGGTTGGCGGCACCGTCAGGCGTGCAGCGCAACCGTAGATGCAGGCGGTTCGCTGAAGGTTCGGCTAGGAGTTCAGCGTGCGGGACATTGGGCGAGGCCCAGATCATCTGGCTGATGGGCAAGTCCGCAGGAAGCGCCGGGAAACCGGGTGAAAGCGCCTCACGAACTTCGTCCCAGCCCATGCCGGTAAGGATAGTGCGGTTGAACAGTTCCGCAGCGTCCGGAGTATGATCGACAACCTCGCCATTGCGAAACAGCAAAACGGTCTCGGGGATACCGACGTGCATGCGAGTCGATCGTTTTGGCCGCAAAGCAACAAAGATCAAGGCAACAATGAGAAACGCGGCAGCGGTGCCGGCCCCGATTGCCAGAATGAGATAATCCTCCAACGCCTTGTCCTGTCCGTGTTTCAAGTTGTCTTCTTAAGCCTACCGGAAACTGTGAGTTGTATAAGGTTAATTTGGGGTTAATCGAACAAGGGTCACGTCAAATACACGTTTATGTCTCAATCTGCCGGTTCTCACCCAGTGGCGTGCCGGGCTTGGTCGGTTCCGCCACGATCTTGCTGCGTGGCCACGCCACTTCGACGATAGCACCGCGCCGCTCTGTCTGGTCCGTTGCAGTGGTGTAGGGATCTGTCCCGTTGGCAAAGCTGAGTTCGGCACCCGTGCGTTCCAGCAGGGTCTTGGCGATGAACAAACCAAGCCCCATGCCCTCATATTCTGGCCTTGCGCGCTTGTCGCTTTCGCTGCGTCGGCGACGCATGAACGGGTCGCCGATGCGCCCAATCAGATGCTGTGGAAAGCCGCGCCCATCGTCGATGATGCGGATAGAGACCACGTCATCGGTCCACATTGCCTCTATCCAGACGCGGGTGCGGGCGAAATCCACGGCGTTTTGGACCAGATTGCGCAACCCGTGAATGACCTCGGGACGGCGCAGGATCTGCGGTTGGGTGTATTCGCCACCCGGACCGGGGCCATCCTCTATCAGCACTTCTTTACCGCGGTCCTGATGCGGCTCTGCGGCCTCGCGGATCACCTCGACCAAGGGTGCCTGCCGCATATGCAGGTCGTCCTTTCCGGCGCGGCCCATACTCCGGAGAATGTCGCGGCATCTGTCCGCCTGCTCACGGATCAGCAAGGCATCTTCCCGCAGTTCGGGATGGTCCTCTAGTTCTTCGGCCAGTTCCGACGAGGTGAGTTTGATCGTGGCCAGCGGTGTGCCCAGTTCATGCGCCGCCGCCGCGACCACACCGCCCAGATCATTGAGCTTTTGCGCCCGCGCCAGCGCCATCTGCGTTGCGGCCAATGCGTCGGACATCGAGTTCATCTCTCGTGTGATGCGACGCGAGTAAACAGAGATAAAGATTAGCGCAATTGTAATGGCAACCCATTGACCATAAACAAAAATATCAGGTATCCGCAGGATGAATCCCTGATCTGTCCGCAGGGGCAAGTGATAGTAAACCATGCCAGACACCAGCACGAAGGCGGTGAACCCAAGCAGAAAAGTGGACCGCAGGCTGAGCACGGCGGCCGACACCGTCACCGGGGCCAGTACCAGCAGCGAAAAGGGATTGTGTAACCCGCCAGTCAGGAACAGCAGAAAGCAAAGCTGCAGCAAGTCGAACATCACCATCATGAAGTTCTCAGTCTCGCTGAGCCGCTTGTTTTCGGGAAAAACAGAGATCGCGACCAGGTTACCGACGACGGAAACGCCGACCGCGAGGTAACATAGGCCCAGTTCCAGCTGCAGGTTGTAAAGCCGTTGCGCAATTGTGATCGCAGTCAACTGGCCAATCACGGCGAACCATCGCAAAAGGATCATCGTCCGGAGGCGAATCCAGTTGCTGCGCTGTTCGTCGCCGATCAGTCCCAGGTCCTCCTGCGCCATCTGCGCCCTTTCGTCCCTCTTGCACCCCGCCGCTCAACGGATAGCTAAGCATAAAACATTCCGGAGATAGAAAGTCATGCAGCGTCTTGCCGCAATCGCCTCCTTTGCCGCCCTTGTCGCCATTAGCGGGGGGGTCTGGTACGCAACCCAGCGCACCGGCTCGGATGATCCGTATGCCCAGTGTCGCACCAGCAAAGTTGCTGGGGGCAGTGAGCAAATCGGCGGATCGTTCAATCTGTTGAACAAGGCCGGGGAAAGCGTGACCGACAAAGATGTGATCACAAAGCCCAGCCTGGTGTATTTCGGATACACATTCTGCCCAGACGTCTGCCCCTTTGATGTCGCACGCAACGCTGACGCTGTGGATGAATTGGATGCGCGCAACTACGACGTCACGCCGGTCTTTATATCGATCGACCCGGAGCGCGACACACCCGAAGTCGTGGGCGAGTTCTCGGAGCTGATTCATGAGCGCATGATCGGTCTCACCGGGACACCGGAACAGGTCAAAGCCGCAAGCCAAGCCTATAGGACATACTACCGCAAACAGGAAAACGGCGATCCCGATTACTACTTGGTCGACCACTCGACATTTACCTATCTGGTGCTGCCGGAAGCGGGCTTTGTCGACTTTTTCCGCCGCGAAGTGACCCCAGAGGAAATGGCCGATCGGGTCGCCTGCTATATCGACGCCTCTTGACGGGGACAGATGCGTTTGACCAGCGCGGTTTGCGCGGCTAATACTCGATCTCACGCACCGTTTGCGGGGAGGAAAGCGCTTGGCGGAACGCAGCATCGAAGACCTTGGGGACGACAGGTCGCTTCTCCTGGTGGATGACGACGAGCCTTTCCTGAGACGACTTGCCAAAGCTATGGAAAAGCGCGGCTTTGAGGTCGAGATGGCCGGTTCAGTTGCTGCCGGAACTGCCATTGCGACTGCGCGTCCGCCCGCCTATGCGGTGTGCGATCTTCGGCTAGAGGATGGCAACGGGCTCGACGTGGTCGAGGTGCTGCGCGACAAGCGGCCGGATTGCCGGGTGGTTGTCCTGACGGGGTACGGCGCGATTGCCACAGCCGTTGCTGCGGTCAAGATTGGCGCGACGGATTACTTGTCCAAACCTGCCGATGCGAACGACATTACCAACGCGCTGCTGGCCAAGGGTGATGATCTGCCGCCACCGCCGGAAAACCCGATGAGCGCGGATCGCGTGCGGTGGGAACATATCCAGCGTGTGTATGAGTTGTGTGATCGCAACGTGTCGGAAACGGCGCGGCGGTTGAACATGCACCGTCGGACGTTGCAGCGCATTCTGGCGAAACGCTCGCCGCGCTAAGTGGCGGGCGGTTGCGCCAGAGTTTGCCTGAGCCAGTCGACAAACAGTCGGACGGCAGGGCGAATAGGCCCGTTGGGCAGGATCACCTGATAGGTGTTTCGACGGGCGCATTCCAGATTCAGTTGAACCAGTGATCCATCCGCCAGTTCGCGCCGAACGACTATTTCGGTGGCGACAATTGCGCCGATGCCGCGCTTGGCCGCCTCAATCTCCAGCGACCGTTCGCCTATGTCCCGCCGCGTGATCTGGCTGACATCAAGCCCGGCAGCGGCCAGACAGGCCTCATCGAACGGTTCGTGCGGACCCAGTATCCACGGTATGCCTTGCGGTGTCCCTGTGGCTGCCAATTCAGGGGAGGCGACAAAGATAGTGTCACATTCCAGCAGCGGTTCGCACTGAAACGCGGGCCAATCGGTGGGCGCGCCGACCCGGATGCCCAGATCAAATCCGTCAAAATCCACGGGTGACAGACAGGCCCCGGGCACAAAGGACACCTGAATATCGGGATGTGCGCGCCAGAAGTCCGACAGTTTAGGCAGGATGACGGCATCGACGATAAATGTGGTTGTCGTCGCGCGGATGCCCCGGGTGGCTTCGCGCTGGCGGACGTCCTCGATCCCGTTGGCGACCATGGCAAAAGCTTCTCGCAGGGGAGCGGCCAGATGGTGTCCGGCGTCGGTCAGAACTATCCCGCGCCCCTCGCGGCGGACCAGTTTTACGCCCATATCCGATTCCAGTGACCGCACCTGTTGGGCCACCGCTGCCGGGGTGACATTCAGCGCCCGCGCGGCGGCAGAGAATCCGGACAGTCGCGCCGTCGCCTCAAACGCGCGAAGCGCAGACAGGGGCGGAAGATGACGCCAGTCGAGGTCCATAATCATTAAGCCTAGCTATCATGTCGGTGTATTTTCCTGACTCGGATTGTCGTTCATAGCAAGCTATTTGTGCTGTGAAAATTAAAGCCCGTCTGGAGAAAGTGATGCTTTTGTTAACAGAAGATGTGGCCCGGGGGATGCGTCGGTTTCATGCGTCCGGTCGTCCGATCAACCATGATTTCGCAAATGAAATTGCAGCCCGTGCAATGTTGCGCGACCACAGGATGATCCGGCGGTCCGCTGCACGGGCCAAGGTGCTGTTGGTTCTGCGTCAGATCGCGGCAGCATTTCGCGCCGCGCTTCCCGTCATGCCCAGAGGCCGGCGCGCCGCCTTGATGCCCCGTCAGAGATCGTAGCGTTTCAGGATCTTGTCCACGACTTGCCCATCGCCAAGCGGTACGCCGGACTTGCGGCCATAGTCCTCGAACCCCCGGCTCTGATAGTAGGCAAGTCCGCCGGTATTATCGGCGCGGATATTGGCGTTGATCCAGCGATATCCCAATGCCCGAGCGGCCTGTTCCGTGGCGCGAAACAGCGTCGATCCGATGCCAAGCCCGCTGTGCCCCTGACGGGCAAATGTGGCGATTTCCGCAGCATCGTCCGGCAGGTATTCCGCCGGTTCGATCCATTGAAATCCCAGAACCAAACCGGTCTCATCCTCGGCCAAATGCCATGCGGAACGGTCTTGCGCGCGGGCCATCCAGTCCCGCAAGTCATTGGTCATGAGCGGATCAGTGATCGCCGTTGTCCCGCCTTCGGCAATGATCTCGTTCAACAACTCTGCCATCGGACGGCAGTCAAGCGGACCTGCGGTGCGGACAGAAATCTGCATCACGGCATCTCCTGCAACAGACGGGCGTGGCGGGCGGTGAAATCTGCGCGCACCTTGACCGGCGGGCGCAGATGAATGCGCAGGTCGGCGATCATGTCCAGATCCGGCGCGCCAAAGAACCTGTCCGCTTCGGCGCGGGTGAATCCGGCGATCTGCGTCGCCTCCATCCAGGCGCTTATACGGTCGGCTTTTTTGATCTGCTTTTTCAGCCGTTGCGGCGTTGCGGCGGGAAGGCCAAACCGGATGTGCACCGCGGCAGCCAGCCGTTTGTCCAACTCATCATAGTTGGGCCCGACCGCCGCCTTGACCGGCGAAATCATGTCGCCAATCACATATTCCGGAGCATCGTGGAGCAGTGCGGTCAGGCGTTCGGCGGGTCTCGCCTGCGGGCAAAGCCGACCAAAGATCACCTCGACCAATAGCGAATGTTCGGCAACGGTATAGGCATAGTCGCCGCGGGTCTGGCCATTCCAGCGGGCGACAAAGGCCAGCCCGTGGGCGATGTCCTCTATCTCGATGTCGACCGGCGTCGGGTCCAGCAGGTCCAGCCTGCGGCCCGATAGCATTCTTTGCCAGGCGCGGGGTGTGCGGGCCATGGTCTGCCTCAGCCTTGCGCAACGAAAAAGACATTGCGTTCCATCCCGCCACATAAGGCATAGCGCTGGGCTGGAAAATGTTCGGCCAGGAATTCGGCATACATGCCACGCTGCCAGGGGCGGTCCGCCTCCAGCACGATCATCGGGGCGTTTTGTTCGATCATCCGCCGCGCACCCAGCAAGCCGGGCTTTTCATGGCCTTCGACATCCAGATGCAGGATTGAAACGATTCGATCCGACGGGCAGAGGGCATCAAGTGTTACAACCTCAACCGGAACGGTTTTGCCCTCGTCGTCTGTTTCGACGATCTTGGCGCGCGCCGCCGTGGCGCTGCCGCCCTCACGCGCCAGTTGCAGGTGCAGGATGCCGGACGTTTCTCCAACCGCGACGGGGGCGAGCGCGACGTTGGTTAAGCCATTTAGCTCAATAGTGCGCTGCGCGGCGGCAAAGCTGAGCGGATTCGGCTCAAAGCTAACCACTCTGGACCCGGGGACCACGGCCCGCGCCAGCGCCGGAAAAAAGTCGCCGATAAAGGCGCCGCCGGTCACGATGTCGCCGCCCTGAGCCCTCCGTGCCAGCAAGGCCAGTGTATTTGGTTCGTAAACCCCGCCCTGTGCGAGGATTTTGGGAATCTCGCGTTTTGCATAGGCGTCAGGCACGCAATAGAAACCGTATTCGTTCACGCAAATTCGGTAGTCAAATTCCATCAGCCGTCATCCCTGCCAGAAACCGCGTTCTCAATATGACATCCCCTCTTGTTGTCAATCATAGCCCGCTTTGGTACGGGGTCTCATCCCGCACAGGCGGCATCAGGAGCATAACGACATGACGACCGACTATATTGTTAAGGACATTTCGCTAGCCGACTTCGGGCGCAAAGAGCTCGATATCGCCGAGACTGAAATGCCGGGCCTGATGGCCCTGCGTGCCGAATATGGTGCGGAACAACCGCTTAAGGGTGCCCGTATTGTCGGTTCGTTGCACATGACAATCCAGACGGCCGTCCTGATTGAGACGCTGACAGCCCTTGGCGCCGACGTGCGCTGGGCGTCGTGCAACATTTTCTCCACGCAGGACCACGCTGCGTCGGCCATCGCCGCTGCTGGTGTTCCGGTCTTCGCGATCAAGGGCCAGACGCTGGAAGAGCACTGGGATTACCTCGACAAATCCTTCATGTTCGAAGACGGCCCGAACATGATCCTTGACGATGGTGGCGACGCCACGCTGTACGTTCTGCTGGGCGCGCGCGCCGAAGCGGGCGAGGATGTCATCGCAGTGCCGACCTCGGAAGAAGAGGAAGTCATCAAGAAGCAGATCGCCAAGCGCATGGCGGCAAGCCCCGGTTGGTTCACCAAGACCCGCGACCAGATCATGGGCGTGTCCGAGGAAACCACGACCGGTGTGAACCGCCTGTACCAACTGGTGCGCGACGGCCTCCTGCCTTTCCCGGCGATCAACGTGAACGACTCTGTCACCAAGTCGAAGTTCGACAACAAATACGGTTGTAAGGAATCGCTGGTCGACGGCATCCGCCGCGCCACCGACACCATGATGGCCGGCAAAGTGGCCGTTGTCTGCGGTTACGGCGATGTGGGCAAAGGCTCTGCCGCGTCGCTGAAAGGCGCGGGCGCACGCGTGATCGTGACCGAGATCGACCCGATCTGCGCCCTGCAGGCAGCAATGGACGGTTTCCAGGTTGCCCCGCTGGAAGACGTGGTTGCCACGGCTGACATCTTTGTCACCACCACCGGCAACAAGGATGTGATCCGCATCGAGCACATGCGCGAGATGAAGGACATGGCCATCGTCGGCAACATCGGCCACTTCGACAATGAGATCCAGGTTGCCGCGCTGAAGAACCACAAGTGGACCAACATCAAGGAACAAGTGGACATGATCGAGATGCCGAATGGCAATCGCATCATCCTGCTGTCCGAGGGTCGCTTGTTGAACCTTGGCAACGCCACCGGCCACCCGTCGTTTGTGATGTCGGCGTCTTTCACCAACCAGGTGTTGGCGCAGATCGAGCTGTACAAGAACGGCGACAACTACAAGAACGAGGTCTACATCCTGCCCAAGCATCTGGATGAAAAGGTCGCGCGACTGCACCTCGACCGGATCGGCGTCAAGCTGAGCGCGCTGACCGAAGAGCAGGCAAGCTATATCGGCGTCAAACCCGAAGGCCCGTTCAAGCCTGAGCACTACCGCTACTGACACATTGCGCCAACTGGCGCCCCGGCAACCGCTGGCCGACAGGCTGGCGGTTGTCCTGTTTCAGGGGCAATTATGCACAGGCTGCAAAAAGATTTCTCGAAATCCGCAAAACCGGTTTGAGGATCGGGCCAGTTTGTCGTTTTGATAGGTGCGTTCATGGAACGGCGCGATGACAAGAACCGTTGTCATCATGCTTCCATCGCAAGAAAGGTTCCGAATGTTTACCAGACGCCTGTTTATAGCCTCTGCCGCCGCGCTTGCCGTGCCGGCAATTGTCCGCCCTGCCAGTGCTGCGCCGGGTGACTGGACCGCGTGGGATGCACAGGTGACGCCGCCCGGCTTTGACCTGCAGACGACAAATCCATGGGGGCTGCATCCGCGTTACCTGCCGCGGCAGGTCACGGCTAACCCGGGTCTGAAACCGGGCGACGTCCACGTCGATGCGGTTGCGCGGTATTTGTACCACATTCAGGACAACGGAACGGCAATGCGTTATGGCGTCGCCATCGGACGTGACGGCCTGTACGCGCCGGGCGTCTACACGATCAAGCGCAAGTCAAAGTGGCCGCGTTGGACGCCTACCCCTGCCATGATTAAGAGAGAACCGGGGAAATACGCCGAATGGGCAGGCGGCATGCCTCCGGGGCCGAGCAATGCTTTGGGGTCGCGCGCCTTGTACCTCTACAGGGGCAACCGGGACACCTATCTGCGCATTCACGGCACGCCAGCACCGCGCTCTATCGGGACGCGGGCCAGTTCAGGTTGTGTGCGCATGGTCATGCCGCACATTAACTATCTGTATGATCAGGTCGACACTGGCGTGACCGCCTATCTGTACCCGACAGACGGCAGCCCGCTGGCCTGAGGCTTAAAGCCTCAGGATTGGGGCCGGGTGCAGATCGGGTTGCCCGCGCTGGTGCGCAGCGGCAATTCCGTCGTCTCGACGGGACCGCGATGGGTGTACCAGTAGCAGCCGTCTTCAGACCGGAGTCGCACATTGTCCAGATCCTGATAGGACGCTGCAATGGCGGCTACGGCTTCGGGCGCGGCCGAGGTGGGCCGACCTGCGCCATCGGCACCGGGCACCGGCTCACAGGCGGCAAGCGCCAGAAAGACTAGGGGGCTTGTTATCAAAAAAGGGCGTCGTGTCATGTCAGGCCAATCGGCTACTTGCGTTGGCCGGACAGTCGCACCCTGCGCCCCGGGCTTCAAGCCGCTTTGATCTGCGATGGTCATTCTGTGGCCGGATCGCCGAACCGTGTCGCGCTTACTCTGACAGTTTTGACACATATCCTTCGCGCACCACCTCGGGGTCATAGGCTTTGCGCGCAAACACCTGTCGCACCATCGGCTCAAAGTGTGCCAGCGGACGGGTGTCATAGTCGGGGTCGAAACTCGACTGATCCCAGCGTTCGCAAAAGGCAGCACAACTGTCGAAACAGGGGTGATCCCGGAACCTGTCGCGTGCGTTGCGGTCCCAGCCGTAGTGGTGGCCGTAGTAGAAGCTCTGGAAAATCCCGTGGTGTTCCACCACCCATGCCACGTCCCAGCGCACAAAGGGACGGATGACCTCGGCGGAAAAGCGGTCATGGTTCTGCGGTGCCAGCCCGTCGCCAACATCATGCAGCAATGCGCCGACAATCCAGTCGATGTCCGCGCCGTCACGCTCTGCCCGGGTTGCGGATTGCAGGCCGTGGGTCAGTCGGGTGATCCGGTAGCCTTCCAGCGTTACCTCACCCTGACGACGCAATTCGTCCAGAACCCGGTCGGGGGTCAGGGCCAGATAGGGTTTTTCCAGCTGTTCGAGAAGTTCGTAGTCTTCTCTTGTGCCGTCCTTCATCTGGGTAAAACTGACGGTACGGGCTTCGGTCATCTGTGTCCCCTCTTGCCATTGGACGGGTCATGGCGGCAGCCCCATGCACCAAGGGCGGCCCGCTTGTAGCTAAGCCAACCGCGCTGTCCACTCCGCAGCAAGCATCCGACAATTCAACCGACTCCGCGACCCCAAAATTGCGGTTTCATGCCCGGCTGCGGCCAATCCTGGGCGACCGGTTCGGGTGCAGCGGCGCGCTACGGGGAATGATCGCTGCCCATTTCCCTTGCCAATAGCATGTTTGTGCGGTCACGATGCACCCGCATGGCCACATTGGCTGCGACAATAGCAAAGACGGCGCGCGACATGGGCAGCGCCTGATACGAGGGAGTGAACATGGGAAAACGCGACGAACTGATCGCCAAATATGCCGAAGATCTGAAGACCAAGTGCGGGATGGACCCGGACATGGCGCTTTTGACCAAGGTGACAATCGGCTGCGGTCCGGCCATCTACAACGCGGATGCGTCCACTGTCGCCTCCTCGCAAGAGCAGGAACTGGAGACGGTCAAAGACAACTTTCTGGTGAAGAAACTGGGCCTTGCAGACGGTCCAGAGTTGATGGAAGCCATCAACAAAGTGGTGGAAACCTATGGCAAGTCTGAGCGCAACAAATATCGCGCCGTGATTTACTACATGCTGACCAAGCATTTCGGCAAGGAAGCCGTTTACGCTTGATCGCCGATGTGGCGTGATCAAGACCCCCGCGCGGCGGGGGTCTTTTTCGTTTCTCGTCCGCGCTGGCACGATCGATCAACGGCAATTGAGTGAAATTGCTGGAACAATGGATTTGCGTCGCGGCGGTCCGGGCCGTAGGTTGACCTTACTGGCCAGAAAGGCCGGAACCGTAGATTTCGTTACACGTGTGGTGCGTAGGGAGCACGTGGGTGAGCGGAGGGTTCTGGCTTGGCTGGAACCCTCCATTTTTTTATCCGGATCGCTGCACTATTTAGAACAGTGTCAGCACGACCCCCATTAACCCGCAGGAAAGCACCGCGTATCCGCCATCGATTATCGTCAGCATCGGGGGACGCATCCCGTAGGCATTGTTGATCGCAACCCACGGCGCGATGAAAAACAGGCCGATGCCTGCGCCAGACAACAATCCGCTGCCGGCGGAGTCGATCCCGCTGGAGGCAAAGACATGCCGCATCATGCCGGCAACGACCAGCTGCATGACAAATGTGAACCCGAACAGCATCGGGCTTTGACCGCCTTCGGGATTGCCGTCTGAATCACATTTGACGCCTGACGCGGCTTTCCACGGGTTTGCCAACGCCATGTACCAGACAGCGCCCAAGCCAAAGGCGACAAGGGCGGCGACGAAAACGTTTACGATTTCCAACATGTCTCGGGGCTCCGGTTTCCGGTTGCATCAGGCCCCGGACACCGCCGTCGGGTCAGACAAGACAGCTGACCCCGCGTGCTGCGCGACCTGACCCACTTTGCGTGAAATCTGCGAACCCTTCAACAGATCTGAACGGCTGTCCCTTCCTTTGGGGAGGCGACAGAAGTCAGTCGGCCAACCCGGCCAGACCGCAGATCACAGCCCATTCGGCGTCCGTCACCGGCTGAACCGACAGGCGCGAGTTCTTGATCAGCACCATTTCTGCCAGACGCGTGTCGGCCTTGATCTCATCCAGCGTGACCGGGGTCGGCGCAGTGTCCAGCGCCTTGATGTCCACACACTCCCAACGTTCATCATCGGTGCTGCTGTCGGGATGAGCCTCGGCGATCACCTCGACGGTGCCAACAATCGCTTTTTCCTTTTGCGAATGGTAGAAAAAGCCCCGGTCGCCCACTGCCATCTCGCGCATGAAGTTGCGCGCCTGATAGTTGCGCACCCCGTCCCATTCCTCACCCGCGTCGCCCTTGGCGCGCTGGTCGTCCCAGGACCAGGTCGACGGCTCGGACTTGAACAGCCAGTAGCGCATCAGATCACCTTTTTCCACGCGGTCAGCGTGACGTTTTCGAACAGACCGGCCTTTGCGTAAGGGTCATTGGCCGCCCATTCCTCGGCCGCTGCCATGTCGGCCACGTCGAGGACGATCAAAGACCCGATCATGCCGCCCTCAGCGTCCAGCAGCGGACCCGCCTGTGAGACATTGGTGGCCTTGAGGTATTCAAGATGCGCGTCGCGGGTGTCCTTGCGGATTTGCAGGGCACCGGGTTTGTCGTGGGCAATGAGGGCAATCAGCATGTCATTCATCCTTCAGAGGTCTGGAAAGCAGGGTGTTCATTGCTTGGCGCACGGTCAAGCGGCCTTGGGTCAGATCAGAGACGGCGGTGCAGACGGGCAGTGGAATTGCGTGATCCAACGCCAGTCGTGCGGCGGCCTGCGCGGTGGCGGCGCCTTCGACGGTTACAGCGGGGTCGAACGGTTCGCCGCGTCCCAGCGACAGGCCAAAGCGATAGTTGCGCGACAGGTCAGAGGTGCAAGTCAGCGTCAGATCGCCAAGGCCGGACAGGCCGGACAGGGTGTCCGCCCGCGCGCCCAATTCCGCCGCCAGCCGTACCATTTCGGCAAAGCCGCGCGTCATCAACGCGGCACGAGCACTGTCGCCCAATCCAGCACCGATGCAGGCGCCGCAGGCGATTGCGATCACGTTCTTCAACGCGCCGCCCAATTCCGCTCCGATCATGTCGTCGCTGCGATACAGTCGCAGAACCGGCGTCGACAGTTGCGCCTGCACCGCCCGCCCTGTGGCCACATCACCGCAGGCCAGCGTTAGCGCGGTCGGCAACCCGCGCGCGATATCGGCGGCAAAGCTGGGGCCGGTCAGAACGGCGGGGGTCGCGTCCGGTTGGTGCCGGGTTATCAACGCTGATGGGCCGACGCCCTCGGTCAGGTCGATGCCCTTGCAGCAGGCAACCAGCGCGTGGCCCCGCGTCGGTGTCGTGATCTGGTCCAGCAGGCGTGAGAGTTGTTGCATCGGGACCGACAGCAGAAGTGTGCCGCAGTCCGCCGCCTGCCCCAGATCCTCGGTGATCGTCACGCTGTCGGGCAGGGTGACCCCGGGCAATCGCGGGCTTTGCCGCGAATCCTGCATCGCCCTCACATCTCTTGCCCACAACGTCACCGGCTCCTTGCGGCCGAGCGCCACCGCCAGAGCGGTGCCAAAGGCCCCCGCGCCAAGGACCGCGACGCTCATGCCTTGGCCCCCTTCTTGCCCGATCCGACCAGCGGCGCGGCCTGTTTGTCCAGCGGCCAGCGCGGGCGTGCGGAAAGGGTCATGTCGTGGGTCACACCGGATGCCAGCAACGCGCCACCCGCATAGGCGATCATCGCGGCGTTGTCGGTACAAAGGCTCAGCGGGGGGGCAGTGAATCGCAGGCCGGTTTCGGAGCAAACGGTTTGCAGCGCGTCGCGCAGTGTCTGGTTTGCGGCCACGCCCCCGGCGACGGCCAGCGCGGGTTCTGCGGGGGCCTCTTCCAGATAGGCGGCAATGGCGCGCCGCGCCTTGAGCGCGAGCACATCGCGCACAGCGGCCTGAAATCCGGCGCACAGGTCGGCCACGTCCTGACGGCGCAACCCGCCCTGTTCCGCGATCAACTGATCACGCTGTCGCAACAGCGCGGTTTTCAGCCCCGAAAAGGACAGGTCACAACCGGGACGGTCCAGCAGCGGGCGCGGAAAGCGGAATCGTTTATCATCGCCCTCTCGCGCTGTGGCCTCAACCGATGGCCCGCCCTGTTGCGGCAGGCCCAACAGGCGCGCGGTCTTGTCGAATGCCTCACCCGGCGCGTCGTCGATGGTGCCGCCAAGGCGGGTGAAATCATCCGCCCCGCGCACGATCAGGAACTGGCAATGCCCGCCAGAGACCAGCAGCATCAAGTAGGGATAGGTCAGATCATCGGTCAGGCGCGGCGTCAGCGCATGTCCTGCCAGGTGGTTCACCCCCACCAATGGCACCCCCAACCCGGTGGCCAGCCCT
>TARA_R100000789_G_scaffold95183_1_pt1 | contig 17794 bp, 18 predicted proteins | sample TARA_R100000789 | Tara Oceans TARA_R100000789 (sample SAMEA2623403) | marine metagenome | biome: marine biome (ENVO:00000447); feature: mesopelagic zone (ENVO:00000213); material: "saline water (ENVO:00002010), including plankton (ENVO:xxxxxxxx)" | depth 450 m
TAACCCCGCCTTGCGCGAACGATCAAACGCCGGGGGGCAGGCGGGGGTGACCCCGCCACCCGGTACAGGAGATGAACATGGCAGAAACGATGCAATTCGACCTGGTCTCGCCCGAGCGCCGTCTTATGTCGGCCGAGGTGACTTCGGTGCGCATTCCCGGCGCGGATGGCGATCTTACCGCCATGCCCAACCATGCGCCGCTGATTACCACGCTGCGTCCGGGCGTCTTGACGGTCGAGACCCAGAAGGGCGTCGAGGAGTTTGTCGTGACCGGCGGTTTCGCCGAGATCGGCGAAAGCCTGTCGGTGCTGGCGGAAAAGGCGCTGCCGCGTGCGGATGTCGATCAGGCCACCTATGAGGCATTGGTTGATGAGGCGCACCGCGTCTACCAAGTGACCAAGGACACCGCCGAAGATCCCGGTCTGGTGGACGATGCGGTCAAGTTGCTTCAGGATATGGTGGCAGTTGGATCGCACATTGGGCTGGATCCGAAATCGCCCTCGCTCTGAGGCACAGAACAAACTATCATTGAAAAGGCTCCGCCACGGCGGGGCCTTTTCATTTTGGGCCTGCGTCATGCGCAGCAAACATTTATCGGACGTCTTTCATGTCGGCACCGCGCGGCGCGCTTTGGTTCATCCTTGCGACCATCTTTATTGACGCCATTGGGATTGGCCTGATCTTTCCGATCATGCCGGATCTGATGGAACGTGTGGGCGCTGGGGACACGGCCACCGGCGCGTTCTGGGGCGGGGTGCTGATGTCGGCCTATGCCGGGGCGCAGTTTCTGTTTTCGCCCGCTGTGGGCGGTATTTCGGACGCGCTGGGGCGCAAGCCGGTGCTGTTGTTTACGCTTGCAGCGCTTGCTTTGGATTATGTCATCATGGCGCTGGCGACGGGGTTTTGGATCTTGCTGATCGGGCGTCTGGTGGCGGGCATTGCCGGGGCTACTTACATCACCGCGACCGCCTATCTGGCTGACATTTCGGACCCCAAGGACCGCGCCGCGAACTTTGGCCTGATCGGTGCCACCTTCGGCGTCGGGTTCATCTTTGGCCCGGCATTGGGGGGCTTGCTGGCGGGGGTGCATGTCACCGCGCCGTTCTGGGCCGCTGCTGGGTTGGCGGCGTTGAACTTTGCCTTCGGGCTGTTGGTCCTGCCTGAAAGCCTGCCACCCGCCAAGCGCCGCCCCTTCGACCGGCGCGACCTCAACCCCTTTGCCGCGATCATCAAGGCCGCCCGCCTGCCGGGTCTGATGCTGCCGCTGATCGGGCTGTTCCTGTTCGAGTTCGCCAACATGGTCTACCCGGTGCTCTGGGCGTTTTGGACCAGAGAGTCGTTTGGCTGGTCTGCGGGCCTGATAGGTTTTTCACTGGCGGGCTACGGTGTGGGTGTCGCCATCACTCAGGGCGGGTTGATGCGTGTCCTGATCCCTCGGATAGGCGAATGGCGGACATTAATGATTGCCGTGGCCGCGGGCATCATTGCCTCGGCAGCCTATGGCGTCATTTCGGCCGCTTGGCTGGTCTGGGCCTTTCTCCCGTTTGCCTGTCTGTCGGACATGGCTCCGCCGAACGCAATCGGCATGGCGTCGAATCTGGTGGATGAGGACCGGCAGGGCCTGTTGCAGGGGGTCATTGCCAGTCTGGCCGCCATCGCCGCCATCGTGGCGCCGCTGATCATCACCCCGCTGTTCCGCACTTTTGCGGCGCCGGACGCCGCACTTTATCTACCGGGGGCCCCATTCCTTGTGGCAACTGCGTTGTTACTAGTCAGTGCGGCAGTTTTCTGGCCAATGCGCGCACGTTCCCGTGTCGGCGCATAGCCTTGCCTTGTGGCGGCTGTCGCCGTCTGACAATAACTTTTCGGTCCCTCTATCGTGAAAGCATGCCCATATGGTCTTTGACTTCAGCTCCCTGCTGCGTGATTTCATCACGTTGCTGGTCGTGATTGATCCAATCGGTACTTTGCCGGTGTTTTATTTCGCGACGGCTGCGGTCCCGGCGGCGCTGCATTGGCGGTTTGCCCTGCGTGCCGTCTTTGTCGCGTGGATCGTGCTGATCGCGTTTCTGGTGGCCGGGCAACTCCTGCTCGAAGGGCTGGGCCTGCGCTTTGGCTCATTTCAGATTGCCGGGGGTATCGTGCTGTTCATCTTTGCGATGACCATGATCTTTGGCGAGTCCAAACCCCAACGTGAAATCGAAGAGGCCGGGCGCGGTGACCTGTCGGGGGCAGTGTTTCCGTTGGCGATGCCCTCTATCGCCTCTCCGGGCGCAATGCTGGCCATCGTGGTGCTGACCGACAATAACAAGAATTCGATCCCTGACCAGCTTGTGACGGCGGGTCTGTTGACGGTTATCCTTGTGCTGACTCTGGTTCTGTTGCTGTTAGGGACGTACCTGAAAAAGGTGCTGGGCAATTCCGGGGCCTCGGTCATTTCCCGCGTGATGGGGATTATCCTTGCCACGGTGGCGGTGGATGCCATTCTCGTGGGGTTGGACGCCGTGGGTGTCCTGACCGTCGATGCACCTACAAGCCAGCTCTGACTGTAACTGCCTTTCGTCCTTCACATTTTTGCCCGATTGCCCAATTATCCAATGGGCGCGGACAAAGGGCATGGCATGAAGAAACTGACCGGCAGCCGAATTGGCGTGGACCAGGGCGACGATGAAGTCTTTTCGGAATTCGCCACGGGCGGCGACATGTGGACCGGAGAGGGCAGTCGTGAGCGCCGCAAACGCGTCCGTTTTTCCGAGGCCTTCCGCACGCCGCCTTGTGTGCATGTCGGACTGTCGCTGTGGGATGTAGACCAGCGGGCCAACGTCCGCGCGGAGCTGGTTGCCGAAAACATCGGCACAGAGGCGTTTGATCTGGTCTTTCGCACATGGGCGGACACCCGAATTGCCCGCGTCCGACTAAGCTGGATGGCGCTTGGCGAAGTCTCCAGTGAGGACGACTGGGATCTATATTGAGCGTCTTGCGGCGGTAGGTTTGATGACACAGGTTCAAGGATCAGGAACCTATACGACGGCCAACTTGCCGTCCTGTGTGATCAGCTCAACCTCCAACAAAGCGACAGCGCTGAGGCGCTAGATCTCACATTTGCTCTGGAACTGCTGGTCCGCCATCAGACCGCCCATCAGCACATCGACGTTAGCCGCAAAAATTTGCCCGTGCCCTAGCACCCGGTGACAAGGATTTCTGACCCCGACCCACCAGCCCGCCGCCTGACATCATCAGACGTTCAATCATCAAATCGCCCGGATGGGCGGCGCGGTCTTCGGCGCTGGCGCTTTCAGATTGCGTATGCGCCCGACTGCACGTATCGCCGGGGCGCTCCTAGATCCGCGTCTACCCGAGCAAATGTCGCCGGTCAGGCGCTCAGAGAATGCCCTCGTAGATCGGCCCCAAGGTTTCGGTTTCAAACAGCGACGACACGCTGGTGCCATTCCAGATGTTCAGGATCGCCTGTGCAAACATCGGTGCGGTCGGCAGGATGCGAATGTTCGGCGCGGCTGCGACCGAGGCGGATGGCTGGATCGAATCCGTCAGAACCAGAGATTTCATCACCGAATTTGTGATCCGCTCGACCGCAGGGCCGGACATGACGCCGTGGCTGATATAAGCGTGAACTTCGGTCGCGCCGTGCTCCATCAGTACCTCTGCCGCCTTACACAGGGTTCCGGCAGTGTCGCACATGTCGTCCACGATGATACAGCGTTTGCCCTCGACGCTGCCGATCACCGTCATCTCGGCCACTTCACCGGGCTTTTCGCGGCGCTTGTCGACAATCGACAGCGGGGCCTCGATCCTTTTGGCCAGTTCGCGTGCCCGCGCCACACCGCCCACGTCGGGCGAGATCACCATGACGTCGCTCAGATCCTCAAACTGGTTCTTGATATCCAGCGCAAAGATCGGCGAGGCATAGAGGTTGTCCACCGGAATATCGAAAAAGCCCTGAATCTGCGCGGCGTGCAGATCCATGGTCAGCACCCGTTCAATACCCGCCTCAGCGATCATGTTGGCCACCAGCTTGGCGGTGATCGGCGTGCGCGCCTTGGTGCGGCGATCCTGCCGAGCATAACCGAAATATGGGATCACGGCGGTGATGCGCGCCGCTGACGACCGGCGCAGCGCGTCGGCCATGATCAGTAGTTCCATCAGGTTGTCGTTGGCGGGGTTCGACGTCGATTGCATGATGAACATGTCCTCGCCGCGGACATTCTCGAAAACCTCGACAAAGATTTCCTGATCGTTGAACTGTTCGACGCGGGCGTCGACCAGTTTGACGCTCATCCCGCGATACAGCGACATGCGGCGGGCGACGGCCTCGGCCAACGGTTTGTTGGCGTTGCCAGAAATGATCTTGGGTTCGATGACGGTGGGCATGGGGCATGGCCTTCGGAAGGTGACGGATTCGTGACGTTGCGGTCCGGTTAGCATGCGCCTAACGTCGGCGCCAGCGCAGGACCCAGGAGGCGACGACATGGCCCATATCGACTATTTCCTTTCCACGATTTCCCCCTTCACCTATTTCGCGGGTTTACGACTCGAAGAAATCGCCGCGAAACATGGCGCAACCATCGCCTACAAGCCGATCGACATCATCGCGCTGTTCGGGCGCACCGGCGGCACGCCACCGGGGCAACGACACCAGAACCGGCAGGATTACCGGCTTCAGGAACTGGCGCGCGCGTCCAGCAAGACGGGCCTGCCCTATCACGAAAAGCCCGCCCATTTCCCGACCAATGCGGCACCGTCGTCCTATGCGGTGATTGCGGCCCAAAAGGCTGGTGGCGGTGATCTTGGCAAACTGTGCCACAGCCTGCTGGCGGCCGTCTGGGCCGAGCAAAAGGACATCGCCGAGGATGCCGTGATCAAGGCCTGCCTCGAAGGTGCGGGTTTTGACCCCGCGCTGGCTGACACTGGCCTGCTGACCGGGGCCGAGATCTATCCCGCCAACCTCGAAGAAGCGGTGGAAAAGGGCGTGTTCGGCGCGCCGTTCTACGTTGTCGACAGCGGGCAGGTGTTTTGGGGCAATGACAGGCTTGACGATCTGGACGCCCACCTGGACGGACGTCTCTGATGCGAGACGTCAGCGCCGGTTCTGATCTGAACTGGCGCACATGGGGGCAGGGGCCGGCACAGGTGCTGGCCCTGCACTGCGGGCTGGGGCAAGGCGGGATGTGGCGAGAGGTGGCCGAAGCGCTGGCCGACCGCGCCACCCTGCGCGCGCCCGACCTGCCGGGGCATGGCAAAAGCCCGCCGTTCCCCGACGACGAGGATGTGCATGACGCCGCCTGCGACGCCCTGCGCCCGCATCTGACCGATGGTATCCACCTTGCCGGTCACAGCTTCGGCGCAACCCTCGCCCTGCGCCTTGCGCTGGAGGCTCCCGGCCGGATCGCATCGTTGACGCTGATAGAGCCGGTGTTCTTTGCAGCCGCGCCCGACAGCGCATTAAAGCGGGACCACAAGGCCGCCGAAAAAGACCTGTACCGGGAATGCGACGCTGGCAACCTGCTGCAGGGCGCGCGCCTGTTCAATCGGCTCTGGGGCGGCGGCGTGCCTTGGGACAGTTTCCCGGAACGGGTGCAACAGGGCATGGCGCGGCAGATGCCTTTTGTTTGCGCCACCGAACCTGCGCTCTGGCAGGACCGCGCCGGGATGCTGGAACAAGACGGGCTGGAGCGGATTACCTGTTCGGTCGCCCTGCTGCGCGGCTCGGACACTGTGCCGATCATCGCCGAGGTCCACCGAGGCCTGATGGCCCGCCTGCCGCAAGCACGCGAAAAAACCGTCGCAGGCGCGGGCCACATGGTTCTGCTCAGCCATCCGGACGCGGTGACAGAGACCCTGCGCGGTGCGTGCGCCGCATCTTGCGCTTCTTCTTTGTAAAAATACCCCTGTTCTTTTTCAAAACTCAGGGGGCGACCAAAGGAAGTCGGGGACAGCGCCCCCTTTTCTCGATCAGAACCGGGAACCTTACTTCTTGCCGATCTTCGGCTCTGTCCCGGCTCGCAGCCGCGCGATATTGGCCGAATGCCGCCACCAGACCAGCGCTGCCAGCAACAGCGCGCTGACGATCAGCTCAACCCGCCCGGTCAACAGCAGCCAGACCGGCGCCGAGGCAGAGGCCACCAACGCGCCTACCGATGACACCCGTGACAGAAACGCTCCCGCCAGCCAGCTTGCGCAGCACAGCAGGCCCACAGGCCATGCCAGCGCCAGCATCAGGCCAAGGAACGTCGCAACGCCTTTGCCACCCTTGAAGCCCAGCCAAACCGGAAAGCAGTGACCGAAAAAGGCTGCGACCCCAGCCGCCTGCACCGCCAGATCATCGGCCCCAAACGCGCGCGCCAGCAGCACCGCTGCAGCCCCTTTGCCGCCGTCCAGCAGCAGCGTGGCCAGCGCGGCGGGCTTGTTCCCGGTGCGCAACACGTTGGTGGCACCGATGTTACCAGAGCCGATCTTGCGCAGATCGCCCAGCCCCATAGCGCGTGAGATCAGCACGCCGAAAGGCACCGACCCCAGCAGATAGCCCAGAACCGCCCAGAGGATCATCATACCGCTCACCCCTCGAATACCCGGCGTCCGCCGACCCAAGTGCCCAGAACGCGCCCTTGCAGCCGCGCGCCGTCAAAAGGCGTATTCTTGGACTTTGAGCGCAGTTTGAACCGGTCCAGCACAATCGGCTTGTCCGCGTCGAACAGCACCAGATCCGCAGGCGCGCCCTTGGCGATCCGTCCACAGTCCAGACCCAACCGCCGCGCCGGGTTATACGACAGGGCACGGAACAGTGTGGTCAGGTCCAGCTCACCGCCGTGATACAGCCGCAGCAGCACTGGCAACATGGTTTCCAGCCCGACAGCGCCGCTTGCGGCCTCCTCAAATGGCAGGCGCTTGCTCTCTTCGTCCTGCGGCGAGTGATAGCTGCCGATGATGTCAATCAGCCCGCTGCGGACAGCCTCGACAATCGCTTGCCTGTCTTCCTCGGACCGCAGTGGCGGCGTCACCTTGAAGAAGGTGCGATAGTCGGCCACGTCCATTTCGTTCAGCGTCAGGTGATGCATCGAGGTGCCGGCGGTCACGTCAAACCCGTTGGCCTTGGCGCGTTCCAGCGCGGGCAGGGCGCGCGCGGTCGTGATCTTGTCCGCGTGATAGCGCACGCCGGTCATCTCGATCAGGGCAATGTCGCGGTCCAGCCCCATGCGTTCCGCCATCGCGGTCACGGCGGGCAGGCCTCGTAGTGTTGCAAACTTTCCGCTGGTTACGGACGCCCCCTTGGACAGGCCGGGGTCCTGCGGGTGGCCGATGATCAGCGCGCCAAGGCTGCGCGCATAGGTCATGGCGCGGCTAAGAACCTTGGTGTCGGTTACCACATGGGTGCAATCGGTAAAGGCCACCGCCCCCGCATCCATGAGAAAGCCGATCTCTGTCATCTCGCGGCCCTCCCTTCCCTTGGTCAGGGCGGCCATGGGCAAAACATTGACCGGAGCCTCTTCCATTGCGCGGCGGCGGATGAACTCCAGCGACTCCGGCGTGTCGATGCAGGGCAGGGTGTCTGGTCGTGTGACCATGGTGGTCACACCTCCCGCTGCGGCGGCCTGACCGGCGCTGCCATAGCTTTCCTTGTGACGCTCTCCCGGCTCGCCGACCTTGACGCCGATGTCCACGATGCCGGGCGCCAAAAAGGCATTGCCCGCGTCGACGCGATCCGGCGAGATGTTTCGCGCGCGAAACATCTCTTCAATATCAACGTCTTGCGTTGATATTTCGGTAATCTTTCCGGCCTCGATCAGGACTGCGCCGGGTGTGATTGTATCAGCCTCGGGGTCGATCAGGCGGGCGTTGTGGATCAGGGTAACGGTCATTCTTGGCCTCGTAGGCGGGCGGCGTCGATGCGGGCCTTGGTGGCCTGCGGGTCCGCCTGAAACTTGATCAGGTGTTTGTCGCCGCTCCGGGTGATGACCTGAACGGCGGCTCCGATGGTGCGCAGTTTGTCGATGTCCGCCAACGCCACGCGTCGGCCCTGCGGCCCTTCGAGCATATCGCCCGATATCTGCCAGAGATGGCCCATTTCCTCATCCATCAGATACCGGCCGCGCAGAGCGACGGCGGTCAGACCGCCGATGGCCCCGGTCCAGACATGCGGATTTCCCAGCGCCCAGAGAATCGCCATGCCCACGGCCATAGCCACTGCGGCCATGATCCAATGGGTGCGGACATAGGTTGTCTTGTCGGGTGGGAAGCTCATGCCGCGCCCCGCTGGATGTCGCGGAACAGGCCGAAGATCTCACGCGCGTCGGCAATGTACTCAAAGCCGATGCGCACGTCTCGGTAACCACTCTTGCTCTTCTGCTGTCGCTCGATGGCAAAGAAAACCGATCCCAGCGTGCCGGCTTCGAGCGTCAGGGGGCTGTCTTTGGAAATGGGATAACTCTTGAGCGTCTTGCCGCGCAGCGGCACGTTGGCCGCGATAAAGGCGCGCTGGTTGGTCAGCGTGTACCATGTGTGTCGGCGCAGATAGGGGCGGCCCAGCAACGGCCACAGGACAATGGCCACGCCTACGGCGAAATGCAGCAGGCCAAACATCCAGAACGATCCGCCCACGCTCCATACCAGAGCCATCCAGACAAGGGCAAAGCCGCCAAATAACAGCCCGAACGCCATCACTGCATAGTCGCGGCCGCGCAGGTGGATGCCACTGTCGGGCCGCCCTTGCCAGCGGATCGTCTCGCCGGGGTCAAGAATGCCGTCCCAGCCGGATGGCGTCTGTGAGGGGGCGTCAGGCAGGGTCATGTCAGGCCACCCCGCTCATACCAGCGCCAGCCACAGCACCAACGCAAGAACCAGTGCGATCGCGGCAAGGATCAGCTTGAGCAGGCCGGAATTGCCGCGTGAGGTGGGGCCGGGTGCGCCGTCCGATCCCTGCCCGCGCGCGGATTTCGATGTGACCTTGGGGCCTTTGGCGGCAGGCCGCGCTTCGGCATAGCTGCCGATCAGCTTGAGCGGCGGGGAAATCGTCAGGGTCTGTGAGGTGGCGTCAAAGGCCTGCGACGGCAGGACAAGGACATGCCCCGTCAAGGCGTCCAGACGTGCCCGGTCGTCGCCCAATGCCCGCGCTTGCACGTCATAGGCATCGGAAAGGTAACGCGACAGCGGCATCTCTCCCAGATCGCGGATCGACACGACGTCCACAAATGCCTCGCGCAGGCGTTTCGCCCCCAACGCGTATTTGAGCGGCCATTCGCCGGTGCCCGCCATCTGGGTGAACCGTTCGACCGCCTCGGGGGGCAAGTCCAGATGCAGGACACGCACCGTGCCAGTGTCCGACCCGTTGACCTCAACCTGAGTCATGCCACGACCTCTGACGGCCGGGCGCGCAGGTTGCGCGCCAGCAGATCCATCGCGGCCATGCGCACGGCCACGCCCATTTCGACCTGATCCTGAATGACAGAGCGGTTGATGTCATCCGCCAGCGTGCCGTCGATTTCCACGCCGCGGTTCATCGGGCCGGGGTGCATGACAATGGCGTCCTCCTTGGCATAGGACAGCTTGTCGGCGTCCAGCCCGTAGCGGTGATAATACTCACGTTCGGAGGGGATGAAACCACCGTCCATGCGTTCCTTTTGCAGGCGCAGCATCATCACCACATCCACGTCCTTCAGCCCCTCGCGCATGTCGTCAAACACCTCGACCCCGAAGGCGTTGATGCCCGCAGGCATCAGGGTGGATGGGCCAATCAGACGGATGCGGTTTTCCATCTTATGCAGTAGAAGCAGGTTCGACCGCGCCACGCGGCTGTGCGCGATGTCGCCGCAGATGGCGATCGACAGCCGGTGCAGCCGTCCCTTGGCGCGACGGATGGTCAGCGCATCCAGCAGCGCCTGTGTGGGATGTTCGTGCCGACCGTCGCCTGCGTTCAGCACCGCGCAGTTCACCTTTTGCGCCAGCAAGTCCACCGCGCCGGAATGCGGGTGACGCACCACCAGCAGGTCGGGGTGCATGGCGTTCAGGGTCATCGCCGTGTCGATCAGCGTTTCGCCCTTTTTGATGGACGACGCTTGCATCGACATATTCATCACGTCCGCGCCCAGCCGCTTGCCCGCCAGTTCAAAACTGGCCTGCGTGCGGGTGGAGTTTTCGAAGAACATGTTGATCTGCGTCAGACCGGCCAGCGCTTTGGCGTGTTTGTCGCGGCGGCGGTTAAAATCGACGTATTGGTCGGACAGATCGAGAATCGTGGTGATCTCATCCGGGCGCAGGGGTTCGATCCCCAACAGGTGACGGTGGTCGAAGCGCATCAGGTCCCCTCGGCGGCGTTTGCCCTTCTTATGTTTGGGGCTCGGTCGGGGCAAGCCTCTGGCGGCGGGTTGCGCGGCGCGGTCGCAAGATGGGTATTTTGACAGAGAAGAAGCGGGGGCGATTTTCTTCCTCTCTGGCGGGCGTTAGGGTGGGTTCCATGGATCAGATGGATCAAATGGACTGGCACGCCGCCAAGGCGCTGCTGGAATGGCAGATGGAAATGGGTGTGGACGCGGCGATTTGCGACGCGTCCGTGGACCGGTTTGCTGCCGAGGCAGAGCTGCGCGCGCAGCATGCGGCGCGGGCGCAGTCGACCGGCGTGGCGCAGGCCGGGCCTGTGCCAAAGGTCGAAGAGGTCGATCCGGTGGCCGAGGCGCAGGCCTTGGCGGTCGGGGCGCAGGATCTGGACGGGTTGCGTGCGGCGCTGGCCGAGTTTGAGCATTGCCAGTTGAAGAAAGGCGCGCGCAATCTGGTGTTTGCCGATGGTGCGCCGGGCGCGCGGGTCATGCTGGTGGGCGAGGCGCCGGGCCGCGACGAGGATTTGCAAGGCAAGCCGTTTGTCGGGCGGGCGGGGCAGTTGCTGGACCGGATGCTGGCAGCGGTGGGCCTGAGCCGGGTCGACTCGGTCTACATCACCAATGTTCTGCCGTGGCGACCGCCGCAGAACCGCGATCCCAAACCGGATGAGATTGCCATGCTGATTCCGTTCCTCCAGCGGCATATCGCTTTGGTCAATCCGGATGTGCTGGTGATCATGGGCAACACTTCGGCGCAGGCCTTGTTGGGGCGGCGCGGCATCACCCGGTTGCGCGGCCAGTGGCAAGAGGCGGCAGGGCGACCCGCGTTGCCGATGTTGCATCCTGCCTATCTGTTGCGCACGCCGGGGGCCAAACGTGAGGCCTGGGCCGACCTGCTGGCGTTGCAGGCGAAATTGAGGACGTTGACATGATCGTCGATCCCATCCTGTTGCTGGCGTTCATACCTGTCGGTCTGGCGCTGAACGTCACACCCGGCCCGGACATGATGTTTTGTCTGGCGCAAGGGTTGCGGGGGGGCGCGCGTTGTGGCTGGGCCGCCTCTGCCGGTGTTGCGCTGGGCGGCATGGTGCATGTCCTGCTGGCTGGGCTTGGGCTGGGCGCGCTGGTCGCTGCATTGCCGGGAGCCTTTGATGTGATCCGGTGGGGCGGGGCGGCCTATCTGGCATGGATCGCGTGGAAGACGTTGCGAACCCCCATCGCGGGCAGCGACGCCCCCATGATGGTGCCTGCCAAGGCTGCAAAGCAGGGGTTTGTGGTCAACATTACCAATCCCAAGTTCATCCTTTTCGTGCTGGCCTTTGTGCCACAGTTCATTGACCCCACATTGCCGGTCCTGCCGCAGTTCCTGATATACGGGTTGCTCATGTCGACCGGCGGGCTGGCGGTGAACGGGTTGGTCGGGCAATTTGCCGGTCAGATGCGGCGGCATCTGCGCGGCGGCACGACGACGGAACGCGCGCTTCGCTATGCCTGTGCCACGCTGTTTGGCGGGCTGGCGGTGCGGCTGGCGATCTGAGCGGCGGTCCGTCCGCCCAAGATGGGCTGCTTGACACGGTCGCTGCGCTGCCGAAGGTGCGCAAGGTCCGTAGTTTTGGAGAGATCCTATGCCCCGCATCGACGAATCGAGAGAATTCATTCCAGTTCGTATTGCCGTCCTGACGGTGTCGGACACGCGGGGCCTGTCCGAGGACCGGTCCGGCGACACTTTGGTGCAGCGGTTGACTGAAGCGGGTCATATTCTGGCAGATCGCGCAATCGTGAAGGACGAGCGGAAAGAGATCGCCGACCAGTTGCGCGCCTGGATTGCCAACGATCAAGTGGACGTGGTGATCTCGACCGGCGGCACCGGGTTGACGGGCCGCGACGTGACGGTTGAGGCGCACAGGGATGTCTACGAAAAGGAGATCGATGCCTTTGGCACGGTGTTCACCATGGTTTCCTATCAGAAAATTGGCACATCTGCGGTGCAGAGCCGCGCCACGGGCGGCGTTGCGGGCGGAACCTATCTGTTCGCCTTGCCCGGCTCGACCGGGGCCTGCAAGGATGCTTGGGATGAAATTTTGCGCTGGCAACTGGACTATCGCCACCTGCCTTGTAACTTTGTCGAGATTTTTCCCAGACTCGACGAACATCAGCGACGGAAGTGATCGCCACTTGCGTATAATCCGATAGGGTTGGAAAGACCCCCTGTGCCGCTATTTTCGCGGTGTGGTCCGCGGAGTTGTAAAAATGCGTTTTCTGCGAAAGAGCCTGACCGGGCTGTTCTTGTTGTCGATAACCCTGGGTCTGCTGGCTTTTGCCGGGATCATGGTGCGTGACGCTGTCGTGGCTCAGATGGCCAGAGAGGCCGTCGTGCCGCAGGCGCGCGAACGCGTATTCTCCGTCAATGTTGTGTCCATGCGGCTGGAAACGGCGGTGCCGGTCCTGACCTCTTTCGGTGAGGTGCAAAGCCGCCGAACGCTTGAAATTAGGGCCGCGGCGGCCGGGACGGTGGTGGAACTGGACCCCGCCTTTGTCGAGGGCGGTCAGGTGACAGCGGGGCAGGTGTTGGCGCGGATCGACCCTGCCAATGCACAGTCTGAGCTGGATCGCGCCGAAAGCGATTTGCTGGATGCCCGGGCCGAGGTCCGCGAGGCCGAGCGCGCGCTGATCATCGCGCGCGACGAACTGGTCGCGGCAGAGGATCAAGTGGTGCTGCGTGAGACCGCGCTGCGGCGTCAGCGCGACTTGCTGGAACGTAATGTCGGTACGGCAGCGGCGGTGGAATCGGCAGAACTGTCGCTGTCCAGCGAACGGCAGTCGGTGCTGACCCGGCGGCAGGCAGTGGCCACCGCAGAGGCGCGCATTGATCAGGCCGCAACACGGCTGCGCCGGGGCGAGATCGCCCGTGACGAGGCAGAGCGCCGGCTAAACGACACAGAGATCCGCGCCGAGTTTGCCGGAACCTTGTCGAATGTGACGGTGGTCGCCGGGCGGCTGGTGTCAACGAATGAGCAATTGGCGCAGCTGGTGGACCCGCAGGCACTGGAGGTCGCGTTCCGCGTCTCGACCCAGCAATACGCACGCCTTCTGGACGAAGCGGGCCGCTTGCGCGGCGCGCCGGTGACGGTGACGCTGGATTTCTTTGGCACCAACATTTCGGCGCAGGGCGTGATTTCCCGCGAAGGTGCCGCCGTGGGCGAGGGCCAGACCGGCCGCCAGCTGTTTGCCACACTAGAGGCCCCGCGCGGTTTCAAACCGGGTGATTTTGTCGCCGTGAGCATCAAGGAGGCGCCATTGGACGATGTCGCGCGCCTGCCTGCTACGGCGGTCAATGCCGCCCAAGAAGTGTTGGCTGTGGGCGACGACGACAGGCTGGAAACAGTGCAGGTCCAGGTGTTGCGGCGGCAGGGCGATGACGTGCTGGTCCGCGGGCGCGGCATCGCGGGCCGTGAGGTTGTGGCCCAACGCACGCCGCTGCTGGGTGCTGGCATCAAGGTCAAACCGCTACGACAGAACGCGGTGCCCGAGGTGCCGGACATGGTCGAGCTGACGGACGAAAGGCGCGCCAAACTGGTCGCCTTTATCGAGGAAAACACCCGGATGCCGGAGGCGGCCAAGACCCGCCTGCTGGCGCAGTTGTCGCAGAAACAGGTGCCGGCGGAAATGGTCGAGCGCCTTGAATCCCGTATGGGGGGCTAGGGTATGGCGCGCGCACTTCCCACTGCTGCAGGAGGCCTGTTCGGCTACTTCGTTCGACATCCCACGGTTGCCAACCTTCTGCTGGTCATGATGCTGGCCGCCGGGGCTTTTGCCGTTCCCAACATGCGGGCGCAGTTCTTTCCCGATGTGATCATTGAGGAGATCGACGTCACTGTAACTTGGGACGGGGCCGGGGCAGAGGATGTGGATGCGGCCATCGTGCAGGTCCTGGAACCGACGTTGCTGTCGGTGGACGGGGTGATTGCCTCGACCGCGCTGTCACGCGAAGGCCGCGCCTCGATCGAGCTGGAATTTGAACCGGGTTGGGACATTGCCCGGGCCGCCGATGACGTCCAACAGGCGGTGGACGCAATCAACACGTTGCCAGAGGACGCCGACGATCCCAACGTGCGCAGGGGCGGCTGGCGCGACCGGGTGACGGATCTGGTGATCACCGGGCCAGTCGGTGTCGACCAGCTGGCGCGCTTTGCCGATGAGTTGATCGTGCGCTTGTTCGCCGAGGGTGTGACCCAGACCACGATTCGCGGTCTTGCCGCGCCGCAGACGGTGATTGAGGTGCCGGTTCAGAACCTGATCGCCCATGACATCACCATGAGCGAGATTTCCGACGCCATCGCCGCCGAGGTGCAGGCCGATCCGGCGGGCGACGTCGCAGGTGCGGGGGCGCGCGTGCGCACCGGGATCGAAAAACGCTCTGCCGATGCCATTGCGGCGATTGTACTGCGGTCCAACCCCGGCGGCACCAATCTAACCGTCGGCGACGTGGCCCTTGTCCGGGTCGAAGGGATCGACCGTCAGCGCAGTTATTTCGTAGGTGAGAACCCGGCCATTTCGATCCGGGTCGACCGCTCTGCCGGGGGGGATGCCATCGGCATTCAGGCCACCGTTGAAAAGGTGGCCGCCGAATTGACCGCCGCGCTGCCCGAAGGTGTCAAGATCGACCTGATCCGCACTCGGTCAGAGGCGATCACCGGCCGTCTGAATATCCTGATCGACAACGCGGTGACCGGTTTGGCGCTGGTTGTGGCGCTGCTGTTTCTGTTTCTCAACACCCGCACGGCGTTCTGGGTGGCGGCGGGTATCCCCACCGCGCTGCTATCGGCCATTGCACTGATGTATGTGGCCGGGCTGACGATCAACATGATCTCTCTTTTTGCGTTGATCATCACGCTGGGCATCGTGGTGGATGACGCCATTGTTGTGGGTGAACACGCCGACCACCTGTCACGTCACGGTAATAGCCCGTTTGAGGCGGCAGAGGGCGCGGCCCAACGCATGGCTCTGCCGGTGTTTTCGGCGACTATCACCACGGTCATTGCCTTCTTTGGTCTTACGGCCATCAGCGGGCGGTTCGGCGATTTGATCTCTGATATACCGTTTACGGTGATTGTGGTGCTGATCGCCTCGCTGGTCGAATGCTTCCTGATCCTGCCCAACCACATGGCCCATGCGCTGAAAGCACGTCCGCAAACGGGGACCAAGCTGTGGCGCGCCGGACTGGGCGTGCTGGGCATCACGCTGATCTGTGTGCTGGCGGTGGCGCTATTGGTGTTGGCGGCACTGGCGCTGCCCGGTGTTATGGTGGCGCTTTGGAGCATGTTTACCGACGCGCCAGAGGCGCTGATCGGGCTGAGCCAAAGCGCGATAGACCTGCGCGCAGCTCTTTGGGCCGATCTGCCATTGGTCCTTGGTGGGCTTGCCGTGCTGTTCGTGGCCGCGATTGCGATCCGGTTGGCGCTGATGCCGACGGCGGCGCGCGCGGCCGCGCTGCGCACCCTTTCGGACAACGGCATCGACATGGCCTCGACCTTGGTCAATCGCGGCTTTCGCTGGGTGCGAGAGACGCTGTTCCGCCCCTTTATGCGCGGCGTGATTGCAGCGCGCTACGCCGTCTTTGCGCTGCTGACGCTGGCGCTGGCGACGCAGATCACCGCCTTTGTCAACGGCGACGTCACATGGCGCTTTTTCAACTCGCCAGAGCAGGGGTCCGTCACCGGCAACTTTGCCATGTCCCCCTCTGCCACGCGGGCGGATACGCTGGAACAAATGCGTCTGTTCCAAGAGGCGACAGAGGCACTGGGCCGCGAGTATGAGGAACGCTATGGCACCAACCCGCTGGATTATGTGCTGGCCGAAATCGGCGGCAATTCGGGGCGGTCGCTGCCGGGGGCCGATACCAAGGACCCGGATCAACTGGGCGCAATTTCCATCGAGCTGATCGACGCCGACCTGCGGCCCTATTCGTCGTTTGCCTTTGTAGGTGAACTGCAGGACCGCGTGACCCGCCACCCGCTGGCCGAAACCATCTCTTTCCGGGGTTGGCGCGGCGGGCCGGGCGGCGATTCGCTGGACGTGCAATTCTACGGTGCCGGGTCAGAGACGCTGAAGGCCGCCGCCGAGGATCTCAAAGAGGCAGTCCTGCGCTTTCCCGAGGTCACGGCGGTTGAGGACAACCTGTCCTATGACAAGGATGAGCTGATCCTTGAACTGACACCGCAAGGGCTTGTGCTGGGCTTTGACATCGACGGGCTGGGGCGCACGCTGCGCAACCGTCTTGGCGGGATCGAGGCCGCGACCTATCCCGATGGGCCGCGCTCTGCCGAGATCCGCGTCGAACTGCCAGAGGACGAACTGACCGCCGATTTCATGGAGCGGATGCAGTTGCGCACCGCCGCTGGGGCCTATGTGCCGCTGGCGGATATTGTCCGCGTCGATCGCCGGACCGGGTTTTCGACCGTGCGGCGCGAAAACGGGCTGCGGTTGGTGTCCGTTACTGGGGATATTTCCGAGGATGATGCCGCCCGCGCCGAGGCGGTGGTCAAGGCGTTGCAGGAGGAAATCCTGCCGGAGATCGCAGCAAACCGGCAGGTGGAATACCGCCTTGCGGGGTTGGCCGAACAGGAAAATGAGTTCCTGACCGATGCCCGCAATGGCCTGATTATGGTGCTGCTGGGGATCTATCTTGTGCTGGCTTGGGTCTTTGCCAGCTGGACGCGGCCTTTTGTGGTCATGGCGATTGTGCCCTTTGGCCTTGTCGGGACCATCTATGGCCACGCGATCTGGGACATCCCGATGAGCATGTTCACCGTGGTCGGCCTGCTGGGCATGACCGGCATTATCATCAACGATTCGATCGTTTTGGTGACGCAGATCGACGAATACGCCAAGGATCGGGGGCTGATCCCCTCAATCATTGACGGCGCGGCGGATCGTCTGCGGGCGGTGTTCCTGACAACGGCGACGACGGTGCTGGGCCTTGCGCCGTTGCTGTACGAATCCTCGTCACAAGCGCAGTTCCTGAAACCGACGGTGATCACGCTGGTCTACGGGTTGGGGTTTGGTGTGGTGCTGGTGCTGATGATCGTGCCTGCGCTGGTGGCGATCCAGCATGACATCGGACGGCAAGTGGCGGCGCTGAAGCGCGGGATGCAGTTCCGGGATGCGGCGGTGCGCGGGGTGCTGATGGTCGGGGCAGTGCTGATGCTGGTCTGGCTGGCGGCGACGCTGGGCTATACCGCGTGGACCGGCGCGGTGTTGCCCGCGCTGGCCGCTTGGATGCCACAGGGTGTGTCCCCGACGGTGGCGGCACTGGGCCTGTTCCTGATGGGCGCGGTGGCGGTGCCACTGGCGCTGTACTTGATCAGCGCTCTGGGTGTTGTCGCCCGCCGTCTGATAGGCCGATCCGAAGGGATGGTGGGCTAAACGGTCCTCCAACGCGCAGACAAAGGCCCCGGATCAGGTCCGGG
>TARA_R100000789_G_scaffold94747_1_pt1 | contig 17673 bp, 12 predicted proteins | sample TARA_R100000789 | Tara Oceans TARA_R100000789 (sample SAMEA2623403) | marine metagenome | biome: marine biome (ENVO:00000447); feature: mesopelagic zone (ENVO:00000213); material: "saline water (ENVO:00002010), including plankton (ENVO:xxxxxxxx)" | depth 450 m
GCTGCTGCATCTGGCAGGTCTGCTCGATACTCCGGACATTGGCGAGATTCGACTGGATGGTAAGCGGATTGACCATCTGCCTGCGAAAACTCGGGATCAATTGCGAAATCGTGTCTTTGGCTTTGTTTTTCAGTTTTATCACCTGCTGCCCGAACTGAATGTCCTCGAAAATGTGCTAGCTCCCCTGATGATCCGCTATTCGATGTGGGAATACTGGAAAAAACGGAGCGAATTGCAGGATCAGGCCCGGGAATTGATCGCCCAGGTTGGTCTGGAGCATCGAATTAAGCACAAACCGAGTCAAATGTCGGGTGGCGAGTTGCAGCGAGCCGCCATTGCCCGCTCTCTGATTTCCGAGCCGGAAATTCTCCTGGCTGACGAACCTACGGGAAATTTGGATGTCGATACGGGGAAAGGGATTATTGAACTGCTGGAGCGATTGAATTCTGAGCGTCAACTTACCATCATGATGGTCACTCACGATGAGGCAATTGCCCGCAAAGGCCAGCGGATTGTGAGGTTGTCGAAAGGTCAGGTCGAAAACATACGCGATCGAGTCGCTTCTTAGTGACTTTCGATGATTTGACTTCTAAACAGACTGACAGCCAGAATTGCCAGATGAGTCAATAGTCCAACAATTCCGTAACCAATACAGAAACTGCGATGCAGTATTGGCACGAAGCAGGTGCAGTGACCCTTTTATTGTGTGAGTGATCAATCCTGTTCGAGCACACCAGCGAGTGTGCGGAATTGTAGGAATCACCCATCAATGTAAGTGGTGACACCACCGGACCTCGTGCTTTTTTTCGTAAGAAGCAGCTCATGAAGATTTATCTGAACGGTCAACTCGTTTCCAAAGATGAAGCAAAAATCAGCGTTTTTGATCACGGCCTCCTGTATGGAGACGGAATCTTTGAAGGGATCCGCATCTACAATCGGAAGGTGTTTCTGCTTCAGGAGCATATCGAGCGACTGTATGAAAGTGCTCACGCCATTCGATTGACGATCCCGCTTTCCCCGGCTGAAATGACCAAAGCGGTTGAGGAGACCGTAGCCGCTAACGAACTCGTTGATGGATATATTCGCCTGGTGATTACCCGTGGTTCCGGCTCGCTGGGGCTGGATATTCGCCGCACGAGCGATCCTCAGGTGATTATTATTGCCGATAAAATCAGCCTGTATCCTGAAGAATTGTACGAGCATGGCTTGAAAATTATCACTGCGAGCACAATTCGAAACCATCCCCAGGCACTGAGCCCGCGGATCAAATCGCTCAATTATCTGAATAACATTCTCGCTAAAATTGAAGGTTCGGATGCAGGTTGTCTCGAAGCGGTGATGTTGAATCATAAGGGAGAAGTGGCGGAGTGCACGGGCGACAATATCTTCATTGTTAAGAATGGAGTTTTGAAAACTCCTTCTACCGATGCCGGTATTCTTGATGGAATCACTCGCCGGGCAGTTTTGCGACTGGCTCGTGAAGCGAAGATGGAAGTTCTGGAAACGACAATGACACGGCACGAACTGTATGTGTCCGATGAATGTTTCCTGACGGGCAGTGCCGCTGAAGTGATCGCGGTCGTTGAACTCGATGGTCGCCTGATTGGCGACGGAAAACCGGGGCCCGTCACGAAAGACCTCAAAACTCGCTTCGAAAAACTGACCAGAGAGTAGTTTTGCCACACGGGGTTTTGCTTAGCGCAAAAAAAAGACGTGACCGGTTACACCACCGATCACGTCTATGTCCACCATCGAAGCAAGTGCGGGCCAACTCCTGCCTCAAGGTGAATTCTATTAACCGCAAGATATGTGCCAATTGCTTATTTCCGTTTTAATTGGCATAAGGCGATTGTAGGTAGCAGGTTACGTCAGAGATGGATTGTCAGAGCCCGAGAGCGTATATATTGATTCGTTGCATTATCGTTCAATGCGACTGTTCAATTTTGCAACATGTATCGAGATGAGACACTTGTATGGCCTTCCGTTCAGTGGTTGCTTGCGAGAAATTGATACGAATAATGAAGTCCGTCAGACAGAATTTAACCATCTGTCGAATTATTGCTGGAAGTTAAGGTGAGTCGATGAGTGCCATGACCGTTCCCAAGTTCTCTGCTGCCAAACAGAAAGGGCGAAAGCTGGCGATGCTGACCGCCTATGATTTTACCTGGGCAAGCATTGTCGATGCGGCTGGAGTCGATGCGATTCTTGTTGGAGATACGCTCGGCATGGTCGTGCAGGGAAATTCTACGACATTGCCCGTTACAATCGAGGAGATGATCTACCATGGGAAGATGGTTGTTCGTGGAACTCAGAATGCTCTGGTGATTGTCGATCTCCCTTTTTTGAGCTATCAAATCAGCCCAGAACAGGCGATTGCGAATGCTGGCCGCATCCTGAAAGAAACGGGAGCAGCCGCCGTCAAACTAGAGGGGGGCGTTTCTCAGGCAAATACGATTGCCGCTTTGACAAATGCCGATATTCCCGTGATGGCTCATGTTGGCTTCAAACCGCAATCCATTCGCGCGGTCGGCTCAATGGGCAAGATTCAGCGGGATGAAGATCTGTTGCTCGCAGATGCCAAAGCCGCTGAGGCAGCCGGGGCTTTTGGAATCGTGCTCGAAATGATTTCCAGTCCGATCTCGGCTCGAATCACCAAAGAACTGCAGATTCCGACGATTGGCATCGGAGCCGGGCCCGAGTGTGATGGTCAGGTCCTCGTCCTTAACGATATGCTGGGCCTGACCGAGGGCTTCAAACCGAAGTTTCTCAAGCATTACGCCAATCTGCATGAAATCGTGACGAAGTGCGTACAGAACTATGCAAACGACGTCCGGGAAGGAACCTACCCGGACGCCGATCATAGTCATCAATAAAGTTTACACGTTTCCTTAAGCAATTTCGGGCACTTCAAAACCGGGGCGGTACGCTCGTTTGAGAAGAGCGTTCGCTCCTTCAGCATGCGGTCCAGTGAAGCGTTCGGTTTCGGGATCGTGGCTCAGCATTGGGCTGACACGGATTTCCGAGTCGCTCAGTTTGTAGCCGTGGGCTGCCAGATGCGATTCCATTTGAGCCTGTAGATCAGACCAGATGCGTTTTGCACCCTCGTTTGGTGTGACAATTTCTTCGAAGGCGTCCGGCTTGTACTGACCACCAACCTGGAAGCCGATGTTGGCCAGGTTGCACCAGCCGGTGGAATCGTGACCGACGGCCACTTCCGCTTTCAGATTCGAATTGTCCTGAGCACGAACCGCATCAATAAAATTCTGAGCGTGAGAAGTTCCTGAGGATCCTTTCAGAGAACGCATTTTCTTGCCTTGATTATCATAGGCATCTCCTCCGCCACGACGTCCAGAGTAGTAGCCCCCTTCGCACTGCACGAGATAGCCTGAGGTCACCCCGCGGTAGTTCAGGCCCTTCTTGGAACCGGGCTCGGCTGGCAGGTTGCTCAGGCCGATAAAGGTTGGAATTTCGCCGGTATCGAAGTACGCGAAGTGCACGTTTGGCGTATTCCCGGCATCATTCCAGACAACCCGTCCACCGCCAGCGAGAATCCGTGTGGGCAATTTGACGGAATCTCGGAAGACGACATTGCGGACATCGTCGAGCACATGCACGCCCCAGTTGCCCATTTCGCCGGAGCCGGTATTCCAGTCCCAGTGCCAGTCGTAATGGAATTTGTCACGGTAGAGAACCTGATCGGCTGCGGGTCCGAGCCAGAGGTCGTAATCGACACTGGAGGGGACTTCCAGCGGAGTCGATCGCTTGCCGATGGAGCCTCGGATGCCGTAGCGGCAAACCTGCACGCTAAGAATTTTTCCGAGAGCTTTTTCTTCATGCAGCAGTTTTTTCGCTTCGTCCTGAATCGGTGAAGAACGCTGCTGAGTACCGATCTGCACGACTTTGTCGTACTTACGAGCCGCGTTGACGACCTGACGGCCTTCCCACTGACTGTGAGACAGCGGTTTTTCGACATACACATCTTTACCAGCTTCCATCGCCCAGATGGCAGCCAGGCAGTGCCAGTGATTACAGGAAGCAATCGTGACGGCATCAATTGAAGGATCTTCAAGCATCTTGCGGATGTCGGTATAGCGTTTTGCTTTCGGGAATTTTCGCTGGGCAGAACCTGTCCGACTTTCATCGGGATCGACCAGTCCGGCGACATTCACGCCCGAGAGTGAACTGAACTGATTCAAATGCTCTCCGCCACGTCCGCCACAGCCGATCACGGCGATATTCACTTCCTCATTGGCAGCCATCGCTTTTGAGGACGACACAGAAGATAAAGAAACAAAAGCCCCGGCAGCCAGACTGCTCTGCAGAAATTGACGACGATTGAATTGTGACATGGAAAAGCTTTCGTAAATAATTTGAGTCAAATCAACAGTTTTAGTTTTTACAAGCACGAAGCGCAAGCGAGTGTGTTCCTCCTGAGCTCACACATTCACTGGTGCTTCGTGCTTATACGATACTTAAAGTCGAGTCGAGCCAGTAATGGCTCGGCTCGCACCCATATAGGATAAGCGAGTTTGGATGGGAACGCAAACTCTGTTTTCAGGAGTTCGTGCCGGAATTCTGACTCAAATCCGTCACTCCCAATACGCGACGACGGATCAGATCGATGTGCAGGTGTAAATTGTAGAACTCTTCCATGTAAGAAAGCGGGACATCGACTTCACTGAGTTCGCAGGCAATTCGATCGAGCTTTTCCAGATATCTCTGCTGGTTTACGGTGGTTTGGTCGCGAAGATTTTCCTGATCGATTTCGCGAAGTAAACGATACCAGCGATAAATTCGTGAGCGAATTCGCCAGCGGTAAGCAGGAGGTGCCATTTTGAATAAAGGTATGGCAAGCGTGAGCAAAGGAACCGCCATAATTTTCATGCGGTTCAAGAATGATGCCAGCCAGAAAGGGAGATAGCGATACAGGAACGATTCCCCCGACTGAAAATAATCGACGGCTCCTGCATGAGGCTCAAATTCTATATATCCCAATGACGGAAACTCCCGAGACGGAACAATCAGGTTTCCTTCATTGCTGGTCAGCGTGGCCGCTTTGAGCAGTAACGGCACAAAAGCATCGTGCAATTCCGGGGTACAGACCAGGTTGGCAGCGGGGGCAATCAGTTTGAGATTTTGAGCAGGCTGATGATTTTTCAGATCCAGAATTCCTTCCTGAAGCTGAATATCCGAGAGGGCAGGAAACAGCAGCCGATAAGTTTTATTCAAGGGAAAGGGCATTGCGGAAAGCTCCGGTGTTTCAAAGAGCTGACGAATGACCGGATTGGAAGCCGAGCGAACCATGCAAACGGCATCCCGCTCACCAGCACGTAGTTTTGCAATCGCTGTTGCAGTGGATTCCCGGAATAACTCGATCGTCTCCTCTGGAGTGGAGTCTATTGATGCATCTGACTCTTCAACGGGAGCAATCAGGCCATTAATTTCCAGAAGGCGGAGCATCAGCGTTTCGGTCCCACTATCGGGCAGACCAATGCTGATTCGCTTTCCTTTCAACTCACGGATTTCCGTAATTTCACTCTCAGCCTGAAGAAAGATCCACAGCGGTTCGAAATTCAGACTGGCGATTGCTTCCAGAGACGTTTTTTCCAGCGTCTTCGGGACAGCTCCTCCCTGGACAATCGCCAGGTTAATGTCGTTGACGTCCTGAAGCAGACGATAGTTTTCAATCGTCCCTGCAGTTTCAATAATTTCCAGATGGATGCCCGCTTCCTGGAATACGTCTGCATATTTTTTTGCTGTCGCGTAATAATTCCCATCACTGGGACCGGCTGCGATTTTCAAATGATTTCCGGGAGCGGGCTCAACAAATAGCCACGCAATCGTAAAACCAACAATAGTGACAGCAATCGACGATCCCCAAATGCTATAGAACTCCTTACGCGACCGTCTGCGAGGTTCCAGAGGTGGCGATAGTGCTAAATTCTCTTCCGATGAGTTCTGTGCTGATGAGTTATCGATCATAGATTCGTCTGTCATTGAATAATGAAGCAAAAATTGATGGGCATCATATCGTTTGTCCGCAGACAATTCGATCTTTCCAGAACAATTCGGCAACGGCTTCACTTCAAAGAGGCAATCCGTTAGCACCTTAATTTTGATGTCCGCTGAACTTTATCACTCAATCAAGCCGTATCGCAAACGAAAACAGGCTGGAAGCCTATCCTCTCGGACGTGCCTTCCAGCCTGTTTACTTAGCAGAGTTGTCCTACATATTCTGTGTTTGATGAGCAGGTTCGTCGACCTGGGTGATAGGGACTTTGCGAATGCGGTTATCAACCGATTTCTGCATTTCAACTTTGAACACACCCTTTTCGGTCTGGGCAGAAGCGGAGTCGTTTTCGACCGGGCAGGGCAGTGTCACCACCCGTTTGAGATGTCCGGTAGGTCGTTCTCGTTTAATCACACGATCATGATCCTGCAAGGTAAGCGAGTTCAAATCGGCGGTCACTTCGAGTGTGTTGCCGATTAATGTCAGTTCCACATCGTTGGCACTCAGTCCGGGCAAATTCATGAACACGACAATCGTATCGTTGGTTTCAACGATATCGACAGCCGGCGACCAGTCGCATGATGTCGAATCCTGATTGCGGAACTGCCCAAGCACTTCTTCGCCTCGCGTCCAGGCCATGTCGGTTAAACGATCCAGTTCCGTGCGAAAACGTTCGACAGCTTGTGAGAATCGTTGATTGGTCGATTCGGTGTTACATTTCTGATTCATGATTAGCGACTCCTGTTGAACCCAAATGGGAGATTTGTATTGATTGTCGGAGACTACTCTCCTTCTATCATTGTGACAGTTGCAACTGTGGAATCAATACCTTTCTGTCATGCAAATGAATTGTATTTCAATATCATTTATCAACGCGACGTTTTCCATTGCGGCAGGGTCTCACTGAGAATCTCGTGAATCGCTTTGCGATCCTCATCACTCAAATGAGCGAACTCTGCTTCAACAGTTTCGGCTGTCAGAATCTCCTCCAGACGGCTCAGCACCTGATCTACAACGGGCTGTGGTAATTGCTGAAACGAATCTGCATAGATGAGGTAACTGCACGGATACTTGAACAGACGGGTTTTCAAATCAAAATCGCGGAGCGAACGGCCTTGAGAATCTGTTGGACCAAGGGCAGAAAAATAATCGGCAAAGCCGGATGTGCCTGCGACGGGAGATTCGAGTTTGAATTCGTCGCAGAAGAGCATGTACTGGACGATTTTTTCCGTCGCCGCCTGAAATCGCCTGACGGTGCTTTCACTTTGATACCCGGCTGGTCGTTCGAGAGCCTTGTTCATGATGCCGTCGTAATGATCAGCCAGGCGGGAGTCCATCTGGGCAAATGTGAAATGATTGTGCATCGTGCTTTGATGTTCGAGAACCATCAGCGCGACAACATCACTATGCGGCGTTAGATAAGCCGAAGTTTCAAAAAGGGAATCGAGCGAAACGAGATTGGCCCCTGCTTCACGATCAATCTTTTCGAGAGCATCGGGATCGCTGACAGTCACATTTCCCATGTGCCTCATCGAGCCATGCGTACCCGTCACGTACCAGCCTCCCCAGCGTTCGGAAAAAGGGCTGGAATGTTCGGTCGTAAAAGTTCCGGCTGAGAGCAAGGGTTGCCCACGGCGATCCACAAAAACAGAGCGAACCAGATGTCCGGGAATATTTTTGGTTCGGGAAGATGCGTGGCAGGTCAGGCAATGTCCCTGATCACGAATAAGTTTCGGTTGAGTAGCCGGGGTATGTTCGAGCGAATAAAAAACGGCTCCGAGACTCGGATCAGCCGTCGAAATTTCGAGTAAGTCACTCTGCTGAACCCAGCCGACGTAAGTTTCGTCATTGAAATAAATGGCCCGCGGTTTCTGCGGCGTGATTTTTCTCAGTTGAAAACTGGTCTGCGAAAAAACGAGCACCTGCGATTCTGGGGAAATATTTAACGCCTTGAGCAAAGCAGGCAGATAGCCCTGCTCTTCGGAGTAATCCAGCTCAACCCGACCGGCTTTGAGATCCTCCTGCAAACGAGCGACAGGATTATGAGCAGGAGCCTTCAGGTAATCAATGGGAGGGGATTCAAATTCCAGTTGAGCGTGAACTGAAGAACTGAATCCGATCAGAAGCACATAAGAAATGCAGAGTTGTTTCAGAAATAATTGGAATTGCAGATGGGGCATGAGCATCGCCTCAGCTTTGCGGGAATGAGGATTGGTGATTCATCAATCATATCAAATAAATCTATACAAAGAGAAGTAGAATATTCCCCTGCGGCAATTTATCGCAAATACAAGCACGAAGCGCAAGCGAGTGAGTCATCACGCATTTGAACTCACTCACTCGCTTGCGTTTCGTGCTTGTATAATCAGAAATTGTTACACAGAATTTGAAACTTCCTGATCAGGGATCCGTTCTTCTGAGGTTTGCTTCCGCACCATTTCCCGATAAACCCCATCTTCAGCCATCAGTTCGGCATGCGTTCCAACCTCCAGAATTCGCCCGGCTCGCAAAACGATGATTCGATCGGCATGAATGATTGTGCTCAGACGATGGGCAATCACGAAGCAGGTTCGGTTTTCCATCAGCGAGACCATGCTCGATTGGATGAGCCGTTCGCTTTCGGTATCGAGATTACTGGTCGCTTCATCAAGGATCAGAATACGCGGATCGGCCAGAACTGCTCGGGCAATTGCCAGTCGCTGCCGTTGACCTCCACTCAATTTGACGCCCCGTTCGCCGATGATGGTCTCGTACTGCTTCGGAAGTTGCTCAATGAATTCAGCTGCGTTCGCAATTCTTGCTGCTCGCTTGATGTCGTCCAGAGAAGCTGCGCGATCTCCGTAGCCGATGTTGGCAGCGACACTGCCATCAAACAGAAAGACATCCTGTTCAACGATGCCGACTAAACGCCGATAACTTTCAACTTCGAGGTCACGCAGGTCAACTCCATCAATTTTCATGGAACCGGAAGTCGGATCGTAAAATCGAGCGACGAGATTACAGAAGGTTGTTTTCCCGGCTCCACTCGGACCCACAAGTGCAATGGTTTCACCCGGTTGGATTTCAATCGAGCAATCAATCAAAGCTGGTTGATCGGCAGCCGGATAACTGAAGTTGACATTCTCAAAAGTGATTTTGCCTTGGCAGGTTTCCAGATCGAGATGCCGCGTTTCACGATCACTCTCCATCTCCTGCGTTTCTTCCAGTAGATCAAGAACGCGATCCAGACCGGAAAGACTGTTCTGGAAGGTCGCCGCACTTTGAGCGAGAACCGCGAGAGGATCGAGGAGCATCAGCAGATAAACGAGAAACATCATCAAATCGCCCAGTGAGAGCGTACCCTGCAAGACCTGATACCCGCCATACAACAGCAGTCCAGCAGAGGCGAGAGGGATGATCGTTTCCCAGACAATTTCGATGAGCCGCATCCACCACCAGGCGTACAATTCCTGACGCCCCATCAGGTGATTGCCCCGCATGAGCCGATTCGTTTCCGCTCGTTGCTGGCTGAATCCGCGAACAATGCGAATGCCTCCAAACGATTCCGTCGCCTGACTATCCACTTCTTCCCGCTGCGCACGCACTTTACGGAACTGTGGGCGAATCCGACTGATCCAGGTTTTGTGGGTCACATACACGACCGGAATCAACAGTGATGCCCCGATCAACAGTTTCCAGTCGACCCACGCTAATACCAGTAGACTGCCGAGCAATTGAATGAAGGCTCGCCACGGATTGTATAACATCCCAAAAACGAGATCGCCGACACTTCCTGCATCCTGCCTCAGAATACTGGCTGCACCTCCCGAGCGGAGCTCATGTATTCGATGCAGCGGAAGTCGAATTGCATGATCGTAAACTTTCTTACGAACTGACATCTGCACCAGCTTAGTCACCCGCGTCGCATGCCAGCGTCCCCAGACGTGCAATAGAGTTTTGATCAGCGAGATTCCGAGCACGCCGAGAGTAATTGTCATGAGCAAGGGCCAGGGTTCACGCGGAATCCAACTCGGAAATGCAGCTGGCATCGATTTGTCACCGAGGACGTAATCGACGACAAATTTTATACCGACAGGTGGCAGTAATGCGAGAACAGTCGCAATGGTTAATGTGCCGAGCGAAAGTGTGATGGCCGCATAATGACCGCGCAACAGTCCAAAGAAATCGGCAATCAGCTTTCGTGAGGATCGCTCCCGCTTTTTGCCGGACATCTTCGAATTACGGACTTCCTTATCAAGAAAATCGGCTCGATATTCATCAAATTTCTGACGGCTCGTAGGTTGACGCTGCATGAATGTTTCAGGAGTTCCCGTTAAGATTTCGTCTGTTGAGTTTTTATAAGTGAATTATATGCAGTAACAAAGGTTTTAATAAGTGTCTCAACTTGAGGTCAGACTGTACCTGACAATATGTATGCTGACTCGGCTCTCTTAAGTTCATTATTAATGGTTGGATTTGATGAAATTTCAATGGTTGCTGATTCTGCTCACGTTCATCGCAGGATGTGCAGATTCCTATACTGAGCAAACTTCTGAGCCGGATACCCTCGTTCTCAAAGTCGCTGCCGCTGCAAACCTTCAGTACGCCATGACAGAAATTGAAAAGATATTTGAAGAAAACCAACCGGACATCTCGTTAGAGATCTCTTATGGATCCTCTGGGAATTTCTTTTCTCAACTCTCACAGCTAGCTCCCTACGACATCTTCTTTTCTGCAGATACCAAGTATCCGCGAAAACTTGTCGAGCAGGGTTTCATTGCCGAAACGGATTATTTTCCATATGCCTCCGGACAGATTGTCCTCTGGGTGCCGGAAGGCTCTCCGCTCGATCTTAAAACCTCCGGGATACAGATTTTGCTCGATCCTGCCGTGAAAAAGATCGCCATCGCCAATCCCCGCCTCGCTCCATACGGCTTGGCTGCTGTCGAAGCGATGCAGCATTTTCAGTTATACGATCAAATCAAAGACAAACTCGTTCTCGGAGAAAACATTTCCCAGACCGCTCACTTCATAGAATCGAAAGCGGCTGATGTCGGCGTGCTGGCATTCTCACTGGTTCGTGTGCCAGAACGAAATGATCGTGGACAGTACTGGAAGATCCCCACCGACACTTATTCTCAAATTATACAGGCAGGGGGAATTCTCAAGACAAGTCCACATCCCGCAGCCGCCCGGCATTTCCGTGAGTTTGTTCTCGGCCCAAATGGCCAGGAAATCCTGACACGCTTTGGCTATTCCATACCCGAGGCGAACTGATGGACTGGATCGCAATCGGACTCACTCTCAAGCTCGCACTCTGTACGACATCAATTCTGTTCGCCTTCGGATTACCTCTCGCCTACTGGTTGGCAACAACGAACTGGAGAGGACGATTCTTGATTGAAGCAATCGTCACTCTGCCATTAATTCTTCCCCCAACAGTACTCGGTTTCTATCTGTTAATTGCCACAGGGCCAAACGGCTGGTTGGGCAATGCTTACGAAAGAACTTTCGGCAGCCGATTGGCATTCTCTTTTACTGGCATTCTGTTGGGGTCGGTTTTGTATAACCTCCCCTTTGCTGTTCGCCCTTTTGTTGCTGCCTTTGAACGGATGGATCGAAAGCTGATCGAAGCCTCATGGTGTCTGGGCGAATCGAACTGGCAAACGTTCTGGCGAATTACCTTTCCCCTCAGCCGGCCGGGGATTCTTTCGGGTTTAATTCTGACATTCGCTCATTGCATCGGCGAGTTTGGCGTTGTGCTGATGATCGGCGGAAACATCCCCGGCGTCACACGCACAATCTCAATTTCCATTTACGATGATGTTCAGGCTCTCGATTATGCCTCAGCCGGTCGAACCTCCTTCTGGCTAGTTTTGTTTTCAATGATCGTACTCAGCTGTGTGCATCTGTTGTCCCGACGGGGAGGCCCGAGATGACGGCGCTGCTCAAAGCTCATTTTGAAAAGCGATATCCCGGCGGCACGATCATCACCGCTGACTTTACGCAGCCAGCAAATGAGTTTTCAATTACCGTTCTGTTCGGCCCGTCCGGTTGTGGCAAAACGACCATCCTCCGCAGTCTGGCCGGTTTGATTCGACCCGAAGCTGGCTCCATCCAATGTGAAGAGGACCTTTGGTTCGATGAGAAGAAATCGATTTGCCTGCCACCACAAAAACGGAATGTCGGCTTCTGCTTTCAGGACTATGCCTTATTCCCTCATTTGACGGTGAGTCAAAATGTCGGCTACGGGTTACGTCTGGAGAAGCAAAAGCGAAAGCAAATTGTCGGCGAATTCCTGGAGCGATTTCATCTGACTGGCCTGGGAGATCGCTTGCCCCATCAAATCTCAGGAGGTCAACAGCAGCGAGTCGCACTGGCACGAGCGCTCGTGCGAAAACCACGACTCCTGTTATTGGACGAACCACTCTCCGCATTGGATTCGACCATGCGGGATGAACTCCGGCTGCAAATGCGAAAGCTGCTCAGTCAATTTGCAATTCCCGTTGTCCTCGTGACACACGATCGAACAGAGGCGATTTCGCTGGCCGATCAAATGATTGTGATGGCTGCGGGCAAACCATTGCAATGTGGTCCTGTTGAAGAAATCTTCTCTCGCCCAAACGGAGCAGAAGTCGCGCAGATTGTTGGTATCGAAACGGTTGAAGTCGGCGAAGTCATCGAACGTAAAGACGGAATGGTGACCATCGAAATTCAGGGCGTAAAATTGCTGGCCGTCGATACCGAATCTTCCTCACGAAAAGTGCACGTCTGCATCAAAGGAGAGCATGTCACATTAAGCAAAGGCGAAGCCGGAACCCTGAGCAGCAGAAATCATCTGCCTGCGATTGTCAAGTGGATCACACCCGAAGGCCCGCTCGTTCGTGTGGGCCTGAAATGCGGAGTGAATTGTAGCCTTGAATTGACATCACTCATCACGCCAGCGGCCGCTCAGGAATTACATCTTGAGATCGACAGCCAGGTGATTGCCATGATTAAAGCCTCCTCAATTCACCTGATCCCGATGAGTGATTAACACCGGGTGGCTGGGGTCGAAATGCAGTGAAGCCCCCAGTGGATTATCAACTGGGGGATCCGTTTCACTCCGACCCCAGCCACCCTTGCGCCTTTTCTGTTGGGTTACGCTCCGCTAACCCAACCTACAACTAAGACTTACTCTCAAACGTAAACTCGCCGTTCTGCTCATCGATGATTATGGTCGTTCCTTCCGGGAATTCTCCGGAAAGAATCGCATTGGCCAGCGAGTTCTGCAGACGATTCTGAATCACCCGCTTTAAAGGACGAGCCCCGTATTGAGGTTCGTAACCTTCTTCAGCAAGTAACGCTCTCGAATTTTCCGTGACTTCGAGTTGATAATCATGCTCGGCCAGTTGCTTCTGCAGACGGTTGATCTGCAGATCGACAATCTGACGGATAACAGATCGATCGAGCGGATGAAACACGATGACTTCATCAACACGATTCAAGAATTCCGGCAGAAAATGCTGTCGCAGTTGCTCCAGGGCCATCTGTTGAATTGTGCTATCGTCGAGTTGACCTGCATATTCCATAATCTGCTGTGAACCGATATTGGAGGTCATGACGACAATCGTATTCGTGAAATCGACTGTTCGCCCCTGGCCGTCGGTCAGGCGGCCATCATCCAATAGTTGTAAGAGAACATTGAAGACATCCCGATGAGCTTTTTCGACTTCATCGAGCAAAATCACGGAATAAGGCTGACGACGAACGGCTTCGGTTAAGCGGCCCCCTTCTTCGTAGCCGACATAACCTGGAGGAGCGCCAATTAATCGAGCGACGGAATGCTGTTCCATGAATTCGCTCATGTCGATGCGAATCATGTTGCGTTCATCATCAAATAGGAACTCCGCGAGTGCTTTGCACAGTTCGGTTTTCCCGACACCGGTTGGTCCCAGAAAAATGAACGAGCCGATCGGCCGATTCTTATCCTGCAAACCAGAACGAGAACGACGAACCGCATTCGACACCGCCGCGACCGCTTCAGTCTGATTGATCATCCGGCGATGAATCGCACTTTCCATACTCAGCAGTTTTTCCCGTTCCGTCTGCAACATGCGAGAAACCGGCACGCCGGTCCATGAGCTCACGATATTCGCAATCTCTTCGGGGCCCACTTCTGTTCGCAACAGTTTGGCTTTCGTCTCAGTAGAAGTCGATTTCTCAGCTGCCGCTTCTTCCTGCTCCAATTGAGAACGCAGCTTTTTCAGTTTGTTATCCAGCTCGAACAGTTTCTGATAATCCTGTTCCGAAACAACCTGTCCGGAAGACTGTTTTTCACGGACCGCGGCTTCGAGTTGAGAGTACTCGAGTTCCGCCTGTTCGAGAGCTTGACGTGTCCCTTTGACATCGCCCAGGCCCAGCTTCTCGGCTTCCCATTGCTCATTCAACTCAGCCAGTTGCCGTTTGACACTTTCCATCTCTTCCTGAATTTCATCCCGCTCTTTCGCCGCATGCTCTTCCTGTTCTTCGGCCAGTTGGCGGGCAGCCAGTTCGAGTCGAGTCAACCGGCGTTGAAGAACATCGATTTCCGTGGGAACGCTATGCAGTTCGAGCGAAACACGTGAAGCGGCTTCATCGACCAGGTCGATGGCTTTATCGGGCAGGAATCGATCATTGATATAACGATCCGACAACGTCGCGGCGGCTTCGAGAGCAGAGTCGCGAATTTTGATATTGTGATGCTTTTCGTATCGTTCCTTAAGGCCGCGAAGAATGGCAATCGTATCTTCCACGCTTGGCTCATTCACCTTGACCGGCTGAAACCTGCGTTCCAGAGCAGCATCTTTTTCGATGTACTTGCGATACTCTTCGAGAGTCGTTGCACCGACGCAATGCACTTCCCCACGTGCAAGCGCCGGTTTCAACAGGTTCGACGCATCCATCGCCCCTTCCGAAGCCCCTGCTCCGACAACTGTGTGCAATTCATCGATAAAGAGAATCACCTTCCCGTTGGATTGCTCGACTTCTTTCAGCACCGCTTTGAGACGGTCTTCAAACTCGCCGCGGAATTTGGCACCCGCTACAAGAGCCCCCATATCAAGTGCAACAACGCGTTTGTCCTTCAGCACCTGAGGCACATCGCCCAATACAATCCGATGAGCCAGTCCTTCGACAATCGCCGTTTTTCCAACCCCAGGCTCTCCGATGAGAACGGGATTATTTTTCCGACGGCGGGAAAGGACCTGCACAACGCGGCGGATTTCATTATCGCGACCAATGACCGGATCGATCTTGCCCCGCTTCGCCAGCGCGACGAGATCTTTCCCGTAACGTTCGAGCGACTGGTATTTGTCTTCTGGATTCTGATCAGTCACGGATTGTCCGCCACGAACCGATTGCAGAGCCGCGAGGACATCGTCCTTTTTAACGCCATTAAGTTCCAGCAAACGCTTCGGCTGATCGTCCCGCTCGACCAATGCCAGAAACAGGTGTTCTGTCGAAACATACTGATCCTGCATTTGATCAGCGATGGTTTGGGCTTTCTCAAGCGTGTCCATCATCGCCCGCGTCGCAGAAGCTTGTGTTTCACTTCCCGAAACAGAAGGAAATCGTTTCAACTCGCCATCGACCATACTGGTCAACTGCTGTTGATTGACACCAATCTTTTGCAATAGCGGTTTGATGACTCCCTCAGTCTCTTCGAGAAGAGCCATCAATAAATGCAGCGGCTGCAGTTGCTGATGATTGCGTTCTTCAGCCAGTCGTTGCGCCTGCTGCACAGCTTCCTGAGCCTTAACGGTCAGTTTATCAAATTTAAAAGCCATGATGCATTCTCCTGATCACGGTGGTGGATTTAATTATAACCCGACGCGTCAGCGAGGGGCCAGTGTGGAATACAAAATCGACAGCCATCTCATCATGACACAATTGATCGCATTTCGAATGATGTCGATAAGCAATCAACATTTTCCCCTCGCTGACGCTTCGGGTGAAGATGCTTTAGCCCTGTCGACTCTGACTATCTCAACATGCCGTTTGATGTGTGCCACTGCTGGCTTGCCCAACAGTGGTGAATCTAGTGCGTCTTCCATCCTGATAATTTGGGTTGATGATGTTTTAAAGCACGACAACGGAGTGCGTTACCGTTATTTGAGACCTTAATCCAAGCCCTGAAAGGGCCTAGCTTGATATTTTCTTGTTCACAAATGGAACTTGGACACGACTTGAAAACAAAGTCGATGATCTGCCAACGCTTCCCCCTCACCCTAACCCTCTCCCTCAAGGGAGAGGGGACAAAAGGAAATTACAGTTATGTCCAGACGTAAAAAAAGCCCCGGAGATCGCCCCGGGGCTGGATCTCGTGATTACTCTTTCTTCTCGAACTCGGCGTCAATTACCTCGCCTTCGTCTTCCGTTGCAGTCGCTTCGGGCGGTGCCCCATCGGCTCCAGCAGTAGCTGACTCCTTCGCCTGCGATTCGTACATCGCTTTGGAAAGAGCATGTGAGGCTTGCGTCAACTCTTCGATCGCTGATTTGATCTTGGCCACATCGTCGCCTTTTTCGGCTTCGCGGACTTTTTCAATCGACGATTCGAGAGCCGTCTTGGAACCCTCATCGAGTTTGTCGGCATGTTCTTTGATCAGTTTTTCTGTTTCGTAGGCCATTGTTGAAGCCTGGTTCCGAGCTTCGGCCAGTTCACGCTTCTTCTTATCTTCATCTGCGTGAGCTTCGGCATCCTTCTGCATCTTGCTGATCTCTTCTTCGGAAAGTCCACTCGAGTTGTCGATCGTCACAGACTGCTCTTTGCCAGTCGCTTTGTCGGCAGCTTTGACATGTAGAATCCCGTTCTTATCGATATCGAATGTCACCTCAACCTGAGGCACGCCGCGTGGTGCAGGTGGAATTCCATCAAGGTTGAACTCGCCCAGCATCCGGTTATCGTTCGCCATTGGGCGTTCACCCTGGAAAACACGTACCGTCACAGCGGTTTGGTTATCAGCAGCCGTTGAGAACGTTTCCTTCTTCTCGAAAGGAATGGTCGTATTCCGTTCGATCAGCTTCGTTAATACGCCCCCTTCAGTTTCAATTCCGAGGGAAAGCGGAGTCACGTCCAGCAGGAGGATATCTTTGTACTCACCGGCTCCGGCAATAATGGCCCCTTGAATCGCGGCACCAATGGCAACGACTTCATCAGGGTTTACGCCTTTGTGGGGCTCCTTGCCGAACAGTTTTTTGACCAGTTCCTGAACCTTGGGAATTCGAGTCGACCCCCCAACCAGGACCACTTCATCAATATCGCCAGGTTTGAGATCGGCATCGGCCAGGGCATTCAGCACAGGTTTACGACATCGTTCGACCAGATCGTCCACAAGTCGTTCAAATTCTGAACGGGAAATCGTCATCTGCAAGTGCTTTGGATTTCCACCCTCGACTGCGATAAACGGCAGGTTGATATCCGTCGATTGTGACGATGACAATTCCTTCTTCGCCTTCTCTGCTGCTTCACGCAAGCGTTGCAGTGCCATTGGCTCTTTGCGGAGGTCGACACCTTCGTCAGCTTGGAATTTGTCGGCAATATGATCAATCAACACTTCATCGAAGTCATCACCACCGAGGTGCGTATCTCCGTTTGTACTGAGAACCTGTACCAACTCGGCATCAACTTCGAGAATTGAGACATCGAATGTACCACCCCCCAGGTC
>TARA_R100000789_G_scaffold89657_2_pt1 | contig 17408 bp, 15 predicted proteins | sample TARA_R100000789 | Tara Oceans TARA_R100000789 (sample SAMEA2623403) | marine metagenome | biome: marine biome (ENVO:00000447); feature: mesopelagic zone (ENVO:00000213); material: "saline water (ENVO:00002010), including plankton (ENVO:xxxxxxxx)" | depth 450 m
CTGTTCGTTTAATTGAGACAATTTTTTGAAAACCACAGAAATACAGAGGTCACAGAGAATCTTCGTAAATGATATTTAGAATATCCCCGTCGGAGTCGTGTCAGACAATTTATACACAGACCTCTCCGTGTCCTCTGTGGCTCTGTGGTCCCAACAAAATATTGCTTGAAATGAATTTATAATTCTGATTACAGAGTTAGCAATGAGGACACTTTCATCCTATTAATCCCGAAAGATCTCACCATTCAGAATTTTCAGTAGATCCTCTGGTCTGGCGTGTCGGGGATTATTTGACATCCGTTCGAGATTCACACATGCGGCTATCTGTTTGTATTCCTCTTCCGTTTCAATCCCCGCTTCCTCAAGGGTGCCGGGTGAACCGACGCGATTCATAAATTCCCGGATCGCCAGGCAGGCAGATTGAACATCCGCAACTCCCAGCAAATCCAAAATTATTTTCAGTTGTTTTTTGACGTGAGCGGAGCCGCGAGGATGGAGACAGTCTTTTTCCGTCACGCCCATATTAAAGGCCAATGCTCCGCTGAGAGTCATCGCAACGGCTGCACCGTGGGGAATCCCATATTCGGAAGTGATGGCATACGAGATGGCATGAGGGAGTGTCGTTTTGCCGATGTTGATCGCCTTCCCCGCCAGATGCGAAGCCCGGCACATTGCCAGACGCGATTCTGAAGTCGGGTCATGAATTGCCTGGGGCAAGTTATTGTAAGCCAGCATGACCGCCTCGGTGGCATACCCAATCGATTCCTCAGTCGCTCCCACTGCCCAAATCGATTCCATCGCCTGACAAAAGGCATCCAGTCCCGTTGTGGAAGTAATGGCTGGTGGTAGAGACCATGTGAGGAAGGGATCAATCATGGCGATATCGGGAAGCAGAGACGGCTCGGCAACAGAATATTTCTGACCATCGACATACACGACAGCGAAATGTGTCGCTTCGCTGCCGGTGCCGGAAGTGGTCGGAATGGCAACGAGTGCGGGGCCAAGGCCTCTTAATGAGGCAGCACCCGTTGCCAACTCCCGTGCCGGTTCCTGCTGACAGGAGAACGCGCCGATCATCTTGGCCAGATCAATCGCCGTTCCTCCTCCCAGTGCAATAATTAAATCGTGTTTATGACGACGGAATTCCTTAATCCCAAGCTCGACATCTTCAATTTTCGGATTGGGCTCAAATTTCGTAAATCGTGTGATCTGCCGAGTTGCGAAAACGGGATCGAGAATTTCGTCGGCTCCAGACGACCTCCAGGCCATTACATCCAGAACCAGGAATATGCTGCGAACACTCCGCTTCTTGAGAATGGAATCCAGTTGTCTCAACGCGTTTTCATACAAGTAGACTTGTTGAGAGTGAACCTTTGAATCAGGCTGGGCAATGAACTCCTCAATAAAGAAACAGTCCAGGCTGGAGTCGTTGCTATCGAGCGTTGATTGATTCATTCAGTCTCTCCTCAATTCTGTTTCATCCAGCGTGATGTCCCACATCGGTTGCCTATCCATCTGCACCCACTTGGCATGGAGTTGAGCAGGCTCTCTGGTGGAATCGACTTCCAGTCGCAGCCAGACATGCGGAATAGCCGCCCCTTTGATCAAATCAGGATGAGGCACATTCAATTTGGGAATCGTCCGATCATGAATGGGTGAAACAATGAATTGATGAATGGGATATCCGACTTGTGCTTCCGTCTTATATTTCAACAGACGCGAACAGTGAATGTCACCACCAATCAGGACAACTCCGGAAATTTTCTGATCTCCGAGAAACTCAAACAGAGCCTCTCTTTCATGAGAATAAGTCCCCCAGTCGTCCGATTCCGAATTTTCTTTGTCGTCCCAGATCATCCCACATGCGATAATTTTGAATTCTGCATCCGATGAACGTAACGATTCCTTAAGCCATTCCCATTGGATTTTTCCAAGCAGAGTTGGTTTATCAGGTGCGACAGGAGATGGTTCTGTGCGGGAAAACCAGCGGGTATCCAGCAGAAATACTTCAACTGGCCCATATCGAAATTTGGTGTAGATTCCCTGATCATTATGCCCGAACTGTTCGTTGGCTCGATACTCGACAAAAGCCTGACGTGTATTTTCTTTACCGGGCAGTCGTCCGTCGGAATCGTTACGGCCGAAGTCGTGATCGTCCCACGTTCCCCAGGTTGGAGTATGACGAATCAGTTTGGCTAACGCGGGAACAGAAAGGAACTGACGGTGCTTCTCGCGGGCGGTCCTGAGATCAGTCTTATCGATATAGGGAGTATCTCCCAGCAGAACCAATCCCTCTGCTCCTTGCTCTTCCATTTGAGTCCAGAGTGGAATGGAAGCCATATCGGCACAGGAACCGAACGCCAGAGAGATTTTGCTTTTCAATTTGGCGTCTGGAGCAGTGACAAACGAATTGACTTCAGTACTCTTCGTCCCGTTGTCAATAATCGAATACTGATAGCGAGTCTCCGGTTTCAGATCGGTCACATCCCAAGTAATGCAAAGATCCTGAGTTTCACTCGCCTCTGCTTGAAATGCTCGCTCGTAAGACTCTCCGTCCTCTGCTGAAACCAACAGCTTGTATTGCCCTGGCTGATCCGGCCGAAACCAAATCTTCGCTGAAGTTTCCGACACGTGCCCAACCATCGGCCCAACGCCAGACAAAACTTCCGACTCAGCCGCTCGGAGTGAGTGCGGCAAGAAAGATGCCGCTGAAACCGCCAACATGGAACGTCGATTGAGTTTTTGTGACAACGAACTGTCCTCTTAAGCTTGGCACATTGAACTTGCACTTATTGACCAACGATCAAACTGGTCCTAAATCGATTGAACTCATTTTAGCTTTGCTGATCTTTCACCATGCCCACCATTCTTGCTGAAAGTTGACTATAAATCAACTTTGTTTCTATTAAGATTCAGTTAAGATCAACATGCAGATTGACTGTAAGCCTGAGGAAAACATCCATTACGCCAAACAGTCCTAACCAAGCGCTTATTCGTCTCCATCCTCTGTAATCTATTGAGGTTTGGAATTGTGCCGTAACTTTTCGATCATTAATTCGAACCACCGCTCGATTCCATCGACTTCCTGAGAAGTCATCTCGGTCGGCCAGGCGAGAATCACATTGCCAGCTTCAACGGTAAACACATCTTCCCGGACTCGATCGTGATCAGGCGATTCAACGGATCGGTTTAGTGGAGAGCCTGACTTTTGCAAGTCACGACCAGCAATTGCTTCGGAAGACGAGTTATTTTCTGCAATATTTTTTGAAGCTGAAGAGGGCGAGGAATGAAGTTGATTTGCTGATTGACGAGATGCAGAATCTCGAGAAATCTGCGAGTCAGAATTCTTAGAGGTTCGTCTTGTCATCCGTGAAAGAATCGATGACCTTGAGCCACTCGAAGGGGGATCTTTTCTCTCGCTGGGCAGAACAAGTGAGTCCAGCTTATTTGTCTTTCCGCCGCGATAACTGAAAGTTACGCTCGCGGTGCCTTCTTCCAGTATGGGAAGAATCACTTCAAGATCCGCAATCATTTCCTCAGCGGTCTGGTAACGATCATCAGGATTTTTCGAAAGAGCCCGCTCAACAATTCGCGAACAGACGCCTGGAATTTTAGGATGAAGCGACGCTAAGTTCGGAGCAGGACGATTCACATGGGCGACAATAATTTCCATCGTCGATCCCGATTCCTCAAACGGACTGACCCCTGCAAGCAGTGTGAAATAAGTGGCACCAAGGGAGTAAAGATCACTCCGGGCATCCACTTCCTTGCCAACACATTGCTCGGGACTCATAAAATAAGGAGTCCCCAGGATCTGGCCATTTTGAGTTAAGCGTGCATCTTCAACTCGCTGGGCTCTGGCAAGTCCAAAGTCGCCCACTTTAACGACTTCGTGATCGGCTACGAGCAGGTTGGCGGGTTTGATATCACGATGTGTCAGACCAATTTCGTGAGCAGCGGCCAGTCCCTTCGCGGCATCCAGAACGACCGCAGTTGCCCATTTGGCATCACTGGGAACCCGATTCTGAAGTCTCTCAGCCACCGAACCGTTCGGTAAGTATTCCATGACAATATACGTCCCGAACTCAGGACGCTGAACAACTTCATACACGCTGACAACATTGGGATGATTCAACTGCCCGGCTGATCGAGCTTCGGTCAAGAATCGCCCCAGCGAAGATTTGTCACGCGAAAATTGTGGCGATAGCACTTTGATCGCGACCTGTCGGTCCAGAGTCGAATCCCTGGCCAGGTAAATGACCCCCATGCCTCCACGTCCGAGTTCCCGGACGATTTCAAATTTGTCGAGTTTCTCTCCGGGTGAAAGGACAGACATCGGAGCCGGAGTTTCAGAGTTGTCTTCTCCAGATCCGATTACAGTATGTTCAGCTGGAACAATCGACATCGTTTGCTTTCAAAATCCGTCCGATCAGGATTGAGCAAATCTTGCGGGCACGGAGGAAGGAGTGTGTTTCTCGAAAGTGCAAATGAACACCCTGCGAGTCACCAACCAGAATACAAGTGATTCCGAGCCCGGTCCAACTGGAAATTGCCAGACGACCAAAAAACAAAGGATTAAGTTGACTGGAGTCCACTTGAACTGGCGAGTTTTTGGTCAATCGCCCCCTTCATTTTCTGAAGCCCTACGAGCATGTGATCTCGGGGGCAGCCAAAATTAAACCGCACATGCTGGCGGCTGCCAAAAGGTTCTCCATCGGTCAGAAACACGCCAGCTTCCTTCGCAAAGAACTGACAGGGATTCGAGACATTAAGCTCTGAGCAGTTAATCCAGTACAGATACGTGGCCGCATGTTCGTGAATTTTTAATACCGGCATTTCCTGACGAATAAAGCTTGCCAGGGCATCTCGATTTTCGCGTAGATATTCAATGAGATCCCGTCGCCATGGCTCTCCATCTCGATAGGCAGCTTCTGCTGCGACCATCGCCAAAACATTGATTTCGGGCAACGTACAACCACGTGCACGATTGAAATCGCTACGAAGTTGATCATCCTCGATTACAGCAAAAGAGTATCCCAACCCGGCAATGTTATATGTTTTGCTGGGAGCCTTTAGGGTGATGAGTTGCTTCCGCAACTCTTTCGGCAACTTGAGGGCACTGTAGTGGACTTGTTCTGGCTCAAGGATGAGATCGCAATGGATTTCATCTGCGACGAGAACCAGCTCGTGACGCTGACAGAACTCCGCGAGCTTCAGAATTTCTTCCTCGCTGAACACTCGCCCCAATGGATTTTGAGGATTGCAGAGGATGAGTACTTTCGTTCGCGAAGTGACAGCATTCTCCATCGCTTCCCAGTCAAATCGCCAGGTCACTTCATCGCGGATGTGCGGAATATCAATCACGCTTGCACCGGCATCCGCTGCCACTTTAAAAAATGGATAGTACACTGGCGAATTAATCATGACCTGATCACCAGGTTGACAAAACGCTCTGCAAGCCTGCGATAAAGCCGGAACCATTCCGGGTAAATGGACCAGAGATTTGTCGCTGACCTGTACTCCATCCGCGCGAGACAAATAATCCAGTACCGTTTCAATTAATCCTCTATGTGGATGAGCATAGCCAAACACCCCATGTTCAACTCTGTGCTGCATCGCCTCAACAACACAATCCGGAGATGCAAAATCCATGTCTGCAACCCAGTACGGGATATAATCCGGGTAACGTTCCCATTTGATGGATCCTGTGCCACGACGTTCTGGAAGTTGGTGAAAATCGAAGTCGGTTTCGGACATAGAACTTTTGGGGTTTCTGGAATTTGATAGGATTAAACTGCAATACGAAGCGATAAAGACTTACCGAGGTTCGCTGGCATATGCTTCATACGCTTCGGCGATCTTGCCTGCTTTTTCGTCTCCTTTATGAAGGACAAAACGGTGCAGGAGTTTGATGTTTTCTCCCTTTTCGAGATCAAAAGCAACATCGGGATTTGCACTGTCGAACTGTTTGGATGCAAATGGGTTCGCTGTAAATAATCCATAGGTGCGAACATGCCAGCGGGTCGGGTGACGAAAACTTTTGGGATGATTCAAAATGGCCACTCCGACAGTTTCGCCATCGACCGGGCCATAGTAGCTGCACCAATTCCCGGGTTGACTCCAGGCATCCTTGTTGGTTTGTCCTTCACTGTTGATGATGGTTCCTCCTAATTTGGAATCGACATCCATCGAGGTAGGAACCCGAATGGAAAGACCGGAGTCTTTCTTATCTTCAAAATGCAATTGACCTTCACTGGCGATTAATTCCTGATCGAAATCAATAAGCCGCTGTTCAGCGTTTGCTCGAAAAGTCACGGTTCGTTTTTCTTCGAGAATCTTTTTCCCTTTCCCGTCCACATAATCACAGATTTCAATAAATCGACAGGAATCCTTATTGGCGGTCACTTCTTCGTAGGATCGATGAACAATTTTCCCTAGAGCATCCAACCGACCTTGTGCCCACTCTGCTCGTTTGGGATTCTCCAGATAATCCTCAAATGTTTTTTCTTCCGCCCAGGTATCGATACCATTAATACCTTCATGGCCAAATGTGATACCACGATGATGAGGATGATCTTTCCGCTCCCCTTCGACATCTTCCATAGGGTAAGCTCGCGTCATCAATTTCTCTGTCGGGCCATAAACCCTCCAAAGATAGGGCTTGTTCCCCTGGTCAACCACATATTCTGCAAATGGTTTCCCATCATGAGAGATCCGCAATCCATTATTGTCGGTTTTCTCAATTTTGAAATCTGCATAGGCAGAACTGGCAAACAGAACAAGGCAGAGCAAGACTCGTAACAAAGTTGACATTTTTATTCCTGATTTCGAGTAAAGTGTTATCTACATCATGAGTAAATCAGTCGCTGGGAACAACTGAAGGCAGGCCGACAATTTGGGTTTTAAAGCGGATCGGTTTGCCTGAAATGGATTAAGTGACTTAAAATAGGGCCGATCGATTCTGACGATTTCATTACGAAATCTAATGTTCGTAAAAATATCATAAGCAAAAGCCATCGAAGAAAAACAATATGAAAATGAATCAATTGAATGCACTGATGCTTCTGACTTTACTTGTCACGAACATTCAGGCTGCTTCTGCTCAAGAGGATGTCTTAAAAATTGGCTTGATTGGGGATTCGACTGTCGCAACGTCTTCCGGCTGGGGACCTGCTTTTGCGAAACGTTTCAACGATAAAACACAAGTCCTGAATTATGCGAAGAACGGGGCGACTCTGGAATCGATTTCTCATAAGCTGGACGAGCTTCTGAAACAGAAGCCAGACTACGTTCTCATTCAATTTGGACATAACGACCAAAAGAGATATGGCACGGATGTCTATCGAACCAAACTGACGTCTTATGTGCAACGTGTGATAGAGGCTGGAAGTGAGGCAATTGTTCTGAGTTCAGTGACCCGCCGCAATTTTGATGACAATGGAAAAATTCAACTCCGGGAAGCGGGGCTCAAAGGCAATTTGAACGCTTTCGAGAAAGCGGCTCAAACGGTTGCCGAAGAACAAGGTGTTAAATTCATCAATCTGCATGCCATCAGCATTGCTCATCACAACAAAATCGGACCTGAAGAGTCTGCCGAATACAACTATAGCGAAACTGACACGACTCATTTTAGCCCCAAAGGAGCCGAGGCCACTACTGACTTGATCCTTAAAGAATTGAAAACCGTTGCTCCAGAAATCACTGCCAATCTGAAATGAATCGACTACGACAATTACTCCGCTTGGGTTGGGGGCGACTCTCTGCGGATGTGCAACCAGCATTGGCTATCGCAATCCAGCCCCTCCCGTTCTTCAATCACAAGACCTCTGGCCAGACATTGCGATTGAATCCATGCGAGTGAGTGACGAACAATCCCAAGCTCGTCACTTTCATGGCTGGTCCCCACCCACTGATCTCCCATGTAGTCATCGGCGGGAGATTCAGGCGGAAAATAAGAGGCGAGAAAAACAGCCGACTCGCTGGCATCCCGAACGAAAGAATCCAACGTCGCTTCAATTTGACGTTTGCTGGCATGAGTCCAGATCGATCGTGCCAGAAAAAAATCAAATTGCTGTTGAAACATAGAGCTGTCGAACACCGCGTTGTAGTCAAATTGCGGTTTTTTCTCCGCAAGCATCGCCGGTGAGAAAAGATATTCTCGACCGTGTTCCACGCGATTCTTTGCTGGTTCGATTCCGTAAAAACATTCAGGATCCAGGAACTGAATCAGCCAGTAGCCGATTCGCATACATCCGCAACCGAATTCCAGAACCCGCGACTCTGGCAGCAAACCTGCAGCGAGCAATTCAATAAACTGTTGTCGACCAGCTTGTTCAAAAGTCTCCTTGGGAACTCCCATCCCAAAAAATCGGACTCCATTTTCCATCAAGTCAAAAATTTATTCACTGGATGGAAAACCGAATAAAAGTATCCCTAATTTGATTAAGACGAGGAAATTGATCCGGAGAATTTGTTGAATTACTTTAACCGACTCCAGTAGAGTTCCAGATCGAGCGGAACCCACTGGGCGATTCGACGGCGAGTCGACAAGGGTACTTCATCAATATGTGGACGCTTCGCAGTGACATTCAACTTGTCGATATCCAATTCGATGCCCAGCGTTTTGCGACAATCGGAGACAAAGCCTGGAAGGTCTTCCTTACGCCCAACGACGGCACACTTTTGCATGTTCGCCTGCGCTAATTCCAGTACTTCAGCCTGAGTGAGTTCAATTCTTTTGCGGCGATCATTCAGGTTAAAACTTCCTGCGAATTGCCAAGTCATCTGATTGTAGAACTGCTGAATCAATTTCGATTCGTCGAATCGTTCGGCAAATTCATCCAGACTCAGCGAGTGAGCGGCAACAATCCCCGGGTCTCGACGATTCTCTGTTTCATACAACTGACGCCAATAATAATAGACCGAAATGAAACGATCGATCGGGTCCCGCAGCACACTGACAATCGGATGTCCAAATTGACTGGCCAGGTCAAACCCAATATGGCCGGTGAAAAAGTCGTAGTCATCCGGATTGATTTCAGCAAACTCGGGTTCTAAAACCGCCCGGCAAACTCTCGAAAGGTCATAGTGAGCCACAAAAGCTGATTTTATTGACGTCCCAGCCGTCTTGGGAATATGCATGTGCACAATTTTAGGAGTGACCTGCTGCATATTGGATAACCTGACACCGGATTGAATGGAACCAGCCATAGAATGCTCACGATCCCTGTCTAGAGAGTTCTTAAATTTCTCCAATCCTGCAGAAGAGAATACATAATGATTAAAGACGCTTCAACAATTCTGCTTTCTTGGCAGCAAATTCTTCTTTCGTTATGTAGTTTTTATCACAAAGCCCACCGAGTCGTTCCAGCATTGCAAGAATATCGTCTCCACTCAATGATGCAGGTATCGAATCGTTGGTTACATTGAGCGGTATCGAAACAGATTCTTCATTTTGAATAGGTGTCGAACAGGAGTTTTGTTCGGCAACAGGTTGAGGAACTACAGGAGCTGGTGGAGTGACGCCATTTTGAGAGATCACGGGCAATGTTGAAAGATTCACAACTCCATATTGGCTTGTGAACGTAATCGAACCCCCTGATCCCTGCTGCTGGGAGAAGCCGCCGATTTGATGATCTCCCGTGTCATAAACCCAGATGTTGTTTCCGGTTTTTACGGCCAGGCGTCGAGAGTTGGCAAAGTAGGCATAACGAACATTGTTCTGAGAGCCAACCGCATTGGGAGCCCCCAAATCCTGAGGCCACCAGTTCGCTTCAGGATCGGGTACAAACAGACTGTTCGAGGATCCCATCGACCCACCCGCCTGCATTTGAGAATTCGATCCGTTCTGGCTTTGCGACTGAAACGATGCCACAAAAGGTGTTAACTGATTGTTGGCAAGTTCATTGGAAATATCATTACAGATACTGTCGACACGGTATTTTAAATGATTATTGAACAGGTCACTGACCATTGTCATCCCGCCACGCATCCACTGCCCGCACCCCCCGAATTCCGGATGATTGAACTGAGCCATGGAACCGTTACCATTCTGGATGGCTATCAACATATGAGTGACTGCATCTGTTGAGACGCCATGCCGTTGTGACAGATTATTCACAACTTGAGTTCCAGCATCCGAAAGAATGGGCATTGATTAATCTTCGTGTAGAGGGATAAGCGAACATTTATAATAGAAATTAACTGCCGTATTCTTAGACCAGTCTCTCTCAATATTCCATTCTAACCATAAAAGATGACAGGGGAAGTTGCTATATGACTCTGAATTGATGAGTTTCCCCGCTTACATCCCTGGGATTCACAGACAAATGGAACTAATGCTCTAAATTTCAGCCTGAGAAGGGGCATTATCAAATATTCCAACTGTTATTATGCCAACTCAACGGTAAGCTCATGTAAAGTTCTTTCTCTTGTTGACAATACGATTTTCGTTCGTGATTGGCAGCAATGAAAATGGCCTTTGAAATCGTCAGGCCGTATTGATTTTCAATGTGACGATTCATTCCGCAATGATTTGAGTATAAGAAGGCTTTCAGATGGTGCGTATTAATGTGGGGTGCGATCTGGCCTATGAGGTTCGCAGCCCGACTGTTTTTCTGTTTCAGATTGTCGCTGCAAGTAACAGCTACCAGCAGGTTTTCCTGGAAGAACTCAACTTGAATCCCTCCTTGATTGTGGAACGATGCCAGATCGGGATGGCAGGCAATCAACTTCAGCGCGTTGTTGTTGAACCTTGCGATTTTCAGGTCTCCTATCGCGGGACGGTGGAGTTATCGCCGCAGACACAAAACTCAAACAGCATTGGGGAATCGTTAATTTCTCAGACACCAGCTGAAGTGCTGACCTACCTCAACCCCAGCCGCTATTGCGAAAGCGATCTGCTTTCCCGGTTTGCATTTGAAGAGTTTGGCCAGTTGTATCCGGGGTACAGCCGGGTCCAGGCGATTTGTAACTGGGTTTTCGAGCAACTCGATTACACCCCCGGCAGCACCATCGCGACAACAACAGCTGCCGATGTTCTGCTGCAACGAACCGGAGTCTGTCGTGATTATGCTCATTTGGCGATCGCATTATGTCGGGGGCTCGGGATTCCTGCACGATATGTCGCCGGCTATGCATTGAACTTGAATCCACCCGACTTTCATGGATTCATGGAAGCATTCCTGGACGGGCAATGGTATCTGTTCGACCCCACACGACTGACTTCAACTCTTGGCCTGGTACGAATTGGCACCGGGCGTGACGCAGCTGATGTCTCGGTTGCGACGATCACAGGTAATGCCCTGCTGACCCACCAATCCGTATGGGCGACACTCGCCAGCGAAAATGAGAATCCAGTAGATGACGGGACAGGATCCAGTGCCGTTTCCACGGCTTGAGAATTTTCAAGCTTAAGTCCAACTGCAAAACTCATGAAAGGTTTGTGGAACTCGACTTGTGTCTCACAAGTGCCTTCCGATTGCTAATTTTTAATCCGCTCTTGGAAAGCGTCTCTGCAACCATAGGATGAAGTAACAATTTAGAGCATATTCAAAAATGATCTACAGCGTATTGCAGGAGCAAACACAGTTTCTTACTGTCGTTTGATGCTCATGCGACTGCAGAAACCATTTGAAAATGGTCCATCCTTCTTCTTAATATTGCAGATTGAAAATTCTCATGATCATCAAACTCTTTCTCGCACTGGTCGGGCTCCTCTATGGGGTGCTGGCAATCTATTGCTCGGTCAACTCCGCCAAAGCCTCACGAACCGTTCATTTAACGATGGATGGTCCCGGGGGACGGTCCGAATTTATGACTGTCTATGGCGGGTTAGAATTTGCGATCGCCCTCTTGTTCCTGTTACCGCTGGCTTATCCTCAATATCTGCGGGCAGGATTACTGAGTTGTCTGATCATTCATGCCTGTCTCGTTGCCTTTCGCACGCTCAGTTTTGTTTTGGATTCCAGGGCATTCGCTGAAACACGTTCTCTGGCGATTGGGGAATGGGTCATCTTTCTGCTCTCTGTGGTTATGGTTTTTGTGATCAAAAAATAGTAAACCCAATGAATGAATCGGTGAGAGATTGATCGTCAATGTGGTCACATTTCTGTTAAGCTATGCATAACTTCTTTCGAGAAAAGAAGTCGGAACCCCTTAACGAATGACTGCTCGCAGGAACTTTGCATGACGAAGCGATACCGCTCGAACAGCGGATTAGTAGCCTGGCTGAATCAGACGACACGTGCAGTCCTGGCACTGGATGCCAAGGGAAGGGTCCGTTTTTTTAACCAAGGTGCTGAACTCCTCACCGGATGTCATCCCGAGGATTTGCTGGGGAAACCGTGCGAATATCGTACAACTCCTTCAGGCTCTTTAAGCGAACGCGTGTTGACCGCTTTCTCTCCACCACCGGAAGTCTTTGCAGGTCAGGAACGCTTTGCGAACTCACACTTCATCGATAACCGGGGTCAAACTCGCAGCGTTCACTTACTCTTTCTCCCCTTCCGGAATGAGGAGGAAGAGGTGGCGACGGTACTCGTGATTGCACTACATCAGCCGGAAAGCGTGCGTCATATTCCAACATCGGAATCGCAATTATTTCATGCAGAACTGAGCAAACTCCTCAATGCTCAACACAAAGAATTAAGTCATGAAACGATTGTGAATCAGAGCGCTGTGATGCAGCGGGTCGTGAAACAAATTGAAGTTGCCCGACATTCCCAGGCTCCCGTCTTGCTGACTGGAAAATCAGGCACAGGCAAAAAAATGATCGCCAGAGCAATCACGAGGCTTCCCAAAAGCGAACGGATTCCTCTGGGTGTTATCGATTGCGAACAACTGCAGCGAATTGATCAAAAGCGATTGTTCGAAGATTTCCTGGGCTTTGCCCGCGAAACAGAAACGCCGAGTAATATCTATTTCCGTCATGTCGACCGACTTCCACTTGATTTGCAGGAACTCGTCTGCAAAACCTACCCCACTCCCGAATGGCCCGATCGCTGCCGATTGATATCGTCTTCCAGCCTCCAATTGGAAACGCTTCTGACTGAAGAAACGATGCTAAATCGGTTTTATTATCTCACTTCTGCCATTTCGATTCATGTCCCATCACTGGAAGAACGACGCGAAGATTTTGATCTGCTCTGTCAGGCATTTCTGGAGAACCAGAACCGCGATCGTACCACTCAATTTTCCGGGTTTGATAAACAGGTCCGAAAAGCGTTTCGGGAATATTCCTGGCCGGGAAATGTTCAGGAACTGCGAATGACGATCGAAGAAGCCTGCCAGAAATGCCAGGAATCGATCATTAAACTGGAACACCTGCCGTTTCGATTTCTCAGTGGTCAACTGGCCGATGAAATTCTGCCTGTAGAGTTGGAAACGGTGCAACCTTTAGAAGAAACTCTCGAAAAACTCGAACGTCAGGAAATCGAAAAAGCACTCCGCATCGCAAAAAACAATAAAGCGAAAGCCGCGGAATTGCTGGGAATGACTCGCGCGAAATTCTACCGACGCCTCGAAGCCCTCGGCATCGAAAACCCTTAAAATACAAGCACGAAGCGCAAGCGAGTGAGTGAGTTCTTTTCGGTTTTCACCTTGTTCCCAATGTCCTCCTTGGAAACAAGCAAAATTAATACTCTTTACGCTGCCGTGACGATGGAATGTTCATTGCCTTCCGATATTTCGTAATCGTACGACGGGCCAGCGTGTAACCATGCGTGGCCATTTCCTTGACGAGTGCATCGTCGCTGAGCGGGTTGCTTTTGTCCTCGCTGTCAATCACTTCTTGAAGCTTGAGACGAATTTTCTGCCAGGCGACTTCATCCCCTTCAGAAGTTGTCGTTCCCCCTCCGAAGAAGCGACGAAGCGGATAAAGTCCTCGGGGAGTCTCCATCCATTTGCCATCGACAGCTCGGGAAATCGTCGTCACATGCACGCCGACATCATCAGCAATCTGCTGCATTTTGAGGGGAACAATCGCCTCAGGTCCATTTTCCAGAAAATCGGTTTGGTGATCGACAATCGCCTGAGAAACTTTTCTTAAGGTCGTATGACGTTGTTCAATCGAATCAATCAGCCATTTCGCCGATTCAATTTTCTTGCGAATATATTCTTTCGTTTTCGCATCCGGATTATCGGCCAGCATCCGTAAATACTTACGCGAGATCTTCAATTCGGGAGTGTACTCATTGAGTAACTGTACCGTCCATTTGTCATCATCATCCTGCTGAACGCGGACATCCGGCGTGACATTCTGAGAGACATGCGATTGAAAACATCGCCCCGGAAATGGTTCAAACGTTCGAATCTGTTCGAGGCCTGCTTTAATCGTTTCCAGAGAATACCCAGTAGTACGCTCAATTAACGGCAGCCGATTGTGACTGATATTATCGAGGTGATCCGAGATGAGAGTGATCACAATATCCCGCAGCGGTAAGTCATCGGTCACTTGTAGAAGCAGACATTCCTGCAAGTCGCGGGCACCAACTCCGGGAGGATCGAGTTTTTGAATTAAACCCAGAACTTGATCAGCAGTACCATGGTCAATCGACTTGCCATATACCTGCATGATTTCCGGCAACGTCCCCTGCAAGCGTCCATTTTCATCGAGATTCTGAATCAGAAATTCGCCGAAATCCCGAACTTCCGAATCGACTTCAAAGTAATGAAACTGTTCGAGCAGATAGTCGTGCAACGATTGCGGATTTGCCTGCAGATTGCCCATCAGATCGTGCTGACGATCAGAATATTCATCGATGCGATTGGCTGAAGGCTTCCCCCCCGAAGTGATGTTATCTTCAGGCCAGTCATCCGACATTTCGAGCAGTCGTTCGAAATCCGCTTCATTGTTGTGATCATTGTCAACGGTGATTTCCCGCTGCTCGATCTCTGCTCCGGACGATGAAACTTCACTTTCGCTCTCGTGAACATCTTTTTGTTTAGGATCGGTCAGTTCCAGAACGACATTTTCCTCAAGTTCCTGATCGATCTTTTCCTGCAGCGCCATCACGGACATCTGCAGAATTTCCATCGACTGGATCATCCGTGGAGCCAGCTTCATCTGCTGGCTCATCTTCATTTGTTGGGAGAAATTCAGATGCATGGGTGAGCGTTCACTCGTATATTTCTTCTGAGGCTGTTTTCTGGTTCCTCAGTTTAAGACCAGTTCCTGCGGTTCCAAAACTCTATTCATCAGTTCGTCCTGTCGAAGTCACTTTGATGGTCAGACTTCAGCAAAACGCGATGGTTTAATTTTAATAGGCTTCGTTTCCACTGCAACAATCCCGGAGAACTCCCGGATCGAACTTTGCGATTATACCCAGTTCACAATTTTAATGACATGGAAATAATTACAAACTTAGGTCATGAAAGAACCTGCGTCAAAAGGCCTGACGTCCCCGCAGAGCATCTGCGAGCATTTCCTTGTTGGCAAATTCCAGCACACTGCCCGATGCGATGCCTCTGGCCAGTCGGGTAATCCGTACACCACGATTTTCCAGCAAATTCGAAATATACAGAGCCGTACCATCCCCTTCGAGGGTCGGATTGGTCGCCATTACCAGTTCTGTGACCCCATCAGCTTCAATTCGCTTGATCAAGGAATTAATCGTCAGTTTCTCCGGCCCAATCCCATTGAGCGGAGAAAGACTTCCGTGGAGCACATGGTAAGTCCCCGGAAAAGCCCCGGAAGCTTCCAGAGAAATGACATCCTTAGGCTGCTCAACTACACACACCAGCGTCCGATCCCGACGGGAATCACTGCAGATATCGCACTGTTCTTTTTCGGTGAGCGCGTGACAGACTTCACAACGGCGGATACTGCGTTTAACCGAATCGATTGCCTGAATCAAAGAAGCAGCTGAGCTTTTTTTCATGTTCACGACATACTGCGCCAACCGCTCAGCTGACTTCCGACCAATGCCGGGCATCTGCGCGAATTCTTCAATCAACCGAGCCACACTTGGCCCGTAAGGATGGGTTTGTTCGTCCATAAACTTGGTCTAGGGTCTAGAGTCGTGGGTCCAGGGGAGAGGCCAGTGTCGAGTGACTAGTGGCCAGAGTATGTTTGAAAGCCGTCTGATGTAATTCACACTGGTCACTGGCCTCTAGCCACTGGCCATTCCTTACTGTTTCCCAAAGTTAGCCATCGCATCCGTGAGTCCTGGAATATTCATTCCGCTGGTCAGTTCCGACATTTTCTCGGCTGCGGCTTCTTTCGCTTTCGTCATCGCGGCATTTCCGGCAGAGACAAACAGTTCTTCAATCAATTCTTTGTCGCCAGTTTCCATCAGCGATGGTTCGATCGTGCAACTGACGATCTCCTGATGCCCGTTCGCTGTCACTTTCACCATTCCGCCGCCCGCTTCTCCTTCTACAATAATATCCTTCAGACTGTTCTGCATATCGCTCATTTTGGATTGAATTTCCTGAGCGTTTTTCATCATCGAGGCCAGATTGCCAAGTCCTTTAAACATGAGGATTCCTTTTCCGTTACGGCTTGTGTATTGATTATATGAACTTAAGACTGATCAATAATAGCAGGATCGGCCAACTTGAGTCATCGCGTTCTTTTGAATCACAAATTATAGACCGTTTCATAAATGAATTCAAAAGGAGAGTCAGAATTGCAGATGGCTAAATTTTACGAATTCGATCAGTCCGACCAATCGTCGCTCCAAAAATGGTCTCCGCTTGTTTGACAAACTCATGTTTTGCAGTCGCTGTCGGATGAGAGGGAGCCTGGCTTGAGGAATCGGAAACTTGCGGTTTCGACGCTTCCAGATTGAATTTGACATGAATCCTCTGCCCGACGATTCCCGATAGACAGTCTTCAACCTGTCGTAGATTTTCTGGTTTCTGCAATAAGGAATCGAGCGAAAACTTATGCTTCTCGCTGAAAATGATCGTCAGTTTATCTTCAGCACTCACTTCAGTTCTGATGGCCTGCCTCAAGTAACTACCTAACGAACCTTCAATGCGGGTCAACAGTTCCTTCCAGACTGCGTCGCGATTCGCATCGGAAAACTCGATAGTCACCCGATTTGGGGACTCACTCTCAGAAATGACTTCCTGAGATTCGACGGCCTGAGGTGGAGTCGCTTCCTCGTATCGGGATGGATTTTCGTATGAAGTTATTTCAGGAGTTTTTTTTTGCGGAGCCTGCTGTTGTGGTCGGGAACTTTGCGCGGGTGTGCCTATCGTCACTGCACCGGCTGGTCGACTTTTCAGTTCGGCGATCAACTGAGAGACACTCTGCAAATCTTCCAGACTGGCCAGTCGAATGACGGCTAGATCAATCAAAGCCCGCGCATGAGGCACTCGCATCAAGCGTGATTTCGTTTCGGAGAGAATCTGCATCGCTGAGGTAATCGTCTGCAGCCCGATGGAATGCGCCAGTTCTGTCA
>TARA_R100000789_G_scaffold62650_1_pt1 | contig 17323 bp, 13 predicted proteins | sample TARA_R100000789 | Tara Oceans TARA_R100000789 (sample SAMEA2623403) | marine metagenome | biome: marine biome (ENVO:00000447); feature: mesopelagic zone (ENVO:00000213); material: "saline water (ENVO:00002010), including plankton (ENVO:xxxxxxxx)" | depth 450 m
ACACATTAAGTTTGAATCCAGTCGAGCATCGTCGCAAGCAATCGGCCACCAGCAGCATCAGGATACGATTGACGACATCAGCGACGATGAGTTTGGCCGGACGTTTAAGGACATTTAAGATGAATATCTACGGCTATTTCCGGATGTGCAAAGCGGCCCTGAAACACATGCAACCGGGAAGCTGTATCATTAATACGGGTTCGGTCACCGGACTCGAAGGGAGTGCCCGATTGCTGGATTTCTCGGCTACAAAAGGTGCGATTCATGCCTTTACGAAATCGTTGGCACAAAACCTTGTGGAGCGAGATATCCGAGTCAATTGCTTGGTACTCGGTCCTGTCTGGACTCCCCTCAATCCTGCAGAACGAACAGAAATAAACTCCCCATGTCGTATCATCTGAAACCGAATGAACCTATCGATCAGGAAGTCAAACGGATTGCGCGCGAGCAGGTCAATAAATCGATCGCAGAATTGACTGACACGGATCTCGACAAACATGAAAAAGTGCATCAGTTTCGCAAACGCTGTAAAAAAATTCGTGGACTTCTGCGTTTGGTGCGCCCCGCGATTGGCGATACCTATCAGGTAGAAAACCGTTGGTTTCGTGACAAAGCCTCGGAGTTTTCTGAGATTCGCGATGCAGAAGTCCTGCTCGAAACTTCCCAGTCATTGCGGAAACATGCACACAAAGAAGTTCCTTCCACCTATTTTCATCAAATCGATGCACTGCTTCGTGAACGCCAAAGCGTTGTCATGGACGAACATGAAGGACGTCTCACAACAACGCTGATTAAGCTGTCCGATGAACTTCGAAGTGCCAGAGAACGAATTGAAGATTGGGTCCTGGAGGAGACTTCATTTTCTGCCATTCAAGGTGGATTCAAAAAGACTTATCAACGCGGCTGTCACATGCTGCAGGATGTGCTGGAGGATGGAAGTGATGAAGTCTGGCATGAATGGCGAAAACGGACAAAGTATCACGGCTATCATCTCCGGCTGTTAAGAAATCTTTGGAAACCGGTCATTAATGCCCGTCGAGATGAAATTGATGAACTGGGAGAATTACTTGGCGATGATCACGATCTGGCAGTCTTTGAACAAACCTTACACAAATACCACAAACAGTTTTCCAATACGAAGATTATCGAGAAAATTACCTGCCTCTGCCAGAAACGCCGCAGTCAACTGCAACAGCGGGCGATACCGCTGGGGACTTTAATCTATGCAGAAAAACCCAAACACATCTGTCGTCGCCTGAAAATCTACTGGGAAGTCGTCAGTAAGCCTGAAACATAATATGGCCAGATGTACTGTCAACGGATGATTTGTATGAATAATTAGAGAGAGGCATAAGCAGTTCACATAGAAAAAAAGTAAGATATTAAATGGGAGATTCTCAGAAAACTCCTCTCATATGGAAAGGATTTGATGTACGACGAGTCCTCTCAAAACCAATTGAAATCACATAGTCCGCTGGTAGAATGAACGAAAATTAGCAAATCAAGATCAGGATTTTAAACAATCGAATTCTGATTGACATCTTCTTGTGAGTAATATCGTTAATCTCTGCTAAGCTGGATCGAATTAGACTGTTTGTAGCTGGAGGCAGCCTCAAGTCGATGAAAAATTTTGGAATGATAAATGAGCGATCAATCGGAACAACCTTCTCCCCTGCACTCTTTACCAGATGAAGTTCAAGATCGCTTTGGCGTTTTGCCCAATTTCTTTCGTCTGGCTCCTGACACTCCTCAAATCACAGAGAATTTGTGGGGATTTGCCAAGTTCGGCTATCTCGATAACCCACTTCCTTCGCTCTTTAAAGAGCGACTATTCGTATACCTCTCTCAGTTCTGCGAAGTCCGCTATTGCATTTCCAGACATGTTGGCTTCCTCGTCGGTTTGGGCAAGCCTTCTGGTGACAAAGATTGTCCACCAGAGACAATTGAACAAATAGTCCGCCTCCTTCGCCGACCGTTACCCGTTGGTGAAACTCTCGATCCACATATTCAATTCTGTGAGAATCGTGATACGAAACTCATAGAACTGCCAGAATCAGAATCGCTTGCTGAAGAAGCAATTTTCTCCTGTGCCACTCATGTTTTTTTACAAACTGCAGAAGCGTCCCGGTGCCTTAATGCCCTCCGCCAGGCATTGGAGAGCGTCACCTTTCAGCAACTCCTGGTCTTTTTGACATTCGTCCGCACTGCTCATTTCTGGACGAAAGTGCATCCTGAGTTGAAACACGAAGATGACATTACAGAACTGCTCACAATCCATAAGGCATTAGCTGGATGCGTACTTCGTGATCCTGAGGCGAAAAATTCCGAATCGACTAAGGTACTTCTGAATGAGTTGATAGAACTCCGAAAAGAACGTGATCAAGCTGAAATGCTGCGGATCACTCTTGCCAGTATCGGGGACGGTGTCATCGCCACCGACCCCCATGGCCGTGTTACCCTGCTGAATGCTGTTGCTGAAGAGCTTACGGGTTGGACTGGTCTTGAAGCCATTGGAAAGCCGATCGAATCCGTGTTTCAGATTGTGAATGAACAAACTCGTCAGCCAGTGGTAAGCCCGGCCTTGGAGGCATTACGCGAAGGGAAAATCGTCGCATTGGCGAATCATACGATTCTTATCGCCAAAGATGGCACGGAACGACCAATCGATGACTCTGCCGCTCCCATCCGTGACGCAGATGGCAATATCGCGGGGAGTGTACTCATCTTCCGAGACATCACACAACGTAAGCGGATTCAGAAAAGCGAACGCATGCTCGCCTCGGTCGTCGAGTCCTCTGATGATGCGATTATCAGTAAGACGTTAGACGGAATTATTCAGAGTTGGAACGGAGCAGCGGAGCGAATATTTGGCTATACCCCGGAACAGGCAATTGGTCGGCATATCTCCTTTTTGATTCCTGAAGAAAGAGCCAACGAGGAAGATCAAATCATTCAGAGAATCAGGGCTGGGGAGCGAGTCGATCACTTTGAAACGGTGCGAGTGCGAAGCGATGGCGAACTCATTCATGTCTCTCTGACGATCTCTCCAATAAGAGATGCCAGCGGCAGGGTTGTCGGTGCGTCCAAAATTGCCAGAGACTTTACGGAACAGAAACGTGCTGAAGAAGCATTAAGACACAGCGAACAACGTTACCGCACATTATTTGAGTCGATGGATGAAGGCTTCTGTGTTATCGAGGTGATCTTCGATGAGAACGAAAAACCCGTTGACTATCTCTTTCATGAAACGAACCAGATATTCGATGTTCAATGTGGACTTCAGAATGTTACCGGAAAAAGAGTCAAAGAACTCATCCCCGAGCATGAGGACAATTGGTTTGAAATCTACGGAAAAGTGGCGACGACTGGAGAATCAATCCGATTTACACAAGAGTCCAAAAAGTTAGGACGATGGTTCGATTTGTACGCTTCCCGCATCGGTGATGCCGAAAGCCGAATGGTTGCAGTCATCTTCAACGACATTACTGCCCGCAAGCAGAACGAAGCTGAACGGGAACGACTCTTGCGGGCAGTGGATGCCGAGAGAAAACGACTCACCGATGTCTTTCAGCATGCCCCTTCCTTTATGTGTGTACTCTCAGGTCCAGATCATGTCTTTGAGAGAGCCAACGAGCGTTACTTTCAATTGGTTGGTCATCGCGAATTGATTGGAAAATCAATTCGCGAAGCACTGCCGGAAGTTGAAGGCCAAGGTTTCATCGAATTACTTGATCGAGTTTACAAAACCGGAGAACCATTCATTGGGACTAATATGCAGGTTCTCCTTCAAAAGGGGGCAGGTGACGATCTCGATGAACGATTTGTCGATTTTGTCTATCAAGCCCTCCGCAATGCCGAGGGGGAAGTCACAGGAATCATCGCCCAAGGGGTCGATCTGACCGCCCGTCATACTGCAGAGTTAGCCTTGCGAGAAAATGAGAATCGTTTTCGCATGTTGGTCGAGCAGGTCCAGGATTACGCCATTTTCATGACCGATACGAAAGGTCGTGCGACAAGTTGGAATGAAGGCGTCTTACGAGTGCTTGGCTTCGAGGAAGATGAATTTATCGGAAATGACATCAAGTCCGCAATCTTCACACCAGAAGATCAGGAACTCAATGTACCTCAACTCGAACTGGAGATGGCCGCAAAGTCTGGAAGCGCCAGTGATGATCGCTGGATGATGCGTAAGGATGGGACCCGAATCTGGGCAGCAGGAGTCACAACAGGACTGCATAACGAAAATGGAAAATTGCTCGGCTTCATGAAGGTGATGCGGGATCAAACTGTTCGAAAGCAAATGGAAGACGACTTAAGGCAGTATGCTGCTGACCTTTCCGAAGCTGACCGCCGCAAAACAGAATTCCTGGCCACTTTGGGGCATGAACTTCGCAATCCCCTGGCGCCGATTCGTACTGGACTGGAAGTCATGAAGATGGCCAAAGACGACCAGGCTGCAGTTGAAGAAGTCCGATGTATGATGGAGCGTCAGGTCCAGCAGATGGTTCGCCTCATTGATGACCTGCTCGATGTCTCCCGTATTACACAAGGAAAGATGGTACTGCGAACGTGTCGAGTCGATCTGGCCGAAATCATTCAGAGTGCCATCGAAGCAACTCGTACCTTTATTGATGAGGCAGGACATGATCTGAAAGTGGAACTTCCTCCACAAACGATTTTCATCAATGCCGATCCCAATCGGCTCGCTCAAGTCATTTCAAATCTACTGAATAATTCCTCGAAATATACACCTGAGGGCGGTCAGATCCAGCTAACTTGTCATCGCTTAGATAGCGAAGTTGTATTGTCAGTGAGGGATAATGGCCTGGGCATTCCCCCCGAAATGCTGGATAACATTTTTGAAATGTTCACCCAGATCGATCGGTCGATTGAAGAGGGATATACAGGACTCGGAATTGGTCTAACGTTGGTGAAACGTCTTGTCGAGATGCATGGAGGAACAATTGAAGTTCATAGCGATGGTGCAGACAAAGGCAGCGAATTCACTTTGCGTTTACCAATTGTAGACGAGTCTGATCCGGAGGAAACCACTGAGGAAGTATCTGTAATCACATCTCAACTGCGAATACTTGTGGTAGACGATAACAAAGCGGCGGCGACTATGCTGAAGATGGTCGTCAAACTGCTCGGTAATGAAGTTCGTGTCGCCCATGATGGAAAATCTGCTATTGAAGTAGCATCCGAATTCCTGCCGGAAGTTATCCTGATGGACCTCGGTATGCCTGTGATGAACGGTTATGAAGCCGCAAGACACATTCGAGAACAGGAATGGGGCAAGGAGATCCTGCTAGTTGCCCTGACCGGTTGGGGACAGGATGAAGATAAACAGCGAACTGAGCAGGCGGGATTCGATCACCATTTAGTCAAACCCGCAGAGCCTGCTGCACTCCAACAGCTATTAGCGAACCATCAGTGGAAATCGAACTGAAGAGAGTCGATTTGAAAATAGTTTAAGGCCTCAATGGCCTCAAATCGTAATCTTGGATTAATTTCTGCTGGATCGATTCAACTTCTTCTGGTTCATATTCAAGCACCTCCCGCAAGTTTCCCCACACCGGAGCAGGCCAGCATGCATCTTTAACATGTCGACCAATCACATGGATGTGTAATTGCGGCACAACATTCCCCAGACTGGCAAAGTTAACTTTGGGGGTTTTCTGTACCTGCTTCAGATAGTTGGAAATCAGTTCACACTCTCGCAAAACTACGGTGCGAATCTGCTCCTGAATATCGAGCAAATCAATGCATTCCGTTTCAGGCACCAGTATGAACCAGGGGACAGACTTGTTTTTATGAAGCAACACAGTACAGATTTCATACTGTCCGAGGTGATGACAGTCGGCTTGTAACTGAGGATGGAGATTCATTGAGATTCTCTCTGGAATGAGAAATTAAATTGCGGAAGCAGTAGGAGAATTCCTGACGAGTTGCAGTGCATAAGCCAGTGAATTTAATCGTGTCGAAACGTCGTCAGCGCGAGACATGAACACGACAGGAGCCGATGTGCCACACAGGATACCTCCGAATTTACAGTCGGCTGTGTACATAATCGCTTTGACAGTCAGGTTGGCTGAAAGCAAATCCGGAAATAACATCCCATCGGCTTGACCAATCACAGGATCTTCAATTCCCTTGCGACTTCCAGCAACCGTATGATAAGCCAGATCGAATGAAAGTGGACCAGATGTGTGACATCGATCACCGAATTCCTGCTCAGAGGCTCCAATCAGTTCCGACATCTCAAGAGTTTCCGGCATCGCTTCATTCACTTTTTCAGTCGCAGCCATTAAGGCAATCTTGGGAATCGAGCAACCAAGCTTATGAGCGGTCTCGATCAGTTGCATCATCAAATCCTTCTTTTGATCAACTGTCGGTCTGATAGTAATTCCCGTATCGGTCATCAAAAATACTTTTTGATCTCTGAGAATTTCCATCAATACGATTTGTCCAATGGCACGGCCAGTCCGTAAACCTGATTCACGATTCAAAATCGCTTTCATCAAATCAGGAGTCGCGATTTGACCTTTCATCATCAGCGAAACTTCGCCTTGATGGATCAATTCGACAGCTGTTTGAGCGGGAGATTCACTATCGATAATTTCGAATTGGGTAGCATCCAGGTTCAGTTGCTCGCACAATGCTCGAATGTCAAATTCCAATCCGCACACATAAGGCTTTACCCAACCCCATTCGGCTGCCTGATGGAGTGCCATCAACACTGTTTCATCGGCTCCTCCAGCGGCCGCCACACCAATTGGAATAGCCGTCTGGCTGGCTCGTTCATACAAAGTTTCAAAAGTTGGCAGTTTCGACATCGACAATAGCTCTCAAATGGGATGAACTTAGATTTTACTGATCGGTCCACTGTGGTGGACGTTTTTCGAGAAAGGCCTGCATCCCTTCCTGGGCATCAGCTTTCATAACATTGTCTGTCATCACATCGACGGCATCGATGTAAGCCTGTGGTTCACTCAGGCAAAGTTGACGATAGAAGGCTTCTTTCCCGACACGAACTGTCATCGGGCTCGAAGCGATTATCGACTGGCAGAACTGGTCGACGGTGGCATCAATCTCGCTGGAATCGACAACGCGATTAATCAATCCGACTTCATAAGCCCGTTGCGCAGAAAGCGGCTGACCTGTCAGCAGCATTTCCATGGCCACTTTCGCAGGGACGGCTCGCACTAGGGGCACCATCGGTGTTGTACAAAACAGACCAATTTTCACGCCAGGCGTCGCGAAGCGAGATTCGTTTGTGGCGACCGCCAGATCGCAAGCGGCTACAAGTTGACAACCGGCGGCAGTCGCCATCCCCTGCACTTTCGCAATCACCGGTTGAGGGGTACGGCGAATTGTCTGCATGACATTCGAGCAGACTTCAAACAATTCACGGTATTCTTCAGCAGGTCGCTCGATCATTTCACCCAAATCGTGACCCGCACAAAATGCAGGACCATTCGCGGAGATTACGACAACACGATCTGATTGACTATTTGCGATTCGATCCAATTCGGCTTGTAAGGCCTGCAGCAAAGAAAGTGACAGTGCATTTCGTCGCTCCGGACGATTCAGGATCAAATGGACAATTCCTGCGGATGATTCTGTCAGCAGAATAGGGGTTTCATTCATAATTCGAGCACTTCTATGGAATTCAGTGACATCATAACCCGATGCGTCAGCGAGGGGACAGTGTGGAATTCTTAATCCGCGGCATCTTATCCATTACGACTATGGTAATGAAGGCGATTACTAATCAGATTTTTACAGGTAAAAACGAAAAGGATTCGGATATCAGAATTAAACCGGATTGTTAATCGGTAGCCGTCCCCTCGAAGACCTTCGGGTTAAGGGATTTCACCCAATTTTAATTGTGAACGAAGGTCATCGCCAGTCATGACTTCAAAGGCACGATATTCACAAAGACCAGTTCATTTGAGCAGGCAAAGTTGAGATTATTTTTTCGAGGACGTCAACTTTTTAAGGATTTCTGTCAGAGATAAGGTCGATGATGATTCTGTGGTTTTCAGTTGAAAATAGTCGATGTAACCCTTCATCATCTTTTATTATGACAATACGCCAGAAAATATCAGTCATTCTCCTGATTAGCGTCAGCAGTTTCATCGGCTGCGCAACTCCACTGTATCAAATGCCTTCGGGTTACAGCAGTACTTATGTGAAAGCCGCACAGGTCACGCCTGTGGAAATCACTCCGCTGCGCAAGAAAGAACTTCACAGCCACTGAATCAATCGCTCCAAGGTGTGATTGAGTAACTCGAAATCGTATAGTAATCCTGAATTGTTCAATTACTTTCAGGATCGGACTATTAATGGATCTCGAAAATTTCTCCGCCTCGGCTCTTAATATTCTTCGTGAAGACCAGCTGCTGTCTGATCCCGTCGAACGTCTGGTTTATGAATCGGATGGTTATCTAGTAGAACGCCGGATTCCCGATCTGGTTATCTTTCCGGAATCGACTGCTCAACTTTCTGCGATTATGAAGCTGGCCTTTAATGAAGGTATTCCAGTAGTTCCCCGAGGAGCCGGGACGAGCCTGGCTGGGGGATGCCTGCCGATTGATGGTGGAGTGACAGTCTGCCTGTCGCGTATGAAAACAATTCATGAGATCAATCTGGAAGATCGCTATGCGATTGTTGATGCCGGGGTTGTGAATGGGCAATTGAATCAGAAATTGCTGGGCAGCGAGTTTCATTTCGCCCCCGATCCTTCCAGTGCGGGAGCTTCAACGATCGGTGGAAATATTGCGACCAATGCTGGTGGACCCCATACATTAAAATATGGAGTGACTTCCAATCACGTTCTCGGGCTGGAAGTAGTTCTCCCTGATGGAAGCATTTATGAGTTTGGTGGTCCACAGGGATTTCAGACGCAATGGGACTGGTCTGGCTTATTCACCGGCAGTGAAGGCACATTCGGCTTTTGCACTCGGGCCACCGTGAAACTCGAAAGAACGCCCCAAACCTGGAGAACGAGACTGGCAGTCTTTGATCAGTTGGACGAAGCGGTGGCGGTTGTCAGCGAAATTATTGGAGCAGGAATTATCCCTGCCGCTTTGGAATTAATGGATCAGGGGATGCTGCGGGCGATAGAAGATCGTTACCACCACGGATTACCGATCGACGCCGGGGCGGTATTAATTATTGAAGTAGATGGGCCGGAACAGGCAACTTTGTATGAAATTGATCGGATTGACAGCATTTGTGCTGCTGGAAGTTGCAGTGAGATTCGCAAAGCAGAAACGGCTGAGGAGCGGATCGCCCTCTGGAAATGTCGTAAGCAGGCCTTTGGCGCAATTGGGAGTTTGAGCACGAGTTTCTGCACCCAGGATGGCGTTGTTCCGCGCACCCGATTACCCGAATTACTCAAAGATGTGATTCGTGTCGCTCAAAAATACGACCTCACGATTTTCAATGTTTTTCATGCCGGCGATGGAAATATCCATCCCATCATCTTATTTGATGAGCGGGATCCCCAGCAGATTGAGCGAGTATTAGCGGCTAGTGAGGAAATTCTCGATCAGTGCCTAGCATACGGCGGCACTGTGACGGGGGAGCATGGGATTGGAATCGAAAAAATCGACTTCATGGATAAAATGTTCAATGAAGTCGATTTGGAAGTATTTCGAGAATTGCGTTCCGTTTTTAATGCGAAACTGGTCACAGGTCGCGGAAAATTAATCCCCGTTCAAACATAAAACTTTGAGATCAAACACTGCAAGAATGTGCGTTCACAATTGCAGCAATTTCAATGTTATCGCTCAAAACTTAAGAGGGACGGGAACGGTCGACATAGAAGTCGTTTTCGAACAGATCTACCATCTGTTGAATCGCCTGTTCTGCCAGGGGACCTTCGGCTTCGACAATGAGTCGGGTTCCCTGATCGGCGCGGAGAGTCATCAAATCAAAGACCGCTTTGGCATCGACGATCTGATCCAACTTATGAATGCGAATTTCGCATTCATACTTGCGTGCCAGTTCAACAATTTTAGAACAGGGTACCAGATGCAAACCGTGTTCAAGATTCACAGTCACTTCTTCGCTGCAGGATTGAAGTTCTCCCATTGCGATTTGTCTAGGCTCCAACATCAATATAAACTCCCGTTTCTAGGGATTAACAGGTGATTTAATCATAGGACACAGAAAATCACTTAAGGTGATCCAGTTCCAGAGAAAACCCTGCCAACCTGTTTTTAACTTCCGTGTAAGTCGGGTTTGAGATTCTAAGTAGGTCTATCAAATAAGAAATGAGATCGCAGCACATTGAGAACGAATGATTCGCCTCAGGCAAAGAAAACCAACAGATGCCTTCAAGATGATTGTCACTCGTTTCAACAGAACATCAAGAGTTGAATTGAAGAAAGGACGACAAAGCAAATTATAAGCATGTGCTTATGTTGCCTGCGATAGCATTTACTGAATTTTGGCAGAATTTGCCAAGATTAGATGAAAATCATGCAAGAATCGTGCCTATAACCCTAAACTTCGTCCTGATCAGCCTCTTTGAGGAGTTCAAGAACTTCTTCAGGAGTGCGGGATTGTCGTAAAAAGCTGCAGAAATTCTCGTTTCGCAAGTGTCGGGAAATAGTTTCCAGAGCACGCAAATGATCGCCAGGACGATCGGGAGGCGAAATCAGCAAGAATAAAATGTAGACATCTTCGCCATCTAAGCTGGCAAAATCAACACCTTCCGGTGCAATTGCAATCGTGGCAATCAGTTCATCGACGGAAGGATGCTTTGTATGAGGGACGGCGATTCCCTTACCAATTCCAGTTGAGCCCAGTTCTTCACGCTTGAGAATGGCACCGACGATACTTTCTTCGTTATCAGCTGAAATCTGGCCGTTGGCTCGCAAAGAACCAACCAACTTACGAATCGCATCTTCTTTGTTTTCAACTTTGAGGTCTGTGATGACCGAATCTTTGACCACAATTTCAGAAAACTTCATAACGCATGCTCCGCGGAAGGTAAAACTTGGATGGATATTATTAAGTGTCTATCTAATTTGTATAAAAACGAGACCTCACTGGATTAAAATCAATCAGTGATTGGGAGCTCGCTCAAAACATCTCACGATGTCGTAGGTTCAGGTTACCAATTCGCAACTGACACCGCCATTGTCGAATTCTATTTTTTCTAACGAAATGGGAAGTGTCAGTTGTTTGATGTCCTCAGTCTGACTTATTGGTCATCGTCGTCCAGATCTTCTACGTCGTCATCATCTTGCGGCATCATTGATTCCGCAATTTCATTGAGCGGCTTATCACGGCGATGATCCTGAAGCTGCTCTTTGTATTTTTTGATCTGATGTTCAATTTTGTGCAGTGCGTGATCGAAACAGATTTGAGCATCCTCCCCTTCATAATGGGACACAAAATCATGTTTATGCTCGGCGTTGACCAGAATTTCAGCTTTGACACGATTGCCGGTGAAATCGAAGGTCACCTGAATTTGAGTGACACGTTCAAAATATGTCAGCAGTTTTTCCGATTTTTCACGAATATAATTCTGGACGGGTTCGCCCACACTCCCATGCCGACAAGCGATTTCAATCTGCACAGCGTATTCTCCTCAAAGATGAGTCTCTTAATATATTTGTTATGGTCCAGTTATTCTTCTTCAAACCTTCACCGATTGTAAGCAGCCTTGCTCATCCGTCAAACGATGTCGACAATCTCTTGAATTTGGATCCTTGTATTAACCCCTCAACCCAAGTGAATTGATCAAATTCCCAGTTGACGTTCCAGCGATTCAATTCGCTCTTCAAGTCTCTGGACAGTCTCCCTCAAATCGGAGATTTCACTTTGCAAATCCAGCAATTCTTCTGACGAAGTTGTCGTTTCGGCAATCACAGCCTGACTTTCCGGTTTGCTTTCGGCAGCAGTTGCTGGTGCTGAGGCTTTCGCTGGTTCCTCTATTTCCTCATCCGCGGAATATGTGAGCATTGTGCCCGGTCGCGACTGTTCGGCTTCTGTGTAAAGGGCATGATCAACCTCGATACCGCGACGATTCAAATCGCCTGAGGACTGCACATACTTCATCTGCATCAGTTGATTCAGTTCGCGACGTAAATCTTCCAGAGATTCAATAGCCGACATGCGACTCGCCCGGCTGCGAAGCTCCCCAAGTTGCTGGCGGCCTCGGAGCAGTAATTCGCCCATAATTGCCAATTGAGCGGCTGTCCAAGGGGTAATGTCTCGCAGTCGATGCCGATACCGTTCTGTCCGACCGCCAGCCGTCTGGACAGCCGAGATCATCCCACGTTGACGTAATCCATCAAGAATATCTTCCAGTTCGAATTCATCGTAATTGGAAATCGGATCCCGGTTACTTTTCTGATTGCAACCTGTTGCAAGAGCTTTAAGCGTGAGTGGATAATATTCGGGAGTGGTCAGAGATTTTTCGATCAATACTCCTAAAACACGACGTTCTTTTTTGGACAATGCTCCCAAAAACTGAATGTCGCCATCATTTTCATCTACCAGTTGCATTCCATTCTCCTGTTTCGCCTCCCGATTCCTCAGGGCGAGCGTTTGCGAATTTTTTGACAGGTAAATTTGTAACGTAACGCTGTTCAGAAAGGAACTGGAAACCAAAATGAGTTCAGATAAAGTCATCCTGAGTTTATTACTAAAGCTTCTTAACCCGATGTGTGAGCGAGGGGACGGCGACCAATTAGCAATTCTGGTCTTATAATTTGGAGTTATCTCCCTTTCATTGAGCATGGTCGACATGGATAAGATGCAGCTGATTATGAATTCCACGCCGGCCCCTCGCTGACGCTTCGGGTTGAAATTGGAACTGCTCTTCCGAAAAAATTTCGGCTGACTCTTTTCGTAAGCTGGGGTGGAAGACTAGGATAAGTCGTCACTGGATGTGATCAAGAATGCTGAGTAAAGACATATTGAAGATTTCATGAAGGTCGTTAGAACTTACCATAACGAACCTCATAATGATTTCAGACAACCATCCCTTCAAGAAATAATGACATATGAGTGAAACCTCACTTCCCGAAGATTCGATTGAACGACTCAGCAAAGCCTATCGAGATGTCTGCGAGCAGATGCAGCAGGTGATTGTTGGGCAGCAGGATGTGATCGAACAGTTGATGATTGCCCTCTTCAGTCGCGGACATGTATTACTCGAAGGGGTTCCCGGCCTGGCCAAGACATTAATGATCAGCACGCTTTCCCGCTGCTTGTCTCTAAGTTTCAGTCGAATCCAGTTCACTCCCGACCTCATGCCGGCTGACATTACCGGAACCGATGTGCTGCAGGAGAATAAAGAAACTGGCAAGCGTGAGTTTCGCTTTCTGCATGGCCCACTCTTCCACAATATGGTCCTGGCCGACGAAATTAACCGAACGCCTCCGAAAACGCAGGCCGCTCTACTGGAAGCGATGCAGGAACATCACATTTCTGTCGGGCAGACTCAGCACGTGTTAAACGATCCGTTCTTCGTCATGGCAACACAAAACCCGATTGAACAGGAAGGAACTTATCCCCTGCCCGAAGCTCAGCAGGATCGCTTCATGTTCAAGGTCTTTGTCGATTATCCAAGCTTTGAAGAAGAAAAAGCAATCGCCAAAGCAACCACCAGTATTCAGGAAAATATGATCAAGGAAGTACTCGATGCCGACGAAATCGTTGAACTTCAACGCGTCGTCAGACAGGTTCCGATTTCTGATCACGTTGTCGAATACACACTCGCACTGGTTCGACAAACTCGTATTCGCGAAGAAGTCGCTCCCGATTTCGTGAAGCAATGGTTGAGTTGGGGGGCCGGCCCGCGAGCGGTTCAGTATTTGATTCTCGGAGCCAAAACACGAGCATTGCTTTATGGGCGTTCTCATGTTTCCACCGAAGATATCGCGGCTCTGGCCAAGCCTGTTTTGCGACACCGCATCGTGACGAACTTTACCGCTGAAAGTGAAGGAATTACGACCGATGATGTCATCGAGCGTCTTCTTCAGGAAACACCTTCCAAGGAAGGGGAGCTGAGTCGTGATCCAAGACTCAAAAAGATATTTGCCGCCTGAAGCCGTTAGCCGGATTTCCAGATTGGAAGTCCAGGCTAGAGGCGTGGTAGAAGGTTTCTTAAGCGGATTGCATCGCAGCCCCTATTTCGGGCAGTCGATTGAATTCGTTCAGCACCGGGAGTACGTCATGGGAGACGACATCCGGCGTATCGACTGGAAAGTCTGGTCAAAAACCGACAAGTACTACATAAAACAATTCGAAGAAGAGACGAATCTCAGAACATCGATTCTTGTCGATGTTAGTGAATCGATGACTTATGGTTCAGGAGAATTCACAAAACTCGATTATGCCTGTCTGATCGCTTCGGCACTGTCCTATATGTTGCTCAGACAGCAGGATTCCGTCGGACTGACGACATTCGATGACACCATTCGCGACCAACTCCCCTTCCGTAGTAAGAAGAATCATCTCAACGATATCATCAGCACGCTCGTAATGTCGGAGCCGGGTTCAAAGAAAACAGGCATCTTTCAAATCCTGAAACGCACAGCCGAACAACGGGTACGACGTGGTCTCGTTGTCTTAATTTCCGACTTGTTTTCCGATCGTGAGGAACTGTTTAAGGGTTTGAAGTTATTGAGACTTCGCGGACATGACGTGATGTTATTTCACGTGCTTGATCCTCAGGAAGTCAATTTTGAATTCAACGGCACCACAAAATTTGAAGGTCTGGAAGAGGCGGGCGAACTGATCTGCGATCCCCGCGGACTCCGAGCCGACTATCTAGCTGCGGTCGAAGCATTTTTGAGTGATGTCCGACGCTTCTGCGCCGGTCATGTCATCGATTATAAAACCGTCATCACAACAGAAAACGTCGATGCCGTCCTGGCCCATTATTTGAAACACCGTGTTGGTATGAGAAAATAAAAATACAAGCACGAAGCGCAAGCGAGTGTGTTTATTAAACTTATCAAAAATAAGACTGTAATATTGAATGTGGTTGTCTCAGTTTTTTATACATCCCTGGATGGCAGCTGGCGGTTTGGCATTGATTTCCATTCCGATCATCATCCATCTGTTGAATCGGATGCGATATCGGACAGTCCGATTTGCAGCCATGGAGTTTCTGCTTCAAAGTGAACAGCAGAACCGCCGTCGCTTGCTCTTCGAACAGCTTCTGCTGCTGTTGTTACGCATTCTGATCGTCCTGGCGATTGTGGCTCTATTTGCTCGCCTCTTGCTCGATCCTTCTCAACTGGCCTTGCTGGAAAAACCGGAAACCCATCATCTGGTGGTGCTCGATGACAGTGGCTCAATGCGAGACCGCTGGGGAGATACCACTGCATTTGATGAAGCGTTGGAAACACTCAAACGGCTCGCATCTGATCTGGCATCACAGGGTGGGAATCATTCTTTGACGCTTCTGCAAACATCACAGCCAGATCGCTCAGCCACCAGTTTGACTCGTCGTCGAATCGATCTTTCTCTGGTCGGGGAACTGGAAGATAAACTCGAAACCATGCAGCAGGAATGCGGATACGGTTTAGCCACTTGGACTGAAGTCTTTCCGGCCATTCAGCGCCAGTTAGCCGTCGATAAAAATGCGTTTCAAATCGTGCACGTCCTCTCAGATTTCCGGGCCTCTGAATGGGGCAATTCTCCGACATTGAAAGCAGATCTGGAGGCACTCAAGGATGAGCAAACCATTGTCAATTTGGTGCCGACGGTCCCTGCCCGTCATAACAATCTGGCAGTCACCAAATTTACCGGGACCCTGCACACCGCAGCCGTCAAGGTTCCACTGCAGTTGACGGTAGACATATCCAATTATGGAGAAGCTGTCGTCGAGAATGTTCCGGTTCGCGTGTTGATTGATGATGAACCGATTCCTCAATCGATCAGCATTCCACAAATTAATGCGGGAGAGTCGGTTCAGGAAACTTTTGAAGTCTCCATTGCCTCGGCTGGTGAGCATGTGATTTCCGTGCAGATTTCACCCGATGCCATTGCAGCGGATAACACCCGCTATCTGACTATTGATATACCAGAACGTCAGCGAATTTTAATTGCCGATGGCTCCGAACAAACGCGCGAAGCCGACTACGTCGCCGATGCGCTGGCGGCTGATCCGCAAATTACGGGATTTGAAGCAATCGTGATTCGTCCAGATTCGATCCGTGATCAGGATCTCTCGACTTATGCCGCTGTATATCTGTTGAATATCGATCGCCTGGCTCCAGATGTGTTGAAATCACTCGAAGATTACGTCGCTGCTGGCGGAGGAATTGCCTGGTTCATGGGAGATCGTGTTGACAGCTCTTTCTACAACGATCTGGCAAGTCGGGAATCTGAAGAAGAGACTGAAGAAAATCCGACAGACAAATCGGCTGAAGAGACATCAACGAATCAGGCCGAATCGTTATTCCCGATTTCAATCGCGGCTTCACCTGTCAATTTGCTGCGGGCCGATGACACAAACCCCGGTGCTGATCTTGAACTGAATGACAACCCAATCTTTGAGATTCTCAATGCTGCAGATGGTTTATTGGCGCTGTTCGTGAACATCTATCAGCACGTCCCACTGGCTGAAGGTTTTGAGATTCCCAAATCGGTAAAAGTGATTGGGCGTTTGCGCGATCAATCGCCTCTGTTTCTGGAATCGCGTTTTGGGGAAGGTCGAGTTTTCATCTCGTTGACATCAGCCGGGCCGGTCAACAATACGGATGAAAACCGCTGGCACAACTGGCCTTTCGATATGAATGCTCCCGGCTTCACCGTGTTTCATCTTGAACTGGCTAAATCGATCGCCAACCGCATGCGAACTCGCGAACCGAAATTAGTGAATGAACCAATCAATATCGTGATTGACCCTGCTGTTTCCTATCCGGAAGTTCGCTTCAATCCACCAGCCGAGGGTGGCCTGAGTCCAACATCAATCACGGCAACAGTTCCCAAATCAACAGAGAAATCACCAAAAGAAACTCCAGACGGCGAAGCTCAAAAACTGGTCGCCGAATATGTGGACACGAAACTGCCCGGGGTTTATCGCATTGTGACCGAAGATTTGGCGAGAGAATCGACAACGACGCTCACCGCTTTCAATGTCCCGGTGAGTGAATCGGAAGTAGAAATCACAACTCCCGAAGAGTTTCGTCGCGAACTGGCAGGCGTCGAGGGCATTATCGTGCAGGACTTTGGCAGTCTCGAAGGATTAGCCAGGGATGACCCCGGACGGGAATTACGCCTGCTGTTGCTTCTCATTCTCGTATTGTTATTTGCAGGAGAACAATGGCTGGCCTATCGGCTC
>TARA_R100000789_G_scaffold93123_1_pt1 | contig 17271 bp, 15 predicted proteins | sample TARA_R100000789 | Tara Oceans TARA_R100000789 (sample SAMEA2623403) | marine metagenome | biome: marine biome (ENVO:00000447); feature: mesopelagic zone (ENVO:00000213); material: "saline water (ENVO:00002010), including plankton (ENVO:xxxxxxxx)" | depth 450 m
CGGGGCCGCCCCCGGTGAGGCAGGCGCCGGTGCGCGCATCTGCGATGCCCCGGCTGGCGCCATGGGTTGCGGCGACGGCGCGACCATCGGACGCCCGACCTTGGCCGCACCGGCATCGGCGGCGCGTCTGTTCATCACAACCGGCGCATCAAAGGCAAGATCCAGGGGCTCTGCCAGCACTTCGGGCTCGAGCGGGGGCTGTTTGGGGGCCAAGGCAACACTGTCGTCAAGTTTGGCGTCAGGCTGAGCGACGGGATCGGCGGCGGGCTTGCCCTCAGGCTTGTTGGCCGGGATCAGGGTGACCTCTGGCGGCTGGCTGTCTTGCAATACGGGAATCAACGCCACCATGGCGACGGCGGCAATCGCCGTGGTTGCGGTCAGAAGTCCGCGATTTGAAATCTTGGCAAACATCAGTTTGGCTCCTCTGAAAATGCCCGCCTTTTCGGTGGGCTCAGAGGTCTGACGCGCCAGATCAGCCGTTTCTTGGGCGCGGTCGAAATTTTTCATCGCCAGCGCGATGGCGGCGGCACGCTTGTCCGGATCAGGGCCCGGCAGGCCCGCGTCGAATGCGCGCTTGAGATCGTCCAGATCGTCGCTCATGCCTCGGCCTCCTGCATCGCCTTCAATTTCTTCTTGGCCTCCGAGATCCGCCAGCTGACGGTCCCCTCGGACACCTCAAGGATCTGCGCCGCCTCTGCATGGGTCACCCCATCCAGAACCAACGCCAGTGTTTCGCGCAGATCGACCGTGAGGCGTTTCATCGCCTCCATCAACCAGTCGATCCGCTCTGCCGTCTCCGAGATTTCGGCCCGGCGCGCCAGTTCCCAGTCACCCCAGCCATCAGCGGCGCGGGCATGGGTACTGTGACGCCGGAACCGGTCGCGGGCGGCATTCACCGTGATGCGATACAGCCATGTGGTCAGCTTGGCCTCTCCCCGATAGCTTTTCAGCTTGGCGGGCAAGGCGGCGCAGATGTCCTGCGCCAGATCCTCTGCCTCTGTCCGGCTGCCGGTGAGTTTTACCGCATAACCATAGACACGGTCGTAAACCCGGCCCACCAGTAGGGCAAAGGACTGCCGGTCACCGTCTGCTGCCGCGCGGGCAAGGGATTCGTCGCTGACTTCCATGCGCATCACATGAGTGAGACGCAGCCCGATCCGCAATCCTTGGATACCTTACCTATTTTTACGCGTTTTTTCCGCGCCGCCGAAATCTGCGCCCGTCTTTTGCGCTTTTTCTTGGTCCAAATACTCAATCCAACCGCGCCACAGGCGGCTCAATCCGACAATAGGCGGGCCACCATCGCGCTGTCCCGATCTGCCAAGGCGTCGATCACGTCGAAATGGTGTTTGCCTGCGTCCTCCACCAGACCGCACTGCCAGACCTTGGACAGTTTGCGCGCCTGATCCAGAAAGGCGGGGCGCTCATCGCTGCCAACCCAGACCGTCACCGGGCAGGCCGGCGGTGGGGTGTAGATCGGGCTTTCGGCGCGCGCCTCGGCCTCATCAATGCGCAGGTCCGCATTCATCGAGGTCTGCATCAGGGGTCGCAGGTCCGCTAGCGGCGAGATGGGCAGGATATGCGCCAGCCGCGTCGCCACATCCGGGTCCAGCACCGCACCCATGCGCGCCGCCAGATGCCCGCCTGCAGAATGCCCCGCCAGCCGGATCGGTCCCGGTATCTCTGCCGCTGCTACCGTCACCGCACTGGCGACCTGCCGGGTGATGTCGGAAATGCGCACCCGGGGGCAAAGATCATAAGACGGCATCGCCACCGCCCAGCCGCGCGCGCGCGCACCCTCTGCCAGATGCGACCAGCTAGAGCGATCAAACCGCAGCCAATAACCGCCGTGGACAAAGACCACCAACCCCTTGGGGGCGGTATCGGGCAGGAACAAATCCAGCGTGGCCCGCGTTCCATGACCATACATCAGCCCAAGACGCGCCCGCCCCGCCACCGACAGCCTTTGGCGATAGGCCTCGGCAGCGGCGGTCCAACGCGGGGGATAGGCATCGCTATCGGGGATATGGGCAGCATTGGCGTAGGCGTCGTCAAGGTCCATCGTTTTCTCCATTTTGGCCCTATACTTCCCCTGCAACGGGTGTTTTGCCTTGGGCAAGACCTGCACGGAGGATTTATCGAATGCGCGACGATGCGACCAATCTCAAGAGCCTATTGAAAGACCCCAGCCTGCTGGAGCCGCGTGCCTACGTCAACGGCGTCTGGATGGACGGAGATGCCACTTTTGACGTCACAAACCCGGCGCGCGGCGACGTAATTGCCGAGGTCGCGGATCTGTCGCGTGAGGACGTGGCACGCGCGGTCGAGGCCGCCTATGCCGCGCAAAAGGACTGGGCCAAGTGGACCGGCAAGGAACGCGCCAGCGTGCTGCGCAAATGGTTTGAACTGATGATGGAACATCAGGACGACCTTGCCACCATCATGACCGCCGAACAGGGCAAACCGCTGGCCGAAGCCAAGGGTGAGATCGCCTATGGCGCCGCCTTTATCGAGTTCTTCGGCGAAGAGGCCAAGCGCGTCTACGGTGAAACGATCCCCGGCCACCAGCGCGACAAACGCATCACCGTGATCAAACAGCCCATCGGTGTGGCCGCGTCGATCACGCCTTGGAACTTCCCGACCGCGATGATCACCCGCAAGGCCGCCCCGGCGCTGGCCGCTGGCTGCGCCTTTGTCGGGCGTCCCGCGGCCGAAACGCCGCTGTCGGCGACGGCCCTCGCCGTGCTTGCAGACCGTGCAGGCATCCCGGCGGGCGTGTTCAACGTCGTCACATCCTCGCGGTCCTCGGACGTGGGCAAAGAGTTCTGCGAAAACCCCAAGGTCCGCAAGCTGACCTTCACCGGCTCCACCGAGGTGGGGCGCATCCTGCTGAAACAGGCTGCTGATCAGGTGATGAAATGCTCGATGGAGCTGGGCGGCAACGCGCCATTCATCGTGTTTGACGACGCCGATCTGGATGCCGCGGTCGAAGGCGCGATTGCCTGCAAGTTTCGCAACAACGGCCAGACCTGCGTCTGCGCCAACCGGATCTACGTGCAGGACGGCATCTATGACGCCTTCGCCGAGAAACTCGCCGCCGCCGTGGGCAAGCTCAAGGTCGGTGACGGGCTGGAGGCTGGGACCGATCTGGGGCCACTCATCAACCAAAGCGCCGTCGACAAGGTCAAGGAACACATCGCCGATGTGACCGCACATGGCGGCACGCTGCTCTGCGGGGGTGAGGCACAAGAGGGCACCTTCATCACACCCGCGATCCTGACCGGCGTGACCCAGGACATGAAAGTCGCGCAAGAGGAGACCTTCGGCCCGATGGCACCACTCTTCCGATTCAAGGATGAGGACGAGGTGATCGAGATGGCCAATGACACCATCTTTGGCCTTGCGTCTTATTTCTACGCCAAGGATCTCAGCCGCGTGTACAAGGTGGCCGAGGCGCTGGAATACGGCATCGTCGGCGTGAACACCGGCATCATCTCGACAGAACTCGCCCCCTTCGGCGGGGTCAAGCAATCCGGCCTTGGCCGCGAAGGCAGCCATCACGGCATCGAGGACTACCTCGAGATGAAATACATCTGCATGAGCGTTTGATGAACGGTCTCCTCGCGCCAGAATCCGGCCCGTCGCAGGGCGATCTTGCCGCATGGCGCGAGGACGCCCGCCGGGGCGAAGGCTCGCCCTGGCTCAAGGCGGCGCAGGCCGATGCGCTGGCCCGTTACGCGCTCAAGTTCGACGAGGGCGTGCACATGATGGAGGCGGTCGCGCCGCGCTTTCGCGAGCCGCCCCGCGACGTGTCATGGGAAATCCTTGGCGTCGACGAAGAGGGCGAGAACTGGGAGGATCACCGCATCCCGCAACTGGCCTACGCGCTGTTTCAGAAGAAACTGGGCTGGGCGCGGCGCGACGGCGCGGTGCTGCAATACAAGATCTGGCTGAGAAAGGCCGGAGAGTAGCCTCTGGAACGCGCCCTGCCTTCTTCTTGGTCAAAATGGCTCCGGGGAGCGCGAGGGGTTGGCCCCTCGCCCACCGGCGACACAGGCGCGCCGCTTTCAGGCTTGCACCCCGAACGGCAAGGCCACATCCTGACGGCGGGCCGGCGATGGCGTCGCCGCATTCACGCCCCTTATCCGTCCTGAACGCCGGGACCTTGCTTTGCCAGCGCGGTGAGCAAAGGGTCGCCGCGCCTCAGGAGGGTCATCATGCAACGTCCGCAGTACCACCGCTTTCACCAGGGAGAGCGCATGCTCCCCTTTGCACCGCAAGAATATGAGGACCGGCTTTCGGGCCTGCGTCAGACCATGGCGCAGTCGGGGCTGGATGCCGTCGTGCTTACCTCGATGCATAACATCGCCTACTATTCAGGCTTTCTCTATTGCGCCTTCGGGCGGCCCTACGGGCTGGTGGTGACACCGACCGAAAGCGTAACCATCAGCGCCGGAATCGACGCCGCCCAGCCGTGGCGGCGGTGCCACGGCGACAACATTACCTACACCGACTGGGAGCGGAACAACTACTGGCGCGCCGTCGCCTCTGTCACCGGCACCGACAAGGCACTGGGGTATGAGGCGGATCACATGACGCTGGCGCAAAAGGCGCTGATGGATGATTTCCTGCGGCCCGAACGCGCCATCGACGTGGCACCGGCCACCATGCGCCAGAGGATGCACAAATCGCCCGCCGAGATCGAACTGATCCGCGCAGGCGCCGCGACGGCGGATGTGGGCGGCTACGCGATCCGCGACGCCATCCGTCCCGGCGTGCGCGAGATCGACGTCGCGATGGTCGGCCGCGATGCGATGGAACTGGAGATCGCCAGGCGGTATCCGGATGCCGAGTACCGCGATACATGGGTCTGGTTTCAATCCGGCATCAACACCGATGGCGCGCACAACCCGGTCACGGGCCGGGTGCTGGAGCGCGGCGATATCCTGTCGCTCAACGCCTTTCCGATGATCTCTGGCTATTACACCGCCTTGGAACGGACGTTGTTCGTGCAAGAGGTCGATGACGCCAGCCGCGCGATCTGGGAGGCGAATGTCGCCGCCCATGAATTCGGGATGAGCCTGCTGAAGCCGGGTGTCTCCTGCGCCGAGGTGACGGAACAGATCAACGCCTTCTTCGCAGAACGCGACCTGCTGCAATACCGCACCTTCGGCTACGGTCACAGCTTTGGCGTGCTGTCACATTACTACGGGCGCGAGGCGGGTCTGGAACTGCGCGAGGATATCGACACGGTGCTGGAACCGGGCATGGTGATCAGCATGGAGCCGATGCTGACAATCCCCGAAGGCGCACCCGGCGCGGGCGGCTACCGAGAGCATGATATTCTGATCATCACCAAAGACGGAAATGAGAACATCACCGGCTATCCCTACGGACCGGATTTCAACGTGGTGGGGTAAGGCACCTTCTGTCAGCGCGGGCGGCGCGGGGGTCATGCCCTCGCCACCGCCCGCGTCCCTTACAGCCCGAAATTGGCCATATCGGCGAAATCCATCGCCTCTAGCAGGGGCCGGGTCTGTTCTGGATCGCCCTCCGTCTGCACAAGGATGCGGTTGGCGATCAGCGCCATCATCTGCTTGTCCTGAACCGCGAATTTCTGACGCTGGATGCGTTCTGTCTTCATGCCCATAACGGCGGCATTGGCGATCATGCCGGACATGCTCATCACCATCGGGTTGTCTGCCATCAGCGTAATCTTGACCCGCGCGCCACCCGCATCGGTATAAGTTGCCTCTGCGCCGACGCCGCCGCCCATCATGGCCAGTCCAGCGCCCATTTCGGTGCTCACCTCACGGGTCCAGCCCTCGGGCGCCTCGGGCAGATAGCTGCCAAGGCTGGCGGTCTTCATGTCCAGCAGCGCGCGGCGGGCCATGTCCAGTTCATCAAGGGCGTATTGGATGTCACCATCCTCATACGCCTTGAGCGCGGATTCCATCAGGTCGGAGACATCGTCTGCCTGTGCGGGCAGGGCCAGCGAGGACATCATCAGAACGGCAAAAATACGGGTCACGGAAAACTCCCTTCGTTAAATCTCTGGACGCATCCTGTCAGACGATCCGCCCTTCGGGCAAGTATGGGAATCGGCATACCGTTGCGCCGGTGGCGTTCTGCCCTCATGACTGGGGACATGATCGCAGACCTCCTTTTGCCCGCTCTGGGCCTGATGCTGTTGGCCTTTGTCGTGACACGCGGGGTCGAGATGCTGGTGCCGGAAACCGTGCTCGGGCTGGCCGTCATGACGTTGGTGTCAGCTATGCTGTGCTGGGTACTGGCCTCGGCCGGATTTGCCGTTCTGTACGCGGTGCAGGACGGGCGCATTCTGGCGTTGCTGGGACAAACGCCAAGCGCCTCTGCCGGGCATTTCCTGCGGTTGGGCGCCAAAGCGGCGCTGCTCTGGGCGCCGATCCTGCTGCTGACCGTATCGACCGCGCCACGGCGCTGGAAAACCGCCGTTTGGTGACCCGTCTGCGCCAATCGCGCCCGCGCGGCACGTCCGGGCGCATTCCCCGTTGATTTTTGCCGCCACCCGTATCACGTCAAATACAGGAGGTAGAGCATGTTGGCACTGGCGCGGTTCCTGATCATGGCGGCGGTCGTGCTCACGGTGATCTACGGGTCGCTGTGGTTCTACCTGCGTGCGCGGCGGCGTGATCTGCTGGAGATTGACTGGGCCGCCGACCCGTCCGAGACGCGCAGTCAGGACGATTATGTGCGTGACGGACTGGAAACCTACGACAAGCGGCGGCATCGCATGCTTGTGCTGCTGGTCTACATCGTGCCTCTTTGCCTTGTGAGCCTCATCGTGTATCTGACCAACTTCAACTAAAAGGCGCCGCACGCATGAAATACGTCAAATGGACCCTGATCGTTCTGTTCTGGACGCTGGTGGCCGGGTTTCTGCACTATACCTTGCCGCAGCATGACGTGGTGCGGATCACCGACACCTATGAAACCCGCGTGAACCCGGGGGAGAACCGTTGGTTCTGGACTCAGGCCGATACGGGCGACGACCCGCTGGCCGCGCGCGATGTGTTCTTTATCCAGACTCGGCGCGCCAACGATTCGATCATGGTGTACCGGAACGAGGACACCGGCTGGGGCTGGCCGCCTTATTTCAAGTTCGACACCTCGAACCTGCAGGCAGAGGCGGCGGATCTGAAATCGACTTCGGACAATCCCAAATGGGCCGTGATCCGGCACTATGGCTGGCGGAATGAGTTCATTTCGATCTATCCCAACGCGGTGTCGATCCGCCCGGTGGATGGCCCGGACGTGACGATCATCCCGTGGATGAACATCATCCTGCTGAGCGCATTGGTGGCGCTGTTCTGGGCGCTGCGCGTGCGCTGGCGGCGGTTCTGGTCCAGCCGGGTGGACCCGGTTCTGGAAAGCGCGGGCGACAGGCTGGATGAGGGCGGCGACCGCATCAAGGGCCTGTTCAACCGGTCGAAATAGCCCCCGGTCCGATGCAGTGTGAATCTCGGCCAACTCTGGCCGAGATTTTTGGTCCGTTAGAGCCCGTTGTCCCGCAAAAAGCTCTCATACCGCCTGACCAGTTCTGGATCTACCGGGTTGCCGCCGCGATTGCAGGCACCGTTTTGTGTCCGGCCCCACACGTCTTTCAAAGTCTCTTGCGGGATACCGTCGAATGAAAAAGCCCGGTGCCTTGCGTAGATGTCGGGATCACCATACTCGGCTGCGCCGTATTCCATGCAGATACACATGGCGACGGCCCCGCGGTCGGGAACATTTCGCCCCTGAATGCGGGCCTCTTGCATATAGGCCGGATAACACTGCGCCATGAATTGACGCCAATCCGGCTGAAAGCCCGTCGCTGCCGCTGCGGCCAGTTCTTCCGGGAGCAGTGCCACGCCGGCAAGCCTTGCAATCCCGGCTTTCAACTTTTGGACATTCGGGCCGTCGCACCCTTCGAGTTGTACGAGCCGCGCGGCGGCGGCATCAATCACGCCAATAGATTCAGGCGATGACCACGACGAGCTCATGGATCGGACGAAAGGTTCGAAACGCTCTTCCACGAACAAGGGATCGACGCTGGACGCAGAAAAGGACGTCCTGCTCTGGCCCGCCAGATTGCGCTCGTTCATCTCGATGGTGGTCCGGATGTCGATACGCACAACGGGCGCGATCAGGCAGTTGCGCGCGTTTGGATTGTAACTCCAGCCTTCCAAAACGCGCAAAGCCGCAACGCGCTGTTCCTGCTCTGTGGCCATGTCCGGTTTGTCCCGCAGAAGCGACATTAGCCCCTTTTCAACGGTCAAGCCCGCAAGCGGCGCGGGCAGGGCAACGTCGCCCGGCTGTGCTGTCCCGGCGATCCGGATGATCCCGTCAACGACCGTGAGCGGACCTTCACGGGGCACCAACCCGCCCTCGGTGTCCCAGCGGTCATCTGGACTGGCCCGCCAGAACAGCTGGAGCGGCTCACCCGTCATGACCTTTTGCTCAAGCAGACCGACCAAGGCGCGGGAGTCCCCAACCCGTGACATTTCATAGCCCGCGCGCAGACCGGCACGATGGGCCGGGCTCAAAGGATCCACAGCCTCAATGATCCGTGTGTTCATCTCTTGCGCGTAAAGGATACCCGTTTTGGCATAGACGACCTGACGCGCCCTTTCATTTGCCAGCTCATAGTTGTTCCCGCTGAGCGCGACCATGAACGCCTCGCCGCCCTGCGAATCGGGTGGTATCGGACGGCCGCCGGGCTGCATGAATTCCACCCCGTCCCGCGGCGCAGTGTCTACGCAGGCCAAGTCAAAACACCCGAAATCCTCCCCATCCAATGGCCGCACCCTAAAGCCGGGAAAGACGAGGCCTGTCTGGAACTGCGGCTCAATACGCGGGGCAAGGATATTGTAGTTCCCGAAGGTAAAGCCGTCCGGGCCGTGCACCAGCTCAAATCCCATGATCTGACGCACCACAGCAGAAGCGTCCGGCAGCGGGTCAGCCTCTTGAAACGGCTTTAGGTTTTCGGTCTGGGCCGCCGCGCCGGTTGCGACGGACATCATGAATATTATCGCAGCACTAATGTTCTGAATTGGCTCTCGTCTGTTGCGCGGTTGCTGACAGACCATCGCTTTGATGACTTCGAACATTCATTCCCCTCCAATTGTCATATTGAAAATTGCGAAAAAAAAGGAACTTTGGGGCCGGGCAGCGGCCTATTGGCCCGCCCGACACCCAGAATTGTCTTCGAAACGACGATTATTTTCAAGATATGCGACGAAAGGGAGGGGCTCAGCGTTTCCCGTAGTAAAGGCCAACAACGTGTTCGGCCTCTGCAAAGAACAGCCAGCGCGACACCAGCACGCCCGCCACATGGGACAGTACCGCGACCACGGCCAGCAGATGCCCGAAGGGCAGCAGCAGCAGCAGAACGGGCAGCACCGCCATCAGGACCAGCGCGATAAGGCGCAATTTCTGCCCGTGTTTGCGCCCGACGACAAAGACCATCTCGCGCAGCAGGTAGTTGGAGCCGGTATGCGGTGGCTCAAACGCGCGGACCTTGCCGATGTGGCCGAGGCCGGTGGCGCTCTCGATCGTAGTGCCTGACGTCGCCAGCCGCTGATCCCCCGCCAGCCACCAGCCCGCCTGCGCCAGTGCGGCCAGCACGATCAGCACAAGGCCCGTGGTGACACGGCCCGACAGAAGCGCCCCGCCGCCAAGAGCGTAGAGTTGGAACAGCACCGGCGTCGACCAGTGGTGCCAGCGCGGCACGGTCTTAAGCTGAGTATAGATCATCGAGGTGGTAAAGACGGTGGCCAGACAGAGCGCCGCGCCCAGCCAGCCCAAAACGGTGATCTGAAGGTTCAGGAACACCAGAAGTGCGGCGTAAATGCCCATGACGGTCAGCGCCACCACCGCCATCCACGCCTCACGCGACAGCCAACTTGACCGCCACTGGCTAAACGCCTTGAGCGCGCGTTCCGGGCGACCAAGGTGCAGGGCAGAGGCCATCAACCCGCCCACCGCCAGCAGGTAGCCGATGAGGAAAAAGGCAAAAGCGACCCAGCCGGTTGGCGCGGTCGGGTCGATCCCCAGCCAGAACAGCAGGCCTAGCCCGAGGCCGGAAAAGGTGGTGAAGGCGATGATAGACGGAGCCGGATGCATCAGAGTTTCTCCAGCGTCTTGTCGATCCACGCGAGAAAGCCTTTGGGTTCATCGGCCACGGGTTCAAGGAAGGGAGCCAGCACGTCGACCTCTCCCTGCCACGCATCCTTGGGGCGCGGCGGCAAGTACTTGTTGACGGGTTTGGTGCCCTGTTCGGGCATCAGGTCCATACCGCCCCGTTCGGCGACCAATTGGCTGACATCGCTGTCGGGGTCGCCCAGATCACCGAAATGCCGCGCGCCCGCCGGGCAGCTGCGCACACAGGCCGGGGTGCGATCCTCTTCGGGCAGATTTTCGTTGTAGATGCGGTCCACACAAAGGGTGCATTTCTTCATCACACCTGCGGCCAGATCCAGTTCCCGTGCGCCGTAGGGGCAGGCCCACGCGCAAAGACCGCAGCCGATGCAATCGGTTTCATTCACCAGAACGATGCCGTCCTCAGTGCGTTTGTAGCTGGCCCCGGTGGGACAGACGGTGACGCAGGGCGCGTCCTCACAATGCAGGCAGGATTTGGGGAAGTGGATCAGTTGGGCGGGTGCGTCTTCGGGCTGGACCTCATAGCTGTGGACACGATTGAGGAAGGTACCCGAGGGGTCTGCGCCATAGGGGTCCTGATCCGACAGGGGGGCGCCGTAGTTTTCCGTATTCCAGCCTTTGCAGGAGATCACGCAGGCATGGCAGCCGACGCATGTATCGAGATCGATCACGAGGCCGAGTTTGCGGTCGGTGGTTTCGGGGAGGACGGTCATTGCATGCGCCCGTGATCCAGAGGAGCCGCTGTCGCGGCACAGGTATTATTGGGCTGGGGGCGCTGCCCCCGTCTCCCTGCGGGAGCCTCCCCCGGGATATTTTTGGACAGAAGAAGCATCAGGACGGTGTCTTCCATTTGAGTTGGCCCGGGCCTTGGCCGACGGGAGACATGAGTTTCTCGAAAGCGGGCTGCGCCCCTGCCGGAGGGGCGGTTTTCTCGATACGGACGCGCAGGTCGAACCACGCGGCCTGCCCGGTGACCGGATCGGAGTTGGACCACCTGTGGCCATCGCCTTTGGGCGGCAGCAGTTCGTGGATGATATGGTTGAGCAGGAAACCTTTGGTCGCCTCAGGCGCGTCTGGTTTCAGGGCCCATGCGCCTTTGCGTTTGCCGATGGCGTTCCATGTCCAGATCGTATTTGGGTTGAGAGCGGCCATTTCAGCCACCGGCACCGTGATGTCGCCGTGCGGCGAGGTGATGCGCGCCCAGTCGCCGTCTTGCAGGGCGTGGTCGCGCATCAGGCGTGTGGGTAGGTACATCGGGTTGTGGCCATGCAATTGCCGCAGCCACGCGTTCTGACTGCCCCAGCTGTGGTACATGGCCATCGGGCGCTGGGTGAGCGCGTGGATGGGGTAGCCGTCCGGGTCGTCCGTTTCCGGCGCGTACCAGATTGGCAGCGGGTCGAGTTTGTGGGCGATTTGCGCGCGCAGGTGTTCCGGGGGCAGGATGTCGCCCTTGCCCTCACCGGCGCGTTGGAAGCGGCGCAGGGGTTCGACGTAAAGCTGAAAGATATAGGGCGTGGCGGCATCGAACAAACCGGTTTGCACCGCCCAGTCCTGATAGGCCATGTTCCACGGTTTGTAATACGCTGCTTCTTCGGGGATGTGCATGGTGCAGAAGCCGCCATTCGCGATATAGCTGTCGATCTGCGCCGCGTTGGGCGCGCCGCGTCCATGGGTCAGGCCCGTGTCCGACAGGCGCCAGCCTGCAAGGGGGCCGATGCCCGGTTTGCGTTCGTGGTTCATGATGTAGTCGGCGTAATCCGCATATTTTGGTGCGCCCGTGTCATCGACCATGCCGGGCAGGTTTAGCCGCGCGCCAAGGTCCAGTAGGACCGATTGGAACCCACGCACGTCGCGGTCCGGTTTAACCACCGGCCAGCGGATTGCATCGGCGGCGGCGTCGGGCTCTGAGATCGGACGGTCCAGCAAGGAAATGCAGTCGTGCCGTTCCAGATAGGTGGTGTCAGGCAGGATCAGATCGGCGTAAGCGACCATTTCCGAGGAATAGGCATCCGAGTAGATGATGTTGGGGATGACGTAGTCCCCATTCTCATCCGTATCGGTCAGCATCTCCATCACGCCGCTGGAATTCATCGAGGAATTCCACGCCATGTTCGCCATATAGAGGAACAGCGTGTCGATCTTGTACGGGTCCCCGGCATGGGCGTTGGAGATCACCATATGCATCAGCCCGTGCGCGGACATCGGGTTTTCCCACGTGAACGCCTTGTCGATCCGCAGCGGGGTGCCATCGTCGTCCAGCGCCAGATCCTGTGGTCCCTGCGGATAGCCGAGGTGCGGGCCGTTCAGCGGCTTGCCGGGGGTCGCCTTGGCATGAGGGCGGGGGTGCGCCTCGGACGGTTTTGGGTAGGGTGGTTTGAAGCGCATCCCGCCCGGCGTTTCGACCGCACCCAGCAGGATTTGCAGCACATGCAGCGCGCGCGCCGTCTGGAACCCGTTGGCATGGGCAGAAATGCCGCGCATGGCGTGGATCGCCACCGGGCGTCCGATCATCTTTTCGTGCCGTTCGCCGCGGAAATCGGTCCACGGGCGGTCGAGGGTGATCGCCTCGTCAAAGGCGACGCGGGCCAGTTCGGCGGCCAACGCGTGGATGCGGTCCGGGGTCAGTCCGCAGCGGTTTGCCACCGCCTCGGGGGCGTAGTCGTCCGTCAGATAGCGGTTTGCTATCAGGTGCATCACAGAGGTATGGGTGATCCCGGCGCGGCGGATGTGGCCGGTGAGATCGGGGCGCACGCCGGGGATGTCCCATGCCACCAGCTTGCCTGTCGGGCGGTCAATCACCTGCGGTTTCCCGTCCTCATCGCGCAGGAACAGGCCGAAGTCCGGCGATTTCGGATCGCAGTTCAGCAGCACCGGCGCATTGGTGAACTGGCCAAGGTAATCGAGGTCGATTTTGCCCGCCTTCAGCAGGCAATGGATCAGCGACAGGATCAACAGTCCGTCGGTGCCCGGCGTGATCCCGATCCAGTCGTCCGCCACGGCGTTATAGCCCGAGCGGATCGGATTCACGCCGACGATCTTGGCCCCACGTTCCTTGAGCCGCCCAATGCCCATCTTGATCGGGTTGCTGTCGTGATCCTCGGCCACGCCGAACAGCAGGAACAGCTTGGCGTGTTCCCAGTCGGGAGAGCCGAATTCCCAGAACGCGCCGCCCATGGTGTAGATGCCCGCCGTGGCCATATTGACCGAGCAGAACCCGCCATGCGCGGCAAAGTTCGGCGTACCGTATGCCTGTGCCCACCAGCCGGTGAAACTTTGCGATTGGTCCCGTCCAGTGAAGAAGGCCAGCTTTTCCGGGGCGGTTTCGCGCAGCGGTTTCAGCCAGCTTACAGCGGTTTCCAGCGCCTCGTCCCAGCTGATTTCCTCAAACTCACCCGATCCGCGCGGTCCGACCCGGCGCAAGGGTGCGCGCAGACGCGAGGGCGCGTTGTGCTGCATGATGCCAGCGCTGCCCTTGGCACAGAGCACACCCTTGTTGATCGGGTGGTCGCGGTTGCCCTCGATATAGGCGACCTTGCCGCCCTTCATGTGGACATTGATCCCGCAACGGCAGGCGCACATGTAGCACGTGGTTTTGCGGATCTCGTCAGAGACCTTGGGCGATGTTTCAACCTGTGGCTGTGCCATGTATCCTCCCATTGGTCCCCAACGTGGTGCGGCGCTGGTCATGCATCACTGGTATATCAATTCCTCTGATCCGCAAGTAATCCCAAATTTGTTTCAGTTTCTGCGAAAAATCCAAACGGTTTTCCCAAATAGTGACGAAATTTCGGAGCGTTGACGTGATGGCGCAACCTGCTTGATCATCGCCCGCCGGTTCCTGCATGCTTGCAATCGGACGGACAGGAAAGTGACTAGAGATGAGCGTTTTGGACCGCGCGTTTGATCGGGCAAAGGCGCGACAGGCGCGCGTGGTCTTCCCCGAGATCGAAGAGCCGCGTGTGGCGGCGGCCTGCGCGCGGCTGAGCGTCGAGGGTTTGGCCAAGCCGGTCGGCCTGATCGCCCCGACAGAGGCTATGGTTGTAGCGTTGGTTGAGGGGCGCGGCCTCAAGGAACCCGTGGCGCGGCGGATGCTGGAGCGGCCGCTGTACCGCGCCGCCGCCATGGTCGCGGTTGGAGAGGCAGAGGCTATGGTGGCCGGGGCCGACGCGCCCACGCGGCGGGTGATCGAGGCGGCCGCCATCGGGATCGGTCTGGCCGAGGGGGTCACGCTGCCGTCGTCGTTTTTTCTGATGATCTTGCCGGACGGGCGCGAATTGATCTTTGCCGATTGCGCAGTGAACGTGGCCCCGGATGCTGACGGGCTGGCCGCCATTGCGCGGGCATCAGAGACCACGGTAAAGGCGCTACTGGGCCGGGCGCAGGTCGCCCTACTGTCGTTTTCTACCGGCACCAGCGGCGCGGGCGACAGCGTCGACCGGGTGCGCCGGGCGGCAGAGATCACGGGCTTTGCCGGACCATTGCAGGCGGATGCGGCGTTGAATCCGGTGATTGCCGCAAAAAAGGGGTTGGGTGCGGGCGATGCCAATGTGCTGGTCTTCCCAGACCTCGATTCAGGCAATATCGCGTACAAGTTGACGCAGGAACTGGCCGGGGCGCAGGCGTTGGGGCCGATCCTGCAAGGATTTCGTCGCCCGGTCTGCGACCTGTCGCGCGGCACCACCGTGGACGATATTGTCGCCGCGACGGCGGTGACGCTGGCGCTGGGTTGAACGGTCATGCCATGATCACAAGATCGCGCGCGGCCTGAGCGATCATGCGTTCCTCTTCGGCGGGCAGAACCCAAGCCGTGACTGGCGCGCCGTCGTCGTGCAGGCGCGGCGCATGGCGCGCGTTCTTGGACGGGTCATAGCGCGCACCGGTCCATGCCAGCCCATCGAGGATGCCCGCGCGGATCGTGGCCGAGTTCTCACCAATCCCGCCGGTGAAAACGACCGCATCCAGCCCTTGCATCGCGGCGATCAGGCTGCCGGCATGGCGGCGTGCCCAATAAATGAAATGGTCGATGGTAAACCGGCTGGCGGGGTCGTCACGGGCCTCTAGCGTGCGCATATCGGATACCCCGCCCGACAGGCCCGCAAGCCCGGACCCGTGGTCCAGCAAGTGCCGCGCGCCGTCTATCCCGCGCTCTTCGGCCAGCCGCAGTACGACACTGGGGTCGATGCTGCCGCATCGTGTGCCCATGGTCAGCCCGTCAGTGGGCGAATAACCCATCGTCGTTGCCACGCTGTGCCCGCCCCGGATCGCGCAGGCAGAGGCCCCGTTGCCAAGGTGAAAGGCCAGCACGCGGTCGGGCAGCGCACCGGCGAGCGTTTCCAGCCGCTCTACCAGACCAGCATAGCTGAGCCCGTGAAACCCGTAGCGCCGCAGGCCGTTGTCGGCCAGTTCCTGCGGCAAGGCAAAGTGCAGCGCGACCTCTGGGTTGGTCGCGTGAAATCCGGTGTCGAAACAGGCCACCTGCGGCAGATCGGGGGCCAAGGCGGCCAACGCGTCCATGGCAGCAAGGTGGTGGGGATTGTGCAAAGGGGCCAGCGGCGTGCAAAGGGCAATCTCGTCCCGGACCTGCGGCGTGATCCGTACCGGCTGTGTCAGGCGGGGACCGCCATGCACGACGCGATGCCCCACCACGCGCAGGTTGCCCAGCAGCACCCCCTGCACATCCAGCGCCTCTAGCAGCACCGCCAGAGCCGCGCGATGGTCGCGCGCCTCCACATCCCTGCGCAGGACGCCAAGGCGCAGGGTCGCCTGCGGCCCGAGCCCTTCGATCCCGCCGCGCAAAACCTCGTGCAGGGCGCTGTCAAAGACGGCGCATTTGATCGATGACGACCCGACGTTCAGGACAAGGACGTCACCACACGTCGGGTCACTCATGAGTTATTCCGCAGCCTTTGCAGGCTGTTGCGGAACCATATCAGCGGCATTGATGCCCGCGACAGAGACAGGTTTCTTCATCGCGTCGCGGCGGAACGGCTCTCCCAGTTCCTGATTGATCATCGCCTCGATCAGGGTGGTTATACCGTGCTCCATCTGGTCCTTGATCGCGGTGTTCAGCGCCTCGGTCAGCTCGTCCATCGTGCGGGTCACAACGCCCTTCAGCCCACAGGCCTTGGCGATCCCGGCATAGCTGACCTGCTCATCCAGTTCGGTGCCGACAAAGTTGTCGTCGAACCAGAGGGTCGAGTTCCGCTTTTCCGCGCCCCATTGGTAGTTGCGGAACACCACTTGCGTGATCGCGGGCCAATCCCCGCGCCCGATGGCTGTCAGTTCGTTCACCGCGATGCCGAATGCGCCGTCCCCGGCAAAGCCCACCACCGGCACGTCCGGGCAGCCGATCTTGGCCCCGACGATGGAGGGCAAACCATAGCCACAGGGGCCGAACAGGCCGGGGGCAAGGTATTTGCGCCCCTCGTCAAACGACGGATAGGCGTTGCCGATGGCACAGTTGTTGCCGATGTCCGAGCTGATGATCGCCTCGCGCGGCAGCGCGCTCTGAATCGCGCGCCATGCCATGCGGGGGCTCATCCAATCGGGCTTGTCCGCGCGGGCGCGCTGGTTCCATGTGGTGCCGGGATCGTCGTCCTCATGGGTCATTTCGGTCAGTTGCTGCGCCCAGCGCGACTTGGTCTCGGCGATTTTGGCCTTGCGGTCGGCGCGGCCCGCATCGCCCGCCGTATCGGACAGTTGGCCAAGGATGCCGCGTGCCACCTTAGCCGCGTCACCCACGATGCCGACGCTGACCTTTTTGGTCAGGCCGATGCGGTCGGGGTTGATGTCGACCTGAATAACTTTGGCGTCGTTCGGCCAGTAATCCATGCCATAGCCTGGCAGGGTCGAAAACGGGTTCAGGCGAGTGCCAAGGGCCAGCACCACGTCGGCGTCCTTGATCAACTCCATCGCTGCCTTGGAGCCGTTGTAGCCCAGCGGGCCGGCAAACAGAGGGTGCCCGCCGGGGAAAGCATCATTGTGCTGGTAACCGACGCAGACCGGCGCATCCAGCCGTTCGGCCAGCGCCATCGACGCCGCGATCCCGCCCGCCGACAGCACCACGCCCGCACCGTTCAGGATCACCGG
>TARA_R100000789_G_scaffold9365_4_pt1 | contig 17226 bp, 18 predicted proteins | sample TARA_R100000789 | Tara Oceans TARA_R100000789 (sample SAMEA2623403) | marine metagenome | biome: marine biome (ENVO:00000447); feature: mesopelagic zone (ENVO:00000213); material: "saline water (ENVO:00002010), including plankton (ENVO:xxxxxxxx)" | depth 450 m
GGAGCGTCTCGAGATGTGTCATGTCTATCGCCTGGACAAGGGCGTGCGGCCTCGAAATCAGGATGAAATTGGAGAGACTTGGGGTGTCAGGCCAAAGAGGGCATTCCCCGCGCAGGTCACCGTAGAGGCAAGCGACCCGGACATGAGGGAGCGATCGAATGATCATCATGTTTGCCTCCTTTGTTGCGCGTTGAACCTGCGGTAGGCCATACACGACTCCCCGCCGGACACTTAGCGCGCAATAGGTAGGGAATACCGGAGGGCCTGTCTCAGTCGGGGACGTTGTCGATGCCGGACCCGCCCCAGGGGTGGCATCTGGCGATCCGGCGGGCGGCAAGCCATCCGCCTTTGATCGCGCCGTGCTTTTCCAGCGCTTCCAGCGCGTAGACCGAACAAGTGGGGTGATAGCGGCAGCCGTGACCGACCCAGGGGCTGAGCAGTAGCCGGTAGGCGCGTACCGGCACAGCAAAAACGTGGGCCAGCGGGGTCATGGTTGCGTGCCGTGGATCTTGGCCAAAGCGCGCCGCAGATCCGACTGAAGGTCGGTAAACTCGCGCCACGCGGTCTTTTCTGCGCGCCCGATCAGGACGTAGTCCCAGCCATCGACGCCCATGTCGGGCAGGACAAGGCGTGCGATTTCGCGCAGCCGGCGTTTGGCGCGGTTGCGGGCGACGGCGTTGCCGACCTTTTTGGAACAGGTAAAGCCGACGCGGATGCCCTCTGCCTCGCCCGGTGCGCGTTGGCGACCTTGCAGCAAAAAACCTTCGCAGGGAACGCGGCGGGCGCGGGCAGCGCGCAGGAAATCGGCGCGTTTGTTGAGAACAGATAACGGCAAAAAGGCCGCCTCGGATTGCTCCGTGGCGGCTTTTGCGGTGGTCACGTTCCGCTCCGCTGCGTCAGGCGTAAAGCTCAGGCGCTCAGGCTCTTGCGACCGCGCAGACGGCGGGCGTTCAAGATCTTGCGGCCTGCTTTGGTGGCCATGCGGGCACGAAACCCATGGCGACGCTTGCGGACGAGGTTGGACGGCTGAAAAGTGCGTTTCATCGCGGCTACTCCGGTTCATTGCCCCAGAGCGACTCGGGGACAGGAAATTCGAAGCCCTGCCTATAGGGGGCCTTGGGGCGGCTGTCAAACGGGAGTCGTGCTTTTTCGTCCGCGTCTGCCAATGTGGGCCAAAAAGATGTGTCCACGCGTGGACAGACCGCAGCACACGCAGAATCAACAGCTTACAGAGACGTTTTTACACTTTCTTCACCTTTGACCGACTAGGTCAAGCCACGCACCCGCGTCAAAAGACCCGCATTCCCCACCTGCTTTGCAACAAACCGCTCGCGCCATGGGGTGGGAAATGTTTCAGTTTGGCCTTCACACGTCGGAATCCTCACGCTTTGGCCTGACAGTGATCAAGCGCCCGTGAAACCCCTGTTGTCCCGCGGACGTGGGCCGCATGTTAGTCCCACCCCGACCAACAACAGGCCCGAGCAGATGAGTGACATGACCCAAACCGACCGACCGACCGGACTTAAACGGTATCTTCCGCTGATGGTGATCGCCACCGCCGCTGTCGCGGGCTATTTTGCGCTGGGCGATGTCCTGAGCTTTCAGACGCTGGCCGACAACCGCGAGGCGCTGTTGGCGTTCCGCGACTCGCATTACATCGCGACGCTGACGGTCTTTGTTCTGGTCTATGTGGCCATCGTGGCCTTTTCCCTGCCCGGTGCGAGCATCGCAACCCTGACCGGTGGCTTTCTCTTTGCCACCTTCCCCGGCAGCCTGTTCAACATCATTGCCGCGACAACCGGGGCCACCGCCATTTTTCTGGCGGCGCGCTGGGGTCTGGGGGCCAAATTGGGTGAGCGGCTGGAAACGTCCGAAGGTATGGTCAAGAAAATCAAGGAGGGCATCGATGAGAACCAATGGTCGATGCTGTTCCTGATCCGGTTGGTGCCAGCGGTGCCGTTCTTTATCGCCAACCTTGTCCCGGCCTTTCTTGAGGTGCCGCTGCACCGCTTTGTCATCTCGACCTTTCTGGGCATCATTCCGGGCACGGTGGTCTATACCTCTGTCGGGGCCGGTCTGGGCGAGGTGTTCGAACGGGGTGAGACCCCGAACCTGAGCATCATCTTTGAGCCGCATATCATCGGACCGATCCTTGGCCTTGCAGCGCTGTCTGCCCTGCCCATCCTGATCAAGGTCATTCGCGGAAAGAAGGGTCTGTGATCATGGAAAATCTCAAATGTGATTTGCTGATCCTTGGCGCTGGATCGGGTGGCTTGTCAGTGGCCGCAGGCGCCAGCCAAATGGGCGCCGACGTGATCCTGCTAGAAGGTCACAAGATGGGCGGCGACTGCCTGAACTATGGATGTGTCCCGTCCAAGGCGCTGATCGCCAGCGGCAAGACCGCCTACACGATGGGCCACGCGGAGATTTACGGTGTCGCGGATGCCGCGCCGCAGGTCGACTATGCCGCCGCCAAGGACCATGTGGCCGATGTGATCGCCCAGATCGAACCGGTCGACAGCCAAGAGCGGTTCGAAGGGTTCGGCGTGCGGGTGATCCGTGAATACGGGCGCTTTACCTCAGACCGTGTGGTTGAGGCGGGCGCGTATCGCATCACCGCGCGGCGTATCGTGATCGCCACCGGATCGTCGCCGCTGGTGCCGCCGATTCCCGGTCTGGATGCTGTGCCGTACCTGACCAATGAAACGCTGTGGGAGCTGCGCGAGCGGCCCGACCATCTGTTGGTCATCGGTGGCGGCCCCATCGGCATGGAAATGGCGCAGGCGCACCGGCGTCTGGGGTCGCAGGTGACGGTGATCGAAGGGGCCAAGGCGCTGGGCAAGGACGATCCCGAAATGGCGGAAGTCGTGCTGGAGCAGTTGCGCGCCGAGGGCATTGAGATTGCCGAAGAGGCGCTGGCACAAGAAGTGCGCGGACAAGAAGGCGCGATAGAGGTCGAAACCAAGGATGGGCGCGTTTTCAAAGGCTCTCACCTGCTTGTGGCGGTGGGTCGCAAGGCCAACCTCGACACGCTGAACCTTGAGGCGGCAGGGGTCGAGACGACCAAGACGGGCGTCAAGGTCGACGACAGTCTGAAAACCACCAACCGGCGCGTCTATGCCATTGGCGACGCGGCGGGTGGCCTGCAATTTACCCATGTGGCAGGCTATCACGCCGGTATCGTCATCCGCTCTGCCCTGTTCGGCCTGCCGGCCAAGACCAAAACCGCGCATATCCCTTGGGCCACCTACACCCAGCCGGAACTGTCACAGGTCGGCCTGACGGAGGCGCAGGCGCGTGACGCGCATGGTGACCGGCTGGAGGTGGCGCGCTTTCATTACCACCACAACGATCGCGCCATCGCGGAACGCAAGACCAAGGGCCTGATCAAGGTCATGGTGGTCAAGGGGCGGCCGGTTGGTGTGTCCATTGCGGGCCATCAGGCGGGCGAATTGATCAACCTGTGGTCGCTTGTTATCGCCAACGGGTTGAAGATGAGCGCGGTTTCCAACATGGTCTCTCCTTATCCGACGATTGGAGAGATTAACAAACGGGCCGCGGGGGCCTATTTCTCTCCCAAGCTGTTTGAAAACGACACCGTCAAAAAAGTGGTCCGGCTGGTCCAGCGCTGGTTACCCTGAATGCGATAACGCCATATGCTCAATACCCTTTCCGGCCGATTTTTGATCCTGACCGTCATCTTCGTGATGGTGGCCGAAGTGCTGATCTTTATGCCGTCGGTGGCGCGCTTCCGCGAGGATTACCTGCTGGCGCGGCTGGAACGGGCGCAAATTGCGTCGCTGGCGCTGCTGGCGGACGACATGATCGAGCCAGAGCTGGAAGCGGAACTGTTGGCCAATGCAGGGGTCTACAACGTGGTGCTGCGGCGCGACGAGATCCGGCAGTTGATGCTGTCCTCACCGATCCCCGGCGAGGTGTCGCGGTCGTTTGATCTGCGCGACGCCTCGGCGTGGGAGTTGATGCGGGATGCGCTGGGCTGTCTTGTTGACGGCAGGCCGCAGGTGATCCGCGTCATGGGCGCACCGCTGCGCGACGGTGGAGAACTGATCGAGGTCACGATGGACAGTGGCCCCTTGCGGGCCGCCATGATCGACTACGGGCTGCGCATCCTGCTGCTGTCGGCGGTCATTTCCATCATCACGGCTGTGCTGCTGTTTCTTGCGGTGCGCCGTCTGCTGGTGAAACCGATCAAGGGGGTGGTGGGTCACATCCAGAACTATGCCGCCGCGCCCGAGGACGCGCGCCGGATCATCCGCCCGACGGCGACGGTGCGTGAATTGCGTGAGGCCGAGGAGTCGCTGAAGCTGCTGCAGACGCAATTGACGCAGGCGCTGCGGCAGAAAGACCGGCTGGCGCAGTTGGGTGGCGCGATGGCGCGGGTGAGCCACGATCTGCGCAATATCCTGACATCGGCCCAGTTGTTCACCGACCGGATCGAGATGTCCGAAGATCCGGCGGTGCAGCGGATGGCGCCCAAGCTGGTGAATTCGATCACCCGCGCGATTTCGCTGTGCGAGAATACCTTGGCCTTTGGTCGGGCAGAAGAGCCTGCCCCCAGCCTGATGCTGTTCAACCTGTCCGAGTTGACCAACGAGGTGCTGGAGGCAGAGCGGTTGGCGCTGGACGATCACGACGTCAGCCTGTCCGAGGACATCCCCGCCAGCATGACGGTGCGCGCCGATTCCGAGCAGATCTATCGCGCGCTGTCGAACCTGATCCGCAACGCGCGGCAGGCCATTGTCGCCACGGGGCAGCCGGGTGAGATCAACGTGGCCGCCCACGCCGAGGATGAGGATTGGGTGATCACCGTGTCCGATACCGGGCCGGGGCTGCCGCCCAAGGCGCGAGAGCATCTGTTTCAGGCGTTTCAGGGCGGCGTGCGCAAGGGCGGGTCAGGGCTGGGTCTGGCCATCGTCGCCGAACTGGTGCGTGGCCACGGCGGCAGCCTGCGTCTGTCCCGTAGCGATGATGCTGGCACCTGCTTCGAGATCCGCCTGCCGATGGGGGATGTGAGTTGATGTCCGGGATCGAATGCGCGGGTCTGTTTGGTGATCGCCGCGCGGCGTGACCTCGTCAGTTCTGCCGGGCCGATGCGTATCGGTGACTTGCCTTCCCTTTGGGGAATGAGGCGCGTGGACAGCCACATCTGACGGGCGGCGCGTTTACCGGTGCCGTGCGGCCAAGGCCGGGCCACAGCAAACGCCACCCGAGCACGCCGCGCGCATCCCGCAAAGAAAACCTGTGATTGCCCCTTGCAATGGTCGGACACGAGAGGTAAATCCCGCCCTCACGGACCGATAGCTCAGCTGGATAGAGTACTTGACTACGAATCAAGGGGTCGGGGGTTCGAATCCTCCTCGGTCCGCCACTACCACCTGGTAGGGCGTTGAAGCGCTAGAGAAAACCGGCGGTGCCGGGCATCTCATACACAGAATAATCCGATCGTCGTGACATTGACATGGGCCGCTATCGGCGCGCCGCAAGCCATCGGACATCGATTGAACTTTTTGTTCAGGCCTGACACGGGTCGACCTCTCGAGGTGAAGTCTGTCGCAACTGGCAGGCGGGCTTGGCCCATGCAGCAACGGAGACCATGATGCGCCCTGACGTGATCGTCACTTATTCCGAAGCCCTGAAGGCCGCCCGCGCCGCCGGCAAGCAGATTGTGCCGCCGGGGGAAATTCCTACCTATTCAGAGGCAATAGCCATCCAGGCCGCGATTCAAACAGATCTGGGGGCTGTAGCGGGCTTCAAGGTTGCGGCGCGGCCCGAGGGGCCGCCAATTCTGGCACCGATTTCGGCGCACCGCGTCTTTGACAGCGGCGTGGCTATTCCGTCGCCGAACATGGCCGGGGTTGAACTGGAAATCGCATTTGAACTGATGCAGCCCTTTTCGGATGCACCGCTTAGGGATTTGTTCCGTCCGCGTCTGGTGATGGAACTGGTCGACACACGGTTTTCGGGTGACGCTTTGGACCCGATGCAAAAGATGTCCGACATGCAATTGAACGACGGTCTGGTACTTGGGCCGGTTCTGGACAGCTGGGATGGGTCGGATTTCGGCACGGTACAGGCGCGGATGACCGGGGCGGATCGCGTGATTCTGGATGGTGCGGCCGAGGTGCCGGGCGGGTCCGCGCTGGCCAACCTGCAACTGTGCCTTGAACATTTGGGTGACCATTGTGGCGGCGTTCAGCCGGGCCAGCACATCATCACCGGGTCGCTCTGCGGCCTGCCGTGGTTTGGGGCAGGCGACGTGGTTCAGGCGGAGATCGCGGGTTTCGGTGAGGTTAAGGCGGCGCTGGTTCCGCGCTGAGCGGGTCGGCTGTTCGTGCCGCCTGAGATCCGGCGACGGCCCCGCCAAGGGAGGCGGTGGGCCGATTGCTATGGGTCAGGGTTCGTCTTTGTCTGGAATCTGGATTGCCGGCCGCCTTGACTTGCGGCAACGGGCGTGGCGTGCGGTGAAATTTCGTGCAAACGGCGCCAGTCTTCCGGTTCTGGCCCGGGAATGCGGTCGCACCTGTTTTGCAGAGCGTGCCGCTGCCCATCTGGTTGTCGTTTGTGTCATCGCGACAGGACAGGGCCAATGCACGGCGCATTTTTACGACAGGGCGGGACGGTTTTCGGAGCGCGGAGGGGCGGACTTGCCGGTCTGACCGGCGGTGACCCGATCTTGGCGGCGATGTTCTGGCTGATCCGGGCCCTGATGCCCGCGCGGCGGCGGGGGGCGCGCCGATGAGCGATTTCCCCGCGACAGAGATGGATGCCACTGCGCTGCTAGCGGCCTATTCCGATGGTCCCATCGACCCGGTCGAGGTGACGCGTGCGCATATGGACCGGATCGCAGCAGAAAACGGCAGGCTGAACGCCTATAGTGCGGTGTCTGGCACGGCCTTGGACGAGGCGCGCGATGCAAGGCAGAGGTTGGAGGCAGGTTGCGCGGCGGGGCCTTTGAACGGTGTGCCGGTGATCATCAAGGACAACCTGTGCGCCGCCGGGATGCCCGCAGCATGGGGCAACGCGGAACTGGCCCAGCGCGTGGTCGAGCGTGACGAGGTGCCGGTGGCGGCGCTGCGTGCGGCGGGGGCGGTGATCCTTGGCAAGGGCAACACGCCGGAATTTGCAGTGGATGGCTATACTGACAACGCCACCTTTGGCCCGACGCGGCACCCGCTTGACCCGGCGCTGACGCCCGGAGGCTCATCCGGCGGGGTTGTCGCGGCGGTGGCCTCTGGCATGGCGGTGGCGGGGTTGGCGACCGATGGGGGCGGGTCCATCCGGCGGCCAGCGGGCTACACCGGACTTTGGGGGCTGAAACCGGGGATCGGGGTGGTGCGACGCGGGGGCGGTTTGCCGCAAGTGCTGTTGGACCTTGAGGTGGTCGGGCCGATCACACGATCCGCCCGTGATCTGGAGCTGTTTCACCGGGTTCTGACGGGACAGGGGGCAAAAGCGCCGGGCAGTTGCCGCATTCTGGCGGTCGGGCTGCTGAGCGATGCGCCCTGTGATCCGTTGATCCGTGACAGCTTTGCCGCGACGGTCAACCGGCTGCGTGCGCTGGGCCATAAGGTGGTTGAGGGTGCACTGCCGTTGGATCTGGAACCGCTGAATGCAGTGTGGTCCGGCATTGCCGAGGTTGGTCTGGCGCATCTGGGCCGCAATGATCCCGCGTTGCTGCACCACGCAGCCGAGAAATACCGCGCGATGGCGCGCGCCGGATCGGAGGCCAGTGCGGCCGATCTGTATGAGGCCATGACACGGATCTTTGCCCTGCGCGAGGCAGTGCGCGGTCTTTGGGGCTATGATGCGGTGCTGATGCCGACGGCGGCGGCGATGCCCTGGCCTGCGGATCAAGCCTATCCACCAATGATCGACGGGCAGGACGTGGGGCCACGCGGCCACGCGGTCTATACCGGCTGGGTCAACGCGACCGGCCTGCCGGCGCTGGCCTTTCCGGCGGGCCATGACGGTGTCATGCCCATCGGGATGCAACTGATCGGCGATACAGGGGCAGAACCCCTGTTACTGGGTCTTGCCGCGACATTGGATGCGGAGCAACGGGCATGACCGTGCTGTTGATGAACCCCAATGCAAACGCGGCCACGACCGAGGCGATGCTGACCATTGCACGTCAAATCCTGCCAGAGATCACCGGTTGGACTGCCCCGACGGGTCCGCAGATGATCGTCGATGCGGCGGCGCTGGAGGTCGCAGGGCAACAGGTGGCCGAGGCACAATTGCCCCGGGTCGCGGGCGTGATCGTCTCTGCCTTCGGCGATCCGGGGCGCGCGGCGTTGGCCGCGCGGCTGGCCTGTCCGGTGATCGGGATCGGCGCCGCCTCTGCCCGGGCGGCGGCGGGGCGGCTTTTTGCCGTGGCGACCACCACGCCCGGGCTGGCTGGGCCAATCGATGCGCTGATGACGCCGGTTGGCGGTTATCTTGGCTGTTACCTGAGCTCGGACGATCCACTGGCCCTGATGGCGCATCCCGGGCGGTTGGATGCGGCCCTGACACAGGCCATCCTGCGCGCTGCCGATGACGGCGCCGAGGTGGTCATCATTGGCGGTGGCCCCCTTGGCGCAGCGGCAGAACGGCTGTCTGCGATTAGCCCGGTGCCGCTGATTTCGCCGATTCGCGCGGCCTGTGCCGAAATGCGCGACAGCCTCTGATCCAATCAGCCCATTCATCCGCCGCAAAAAGAGGCATCAACTTCTGATCATCTGGTCAAAAATTAGGCACCTCGCTGCGGCGCAGAAAAAACATCTTTGGCAAAAGCACGTTCTCGCTGGCTGCAAGGCGCGGCCCCCGCCACAGTTCTTCGAAATAGGGTCAACGTCAGATTGATCAATATTGTGAAGGTAAAACAATGACTTGGCAACCTAAGGGGGTATCAATGCCTGGATTTTTCAAAGGCGCGGTGGCCATTGCGACGGCGATCACGCTGTCCTGTGCCACATTCGCCAACGCCCAAGGCGTGCTGCGCGTCGGCATGACCGCAGCCGACATTCCGCTGACGACCGGCCAGACCGATCAGGGCGGCGAAGGCATGCGTTTCATGGGCTATACAGTCTACGATTCGCTAATCGAATGGGACCTGACCAGCGCTGACAAACCGTCGGTCCTGATCCCTGGCCTGGCGACTGAATGGTCGGTGGGCGAAGACGAGCTGACATGGACATTTGCCCTGCGTGAAGGCGTGACCTTTCACGACGGATCGCCGCTGACCGCCGAAGTGGTTGTCTGGAACCTGGACAAACTGCTGGACAGCGAAGCCGAGCAATATGACCCGCGCCAGTCGGCACAGGGCAAAAGCCGTATTCCCGCCGTCGCGTCCTATGAGGCCGTCGATGATCTGACGCTAACCATCACAACAACGGTCCCCGACGCCACGCTGCCCTACCAGCTTGCGTGGATTCTGATGTCCTCCAAGGCCAACTGGGAGGCGATGGACAAGGACTGGGAGAAGGTCGCGATGGCGCCCTCGGGCACCGGCCCTTGGAAACTGGAAACCTTTGTCCCCCGTGAGCGCGCCGAATTGGTGCCGAATGCGGATTATTGGGACGAAACCCGCATCCCCAAGCTGGACAAGATGGTCCTGATCCCGCTGCCGGAACCCAACGCCCGCGCCGCAGCGCTGCTGTCCGGTCAGGTGGACTGGATCGAGGCACCTGCGCCCGACACCATCCCAGCGATGACCGGCAACGGCTTTGTCATCTCGTCCAACGCTTATCCGCACAACTGGACATGGCACCTGTCGCGTCTGGAAGGATCGCCCTGGAATGACATCCGCGTGCGCAAGGCCGCCAACATGGCGATCGACCGCGAAAGCATGATGCCGCTGCTGGGTGGCTTGATGGTCCCGGCCAAAGGGTTCCTGCCGCCCTCGTCGCAGTGGTTCGGTGAGCCGACGTTTGACCCTTCTTATGATCTGGAAGCAGCCAAGGCGCTGATGACAGAGGCCGGCTATGGCCCTGACAACCGCCTGACGGTCAAGGCGCTGATCTCTCCGTCAGGTTCCGGCCAGATGCTGCCGCTGCCGATGAACGAATACGTCCAGCAGAGCCTTGCCGAGGTCTGGATCGACGTAGAATTCATGGTCGTGGAATGGAACCAGATGATCAACCTGTGGCGTGCAGGTGCGGCGGATGAAGCGGTAGATGGCGCGAATTCCATCAACTTTACCTACTTCATCCAGGACCCGTTCACCGGCCTGATCCGTCACCTTGACGAAGGTCTGATCGCACCCAACGGCACCAACTGGGGTCACTACATCGACCCAGAAATGCAGGCGTTGTTCGAAGAGATCAAAACCACCTTTGATCCCGAAGCACAGACCGCCGTTCTGCAAAAGACGCATGAGAAATACGTCAACGACGCGCTGTTCCTCTTCGTGACCCATGACGTGGCGCCCCGCGCGCTGAGCCCCAAGGTCGAAGGCTTTGTTCAGGCGCAGAACTGGTACCAGAACTTCTCCTCAATCTCGATGGCCGACTAAGGCCCGCAGCCCCCGCCGCGCTATGTGGCGGGGGCCTTTGGACATAGAAAGCCAACCCCGTGCTCAGCTATCTCATCCGACGTATTCTGCTGGTCCTGCCTGTCGCCTTTGGCGTGTCGGTGATCTGCTTTCTGCTGGTTCAGATCGCCCCCGGCGATCCGTTGACCGCAATCATGGCCATTGACGCCACCGCCGAGGAACAGGCCGCCATGCGCGCTGCCTATGGCCTCGATAAACCGCTGCCCATTCAGTACGCCATCTGGATCGGAAATCTGGTGCAGGGCGACATGGGCAAATCCATCGCGACAGGACGCCCGGTTGCCGCCGAGGTGTTCGGTGCGGTGAAAAATTCGCTGCTGCTGGCGGTCTCGGCGGCTGTGATCGCCTTTCCCATCGGCATTTTCCTAGGCTTCCTTGCTGGCTATTTCCGCGACACATGGATTGACCGCGCGGTGACCGCACTGTCGATCACGGGCGTGTCGGTGCCGAACTACTGGCTGGGCATCGTTCTGGTCATCATCTTTTCCGTCAACCTCAGCTGGCTGCCGTCCATGGGTGCGGGGCCGGGCGGGTCGCAAAGCTGGGCCTGGGACTGGGCGCATATGCGCCACCTCGTCCTGCCTGCGGTGACTTTGGCGGTGGTGCCTATCGGTATCGTGTCACGCACGGTGCGTGCACTGGCCGGGGACATCCTGTCCCAAGATTTCGTCGACGCACTGTACGCCAAAGGCATGAGCCGCGTTGACGTATTGCGCCACGTCGCGCGCAACGCCGCCGCCACCGCGCTGTCGGTCATGGGGTTGCAACTGGGCTATCTGCTGGGCGGGTCTATCCTGATCGAGACGGTGTTCAACTGGCCCGGCTCTGGCTTTTTGCTGTCGAACGCCATCTTCCAGCGCGACTTGCCGTTGTTGCAGGGGACAATCCTGATCCTTGCGCTGTTCTTTGTGGCGATGAACCTGATTGTCGATGTGGTGCAGGCCGCCATCGACCCCCGTATCCAGAGGACGTGACGCATGGCCTTGGCTGACACCACCACGCTCCCCACCCCCGAGAAAGTCGAGAAATCCAAGGGCTATTGGTCCGGCGTTGGTCACCGGCTGGTCCGTGACCCTTTGACCATGTTCTGCCTTGCAGTGATCGCCGCGCTGATCCTGTCGGCGGCCTTTGCCCCCTATCTGGGGCTGGCCGATCCCTACAAAGGATCGATGATCGCCCGACTGAAGCCCATCGGCGCCCCCGGCTATCCGCTGGGCACCGATGAGCAGGGCCGCGATATGCTGGCCCGGCTGATCTATGGTGGGCGGCTGACGCTGTTCATCGGGCTGATGCCGGTGGTCATCGCCTTCTTCGCAGGTTCGATCCTTGGGATCACCGCCGGTTACGTCGGGGGTCTGACCAACACCATCATCATGCGAACGATTGATGTGTTCTTTGCCTTTCCGTCTGTGCTGCTGGCCATCGCCATATCCGGCGCGCTGGGGGCGGGGATCACCAACAGTCTTGTGTCGCTGACCATCGTCTTTATCCCGCCGATTACGCGCGTGGCCGAGGCGGTGACATCGGGCGTGCGCAAGCTGGACTATATCGACGCCGCTCGCGCCACCGGAGCCAATGCCTGGACCGTTATCCGGGTGCATGTGATCGGCAACGTTTTGTCTCCGATCTTTGTTTACGCAACCTCGCTGACATCGGTTTGCATGATCCTTGCTGCGGGTCTGTCCTTTCTTGGCATCGGCGTGCGCCCGCCAGAGCCGGAGTGGGGTTTGATGCTGAACACGCTGCGGTCCGTTATCTACATCAACCCGTGGCTGTCGGCACTGCCCGGCGTGATGATCTTTGTCACCTCGCTGTGCCTGAACTTGCTGAGCGACGGTCTTAGGAGTGCCATGAATGTCCGTGACTGACACCTACCAGCCAACCCCGGACACCGGCGGCCCGGCGCAACCGCTGATCCGCGTGACTGGCTTGCAAAAATACTTTCCCATTCGTGGCGGTATTCTTGGCCGCACGCAGGCCAAGGTGCAGGCCGTTGATGGCGTGTCCTTTGAGGTCAAAAAGGGTGAGACGCTTGGCATTGTCGGGGAATCCGGCTGCGGCAAGTCCACCACCGCCAAGCTGCTGATCGGGCTTGTGGAAAAGGACAAGGGCGAGATCGTCTTTGACGGTCATGCGCTGGGAGAACGCCTGTCGCTGAAGGATCTGCGCCGCGGTGTGCAGATGGTGTTTCAAGACAGCTATGCCACCCTGAACCCGCGCCTGACGATCCTCGATTCCGTGGCCTTCGGGGCAAAGGTGCAGGGGTTGGACAACCCCGAGGAACTGGCCCGCAAGATGATGGACCGCGTCGGTCTGGACCCCGACCGATTTGCCCACCGCTATCCGCATGAACTGTCCGGGGGACAGCGGCAGCGGGTGAACATCGCCCGCGCACTTGCCATGTCACCGCGTCTGGTGGTGCTGGATGAGGCGGTGTCCGCGCTGGACAAATCGGTCGAGGCGCAGGTTCTGAACCTGCTCAACGACCTGCGCGCCGAATTTGGCCTGACTTATGTGTTCATCAGCCATGACCTGAACGTGGTGCGTTATATCTCTGACCGGATTCTGGTGATGTATCTGGGTGAGGTGGTCGAGGTCGCGCCGGTGGACAGCATCTGGCAAGAGCAGGCGCATCCCTACACGCGCTCGCTGTTCTCGGCGATGCCGTCGATGGACCCGGACAATCGGACCAAGGAACCACCTTTGGCGGGCGATCCGCCGAACCCGATCAATCCGCCTTCGGGTTGCCGGTTCCACACCCGCTGCCGCTTTGCCAGCGCGGTCTGCAAGGAGGCCGTGCCGAAGCTATCGGGGCTGGCGCGTAACGGCGATCACATGGTGGCTTGCCATCTGCATGATGCGCAGTCCGGCCATCCCAAGGCGGGGCAGGGGGTTCCAGAATGACCAAGCTGCTTGAGATGAAGAACCTTAACGTGCGCTTCAAAGGCAAGCGCACGGTTCACGCCATCAATGACGTGTCGCTGTCAATGGAGCAGGGTGAGACGCTGGCGCTGTTGGGCGAAAGCGGGTCGGGAAAATCCGTAACGCTGAAGACACTGCTTGGGCTGCTGCCGCCGAAACGGTCGCAGATCGACGGTTCGATCCATGTCAACGGTGTCGACATCATGTCCCTGCGCGGCAAGGCGCTGCAACGCTATCGCGGCGGTGAGGTGTCGATGGTGTTTCAGGAACCGGCGCTGGCACTGGACCCGGTGTATACCATCGGTCACCAAATCGCGGAATCCGTCATGCGGCACAAGGGCGTGGACAAGGCCAATGCCATGTCAACCGCGCTGGACATGCTGGACCGGGTGCGCATCCCGTCCGCCAACCGGCGGCTGCATAACTATCCGCACGAACTGTCCGGCGGAATGCGTCAGCGCGTGATGATCGCACTGGCGCTGGTCTGCCGCCCGCGCCTGTTGCTGGCGGATGAGCCGACAACCGCGCTGGATGCGACGGTGCAGATCCAGATCCTGCTGTTGCTGCGTGAGTTGCAAAAGGAATTCGGCATGGGGGTGATCTTTGTCACCCATGACATCGGCGTGGCCGTGGAAATCTCCGAGAGGATCGCCGTGATGTATGCGGGCCAGATCATCGAAGAGGGTACCACGCACGAGATCATCCGAGACGCGCGCCACCCCTATACACAAGGGCTGCTGGCCGCGAACCTGCACGATGTGGCGCGCGGCGAACGCCTGTCCGCGATCCCCGGCGCGCCGCCCGCGCTGGAGGTGCGGCCTGATAGCTGCCCCTTTGCGCCGCGCTGCCCCGTGGCGATGCCCGACTGTCGCGCCGATCTGCCGCCGATGTTGGCCCCCGGCGACCGCCGCCGCGTGGCCTGTCTGCGTGCCGCCCAACCCATAGCTGCCGAGTGAGCCGATGCTGATCGACAAAGACCCCTATCATTGTTTCATGCCTTATCCGCCCATCGCGGTGCCGAATGGCGACGGCCCGCTGAGCGGCCTGCGTCTGGCGGTCAAGGATATCTACGACGTCGCCGGATATCGCACCGGCAATGGAAATCCGTTGGCCTTGGCCATGTCCGAGGTCAAGGACAGCACCTGCCCCGCCGCGCAGGCGCTGCTGGATGCGGGCGCCGCGTTTGTGGGCAAGACACATACGGATGAACTGGCTTGGTCGATGTACGGGATGAACGCGCATTTCGGCTATGTGCAGAACCCGGCCGCACCCGGACGGATCACCGGTGGGTCTTCGTCGGGGTCTGCGGCGGCGGTGGCGGGTGGCTTGGCCGACATCGCGATCGGGTCGGACACCGGCGGATCGGTGCGCGCGCCGGCCAGTTTCTGCGGGATCTGGGGCCTGCGCCCGACACACGGTCGGATTCCACTCGACGGCGTGATGGAGCTTGCCCCCAGTTATGACACCTGTGGGCTGTTTGCGCGCGACGGTGAGACGCTGCTGCGAGCGCATTCGGTGTTGCAAAGCGATGACGCGCCCTTGCCCGACATCCCGCGCCTGCTGTGGCCGGTCGAGATGATGGATCAACTGGGCGAGGCGCAGCGCGCGGTCTGCGACGCGGGCTTTGCCGAGTTGGGCGCCGCGCCGTTGGACGGGCTGTATGCAGAGGGGGTCGACACCGTTTATCAGACCTTCCTGACCACCATGGGCGCGGATGCCAAAAAGCATATCGTGCCTTACATCCGCCAGTCCGGGATGCCGTTGGTGCGAGGCATCGACGGGCGCGCCGCTGCCGCCGAGGCGCTGACCGAGGATGAGATTGCCCCCGCCTGCGCGGCCCGCGCCGCGTTCACCGCGCATGTGGACGCGCTTTTGGGGGCAGACGGCGTGATCCTTGCGCCGGTGGTGCATGACGCGCCGTTCCGATTTGACGCACCGGTCGAGGTTTTCGACGACTTCCGCCATGTCTCGCAAAGGCTGCTTTGCGTAGCGGGGCTGGCGGGCTTGCCCCAAGTAGTCTTTCCCGCGGGCAAGGTCGATGGCGCGCCTTACGGGCTGTCGCTGATCGGGCCGCGCGGGTCCGACCTGTCGCTGATCCGCCTTGCCATGACATTGCAAAAGGACGTCGAATGACCTGCGCTATCGAAGAAAAGCTGGCCGGTATGGGCCTGTCCCTGCCGCCATCGGCGCCGTCACGGGCGTTGTATTTGCACGGTAAGATCACCGGCAAGACGCTGTTCCTATCGGGGCATATTTGCGAATGGGAAGGCGTGCCAAAGTACTTTGGCCCGATGACGCCCACGTCGGATATCGAACAGGGCTATGCAGCGGCGCAGATGTGCGCGCTGAACCTGCTCTACAATATCAAGGCGGTCACCGGGTCGCTGTCCTCTGTCGCACAGGTCGTCAAACTGAACGGGTATGTCGCTGCGACCCCGGATTTCGGCAAGGGCCCCGCGGTGGTCAACGGGGCATCGCAGCTGTTCATGGATCTCTACGGAGAAGCGGGTCGCCACGCCCGCACCGCCGTCAACGTCTCTTCCCTGCCGGAACTCGCGCTGGTCGAGGTCGAGGCGGTCGTGGAACTACACTAACCCTCTGTCCGGGTCAGCAAGCCGTAGTCGCCGGGCTGGCGGTGCTGGGCAAAATCAAACACGTTGCGCCGAATTTCGGCGCAGCGGTCTAGATCAACGCGCGCGGTGATGACCTCATCCGCCACGGTGGCGGCGCGGGCAAGGATCTCTCCGGTGGGCGCGACAATGCAACTGCCGCCGATCAGGTCACAGCCCTCTTCACGACCGGCCTTGGCGGCCGCGACAACCCACATGCCGTTCTGATAGGCCCCTGCCTGCAACGACAATTCATTGTGGAAGTACTGCAAGTGGTCGTGCTCCGGCGCAGGCGGATAGTGCAGCGGCGTGTTATAGCCCAGCATGACCATCTCCGCCCCGCCCAGTCCCAGCATCCGCCATGTCTCGGGCCAGCGGCGGTCATTGCAGATGCACATGCCCAGTTTGCCGCTCGCGCCGTCGAAGACCGGAAAGCCAAGATCGCCCTTTTCGAAATAGCGCTTTTCCAGATGCTGGAAGGGGCGCCACGTTTGATGGTCTGCATGTCCGGGCAAGTGTATCTTGCGATATTTGCCAGTCACTTGTCCGCCTTCGACAAAAATCGCAGTATTGAAATAACGGCCATCAGGCGTTTTTTCCGCGTAACCGAGGTGAAATGCGATGTTCAGGTCGCGGCCCAGATCAAACAGCGGCTGCACCACCGGGTTCGGCATGGCCGTCTCAAACCATGGATCAAACTCGGCAGCGTCCTCCATGAACCAACGGGGAAAGAAGGTGGTCAGCGCCAGTTCGGGAAAGACCACGACCCGCGCGCCTTGTTCATGTGCGCATCGCATCAAACCGCACAGTCGGGCGACCACCGCTGCACGCGGCTCATCGCGGGCAATGGGCCCCAGTTGTGCGGCGGCAGTGATGAAGGTTCGGTCCGTCGTGGGTGTCATTGCGGGTACCTTTTGGGTGAAAGCCCGGTCAACGAAACCGAAATGCGCACGACTGTCAGGCAAAAATCGCCGCGATGTGGCGGAACGTCGGCATGCGGCCCCGGACATGCCTGCGAATGCGGCGTTCGCCCGGGCCACTGTGACCCGGTGATGGGGTGTCGCCGCATCGCCTCAACGATTCGTGCGACGTCTGGCGTTCTTTGAGGGTGTTTCAGCTTCCTCTGTATGTTGCGTATCC
>TARA_R100000789_G_scaffold78795_5_pt1 | contig 17179 bp, 18 predicted proteins | sample TARA_R100000789 | Tara Oceans TARA_R100000789 (sample SAMEA2623403) | marine metagenome | biome: marine biome (ENVO:00000447); feature: mesopelagic zone (ENVO:00000213); material: "saline water (ENVO:00002010), including plankton (ENVO:xxxxxxxx)" | depth 450 m
GCTGGCGCGTGCGCGTTGCCGTCCGGCGGCCCAATGAGGCGATCTTTGTGCGCCCTTACGGCGTTGTCGGTCAGGTAGAGCCTGTGTTTTGCAACATCCGCGATGATGACAGCGTTCGCCGCGTGATGCAGGGCGCGGATGCGGTCGTGAACTGCGTTGGAACCTTCGACAAGGGCGGCAAGAACAACTTTGACGCGGTCCAAAACGAGGGGGCGGAACGAATCGCGCGCTTGGCAACGGAAGAAGCCGTGGCACAACTTGTGCATCTTTCGGCCATCGGTGCCGATCAAGACAGCGAAAGCCTTTATGCCAAGAGCAAGGGATTGGGCGAAGAGGGCGTTCTGAAACACTTCCCGCAGGCCGTGATCCTGCGTCCTTCGGTGATCTTTGGGCCAGAGGACCAGTTCTTTAACCGCTTCGCCGGCATGACTCGCTTTGGTCCGATCCTGCCGGTTGTCGGCGGGGGCACGCGGTTCCAGCCGGTCTATGTGGATGACGTGGCGCAGGCCGCTGTCAAAGGGGCGCAGGGAACGGCACAGCCCGGTATCTACGAACTGGGCGGCCCGGATGTCATGACGTTCAGCGACCTGATGCGGCTGATGCTGACCGTGATTCGCCGCCGCCGTCTGATCGTGAACATCCCCTTCTTTGCCGCGTCGATCATTGGTTCGGTGTCCGACCTCGTGCAGAGCCTCTCGCTGGGTCTGATTCCGGCGCAAATCACCGCCGATCAGGTCCGTACCCTGCGCCATGACAATGTGGTGACGGGACAAGCCAAAGGCTTTGCCGATCTGGATATCGTGCCCGATGCTGTCGGCGCGGTGCTTCCCGACTATCTGTGGCGGTTCCGCCCGTCCGGTCAGTATCTGGCGATCAAGGAGTCGGCGCAGAACCTGCGCCCGCACTGACCGCGGACAATCCCGCCGGGACCGACCGTCCTGTCCCGGCTGGAACCGCCATCGGCACAAGCGGGGACAACCTCTAGGCGCGGCGCCGTAGGTTGGACAGAATCGTGCTGTTGCAGCAACCGGGTGGCGGCGTCGGGGTCAGGTTGGTCTGACTGGCCAGCCAGCGTTCGCAAGCCGTGACCAACGCGCATCCCCGGCAGCGGGTGACCATTCCGGCATAGGTCTCGGGCGCTAGCCTGCCTGTCTTCATCGCGTCGTTCAGGTTCAGTCCCATGACGCGCGCCACGCTTCGCGTCATAAAGAAATGCCGGGCGGGATCGCCAAGCGTCAGGGTCATCACAGTTCTCCTAGGGTGCCGTGTCTTGCATCGCGGCCATCAACGCGGCAAGGCGCTTGCGGTTCACGCAGGGGGAGGGCAGGGCGCGGGTGTCGGCCCCGGGGCTGTCCAGCCAATGACCGCATCCCTCGGCCCAACTGCAACCCCGACAACAGCTCACCAGTCCCGCCCAGTCGGCCTGACTCAGGAGACCCTCATTGACGGCGCGCACCAGATCGACGCCGGTGACTTTGGCCATCCGCTGAACACGCCAATAGTGGGTCGTCTCATCGCCAAGAGGCTGCGGGTTGCTCATGTCTCAGTCCTGTTTCAGGGCGCGAAACAGCGTGGCGTTCCGGCAATACGCGGGCGTGTCCGTCGCCGTTGCCGTCTGCGCCTCCAGCCAATGTTCGCATTTTTCGACAGAGTTGCATGCCGTACAGCCCAGCACCGCGTCCTCAAGGTCTGACATCGACAGCTTGCCGCGCAGCATCTGTTCCTCAAGATCGACGCCGCACGCCTGCGCCATGTTGTCGACAAGCGCCGCGTGCCGTTTGAGCGTGGTCTGACTTTGCATGGGTCGATCCCCCTGGTTCTGGTCCAATGGGGCAAGGATGGCGGCTTGGGGCCGACCGTGCCTTGATGCAGGTCAACGTAGCGTCAGCGGGACCTACTGCCCGGCAAGCGCCGCAGCGGTGTCGCGCACGATCTGCATGCGGGCGGCATTGGGCGGATGGCTGCCCAGAAACCTGTTGCCCGGATCGGGGATGCGGGCAAAGAACTTGGCCCCGTTCACCGGATCATAGCCGGCGCGATAGGCGATGATCGTGCCCAGCTGATCCGCCTCCAACTCGAATTCCTTGGAATAGGTGCGCGCGCCCACGGCGGCGCCCAGTTGTTCGGCGTTGCGCACCGCCTCTGCCTCTGCTCCGCTGATGGCGGCGATCCCGGCAAAGACCACCGCGCCGATGGTGGCGCTTTCGCGGGTCTTGGCCAGATGATCCAGAATGTGGTGCGCCGCCTCATGCCCCATCACAAAGGCCAGTTCATCCGCGTTGCGCACGGAATTGATCATGCCGATATTGAACGCCAGTATAGGCCGCCCGTACCGGTCCACCGTCTGAAAGGCGTTGGGCGCTAGGTCAGCCCGGTCATCCACGACGATTTGGAAATCGCAATTCAATCCGCTCGTCCGCTTGCGGCATTCGCGCTCGGCCAGCGGCTCTACAGTCTCGACCACTTCGACAAACTGCCGCGCAGCTTGATTGGCGCGCGCCTGCGCCTCGGACCCGCCCACCAAAGAGGGCGCGGGAGAGGGCAGGGACATCGGCGCGCAGGCCGACAACAGCGCACAGACGATGATCAGGGGCAGACGGTACATATACGGTCCAGACAGGCGATGAGTGCTAAAGATATCTATGCCGCATTCGCGTCCTGCGCCAGACAGTCGCGTTCACTTGGCGGTGTTGCGCCGGTGGTCTATCTTTCACCCATGCATGAAAAAACGACGGTCATCTACAACGACACCTGCCCGATCTGTTCGCGTGAGGTGGACGGCTATCGCCGCATGACCGCGCAGGACGGGCTGGATGTCGCCTTTTGCGGCTTGTCCGATGGCACGCAGGCGGAGCACGGATTGACCAAGGACGCCGCCGCGCGGCGCTTTCATGTGATCCAGAACGGCGTGCTCCTCAGCGGGATGCCCGCGTTTGCCGCGCTTTGGCAGGAAATGCCGCGCTTGCGCTGGTTGGCGTGGCTGGTCCGGCGTCCGGGCCTGCGGCAATTGACCGGGTTCCTGTACGATCACGCCATGGCGCCACTGCTCTACCGAATGCACCTGCGTCGTCAACGCCGCCAAGAATCGGTTTCCGACCCCGCCGCGCCGCGATAGCCTGCAGACATGTTTAGTGTAGAGCACGATTTCGACGCCACCGTTGTCACCCTTGTGGATGAGGGCAAAGCGCCTCTGAAAGAGGACGTGGTCATTTCCAGCTTTGAAGAATGCGTGACGGTCGAACAATATGACGCCCGCACCGACCGCGTGGAAAAGATCACCCTGTCGATTTCCCAGATGCGCGACCTTGTCGCCGCTGTCAGCATGCCCGAAGGCGTCTACCGCCGCGACGACTAAGACGGTTTAGTCCGCGATCCGGAACAGCTTGTCGCGCGAGGTCTCGCCGCGCAGCAGTTCCAGCCGCGACTTGGGCACGCCCAACGCCTTGGCCAGCAGCTTGATCACCGCCGCGTTGGCCTTGCCGCCCTCGGGCACGGTGGTCACGGTCACACGCAGCCCGGTCTCGTCCCGCAGGACGGCGTTGCGCGCGGCCTTGGGCGTGACGCGCACGGCCAATGTTGTTCCGGGGATGGCAAGGTCGCTCAGATCGGGCAGTTTCATGGCTCTCCGCATACAGCTTGTGTGGCGACGCGCAAGAAAAGCGGTTGAATCCTGCGCCTAGGGGCCTGACATAACACGCGAGTGATTGAAGGAGACACCATGCCCACCCCAAATCCCGCCGCGATGGAGTTTCTGCTCAGCCGCCGCTCACGCCCTGCCAAGACATTGACCGGCCCTGCGCCCGATGACGCCGCGCTGATGCCACTGCTGACGGCGGCAGCACGCACTCCGGACCATGGCAAGCTGGAACCCTGGCGCTTTATTGTCCTGCGCGAGGGGGCCTTGCGCCGGTTGGCGGGGGAGGTCGCGGCCTGTGGTGAACGGTTGGGCAAAAGCGCCGAGGACATCGCCAAGGCGCGTGACGCCTATGACCGCAGCCCACTGGTCGTGGTCGTCGTCGAGGTGCAAAAAGACAGCCCCAAGATCCCGCCGCTGGAACAGACTTATGCCGCCGGGGCCGCCTGTCTGGCGCTGCTGAATGCCGCGCTGGCCTCTGGCTGGGGGGCGAACTGGCTCTCGGGATGGGCCAGCCATGACCGCGGTTTTGTCGAGGGCGCGCTGGGTCTGGCCCCGCATGAGAAAATCGCAGGCCTGATCCATATCGGCACAGAAGGGTCCGCACCGCCAGAGCGTCCGCGTCCCGATCTGGAGGCGATCACCACCTGGGTAACGGAATGATTTTCGGCGCGGTGTCGCGGGCCATCGCGCAGCTGCCCGACCCGCGCTTTCGCGGTGTGCTCATCCGTGGGGTCGGCATAACGCTTGCCACCCTGATCGCGGCTGTTTTCGTGGTCTTTCAAATGGTGGGCTGGCTGATCGGTGACGACGCCAGCCTGCCGCTGATCGGCACGGTGTCCTGGTTGGACGATGCCGCCAGCTGGGCCTCTGTGCCGGTGATGCTGGTGCTGTCGGCCTTTTTGATGATCCCGGTTGCCTCGGCCATCACTTCGCTATTTCTCGAAGAGGTGGCTCAGGCGGTCGAGGACCGCCACTACCCCGGCCTTGGACCCGCCACGCCGGTCAGTTTTGCCGACGGCCTGCGCGATTCGTTGGGTTTTCTTGGCACATTGGTAGTGGCCAACCTGCTGGCATTTGTACTGTACCTGCTGTTTGCGCCACTGGCGCCGTTCATCTTCTGGGCGCTGAACGGGTTCCTCTTGGGGCGGGAATATTTCACGCTTGCCGCCATGCGCCGGGTCGGCCGGGTAGAGGCGCGCAAATTGCGCCGCGGCCACATCGGCGCGATCTGGGCCACGGGTGTCATCATGGCCGTGCCGCTGACCATTCCGATCGTCAACCTGTTGGTCCCGGTACTGGGGGCGGCTGCCTTTACCCATGTTTTCCATCGGGTGACGACGCGCTAAAGCCCCTTGCCTCACTTGACGTGAGAGCTGCCGTCCATGCGGTTGAACATCCAGCCGTCGATGTCGCGCACGGTCACAACCTCGAAAATGATGATAGAGGCCACAACCGCCCAGATCACCGCCGCCATGCCGGTGGTGATCCACGCTTTGCGTTTCAGGTTGTGCACCTCGGGGCTGCCGGCATGGGTGCCTGGCACCACCGCGCCAACGTCGCCCTGAGTCTTCAGCCGGATCGGGATCACGACCAGAAAGGTCATGAACCAGATTACGGCATACAGCACGATGCCCGACATAATGCCCATCAGACTTGCTCCAACTCGACCAGGCAGCCGTTGAAGTCCTTGGGATGCAGGAACAGCACCGGCTTGCCATGTGCGCCGATCTTTGGCTCGCCTGTGCCCAGCACGCGCGCGCCGGTCTCTTTCAGGTGGTCGCGCGCGGCGATGATGTCCTCGACCTCATAGCAGATGTGGTGGATACCCCCCGACGGGTTCTTCGCCAGAAAGCCGTTGATCGGGCTGTCGTCGCCCAGCGGATACAGCAGTTCGATCTTGGTGTTGGGCAGTTCGATAAAGATCACCGTCACCCCATGGTCCGGTTCATCCTGCGGCGCGCCCACCTTGGCCCCCAGCGCGGTGCGATACTGCGCTGCGGCGGCGTCCAAGTCGGGCACGGCGATGGCCACATGATTCAGGCGTCCGATCATCTCAACTTCTCCATGGCTGGTGTCGAATGAGGTTATGGCGTTTGGGCCACGACCGGACAAGGCGGTGCGACCCTTAACCGCTTGTTCACCGTGTCGCGGCAAATTGGTGAGCGACTCGTAAAGGAGCGCCTGCCATGGACGACACACAAAAGCTATCTCCACACCTGCGTCCCACTGCGACGCGCCCCCTGCTGGGGCTGACGATCCTCGTGGTTGAGGACAGCCGATACTCCTGCGATGCCATGCGCCTGCTTTGCCTGCGCTCAGGCGCGCGGATTCGCCGGGCGGATTGCCTGAAATCGGCGCGCCGCCATTTGCAGGTCTACCGCCCCAGCGTTGTGGTCATCGACCTCGGTCTGCCGGACGGGTCGGGGGCCGAACTGATCGCCGAACTGGGCGTCGCCTGCCCGCGTGTCGATGTGATCCTTGGCACCAGCGGCGACAGTTTTGCCGAAGAGGTGGCGCTGGCCGCCGGGGCAGACGGGTTCCTGCCCAAACCAGTGTCCTCTGTCGTCGGCTTCCAGAACGCGATCCTCAGCGCGCTGCCAATCGAACGACGCCCCACCGGCCCGCGCCTTGTCTGCGATGAACCCGTCCTGCCTGATCCGCTGGCCTACCGCGATGATATGGCCCACGCCGCTGACGTGCTGTCGGTTGCGCGGGGTGATGAGCGCAATCTGACCTACCTGACGCAGTTCCTTGCCGGGGTGGCGCGCAGCGCGGGGGACGGCATCCTGCAAAAGGCGGCAGAGGATCTGGCCGATGCCCGCGCCGCCGGACAGCCGGTCACATCCAACCTCGCCCGCGTCTCTGCACTGGTGCAGGACCGCGTCTCCGACCGGATGGCGATCTGACCCGCCGCTACAGCAATAGCCCCGTATCGTCGCCCATATCCAGACCGGGGAATATCGTGGTCTCCAGCGCGGTGCGCTCGACCCCGTAGAGACCGCGCAACAACCACGCCAGATGCGCCCGCAGGTCGCGCGTCGGCATGACATCGCGGCGCTTGTACAGTGCTGCCTCGTCCAGTCCGGGCCAGTCGGTGATCACCCGTCCGCCGCGCACCGCGCCGCCCGCCAGCACCATCACCCCGCCAGAGCCGTGATCGGTGCCGCCGGTGCCGTTCCAGCGCGCCGTGCGGCCGAACTCTGTCACCGCAACCACGGTTGTCTGGCCCCACGCCGCGGCACCCAACGTCTCTTTCAGCGTCGTCACCGACTGCGCCAGTTGTGTCAGAGCACGGGGCAGATGGTGTGCCTGCGCCCTGTGCGTGTCCCATCCTGTCAGCGAATAACAGGCAATCCGCGCGGCCCCGCGCAACTGTTCACCGGCGAATCGCGCCAGCGCCGCGCCGGGCCTCTGTCGGTCCTTTCCACTCATCATGTCGTCGCGCATGGCGGCCATCATGTCGCCCATGCTGCCGGTAAATTCCACACCGTCGCCATCGCCCCCCGCAAGGGCCATGGCCGTGTCCAGTGCCGCCGCCATCGCCGGGTCGGACTGCATTACCCGCCGGGTCAGCAGAACCGCCTGCGGCGACAGCCGCAGATCGGCCTCCGGGGTCCAACGGTTCACCTGGGCGGGGCCTTGCAGGATGCGCAATGGCTCGCCGCCGATGGCATAGGCGGTCTCTGCGGTGGCATCGGGCATCCGCTGCACCAGCCGGTTCAGCCAGCCATCGCCCGGCAGCGGCGCATCAGAGGCGGCAACCCCCGCTTCCAACAGGTCCTGCCCGTCGAAATGGCTGCGCTTGTCGCGGTAGGGGATCGACACCGCATGGGCAAACCCCAACTCGCCAGCCCGCCACAGCGGGGCCAGCGGCGACAGCGCGCCGTGCATGGCAAACCGCCCGTCCAGATCAATCGCCCCGCCGCCGTCCAGATCCGGCGCGGGCCGACCCAGCGTGCCAAAATCGGGGTCGCCATAGGGACTGACAGCAGCCAGTCCGTCCATGCCGCCGCGCAGGATGATCACCACCAGCCGGTGCTCGCCCGGCGTCGCGGCAAAGCTGACCGGCGTCACCAGCGGGCTGGCGGCCAAGGAACAACCCAGCGCGGCGCTGCGGGTCAGGAAACTCCGTCTGTCCATGCTCTACATCCTCTGAAACGCGGGGGAGGCCAGCACCACACCGATCCCGTCGGCGCGGGTCTCGGCGGCACTGGCGGCGAAACGCACCTCTTCGGGCGCGCGCGCACCTAGGGCGGTCACAACAAAATCACGCGGGTCCGGCAGGGCGTCCAGCATCAGTTGCGGCAGGGTGAATCCCCATTGCAGCCGCGCGGCCATTCCCTGCGGCGTGATCCACGCCGCATCCGCCTCTGGCAACCCGTCCGGCCCCGACGGCTGTTGCCAGACCTGTCCCATCAGGCGCAGCGGGTCCATCAACAGCATCTGCGCACGAGCGGCCAGCGCCTTGGACGGCACGTCCAGCGCACGACAGGCAGAGGCGATGAAATCCAGCGGCATCTTGACGTTACCCGGCGCAGGGGCCCACGCGGCGGGATGGTCCAGCATTGCGCGGTAAACCTCTGGCAGGTCGCCACCGGTCTCGTGCCACACTCCGGCTATGGCCGTGACCAGCGCCGGATCGGGGGTATCACCCAGAAAATGCACCGCCAGCTTGTGCGCGATATGCTGTGCCGTGGCCGGATGGCGGGCCAGATCGCGCAGGACGGCGTGGATGTCGTCAATCGTCGGTTTGCCGCCTCCATAGGTCTTGCCCAGCACGGTTTCCGGGCCGGGTTCCGCCAGCGGCGGGCGAAACTCGGTGCCCGCCTGTTCGGTAAACGCCAACCCGGTCAGCAGTTCCGCCAGTTGCCGCACATCGTCTTGGGTATATGGCCCGTCGACGCCCAGCGTGTGCAGCTCCAGCAACTCCCGCGCGAGGTTTTCGTTCATGCCCGTCTTGCCGGGAAACCGCAGTGCCTGTGGTGAGTTCGGCCCGGCCGAGGCCTGCTGATCAAGGTAATGCAGCATCAAGGGATGGGTGGCGGTGGCGATCAGCATATCCTCGAACCGCCCGGCCAGATGCGGGCGGATGGCCGATTCGATATACGGGGACGTCGCCACCTGCAGCACGCTGGCTTTGCCATGTGCGGTGAAATGATCGGCCCAAAAACTCTCCAACCGTTCACGCATCGGGGTGCTGCTGGCGACGCGGCGCGACACATGCGCGACCAGCCAGCCACGGCGCGCCTTGCGTCCTTCGCGGGTGATGTTGACCATGGCCTGATGGGCCTCATCCCCGATGCGCGTGCCCTTGGCAGACTTGCTGAGACGGAACAGCGCATTCGTCGGCGTCACGCGCTTGGCCAGAAAAATCTCGAACGGCTCAATGGGAAAGGTTTCGGCGACAGGGTCAGGGCCGGTCAATCCTTCAAGGATCGCTGCAACGCTGTCTGGCGCGGCGATCCGGGGGGATCGACCGCACCCAAAGCGGATATCGGCAAGGATCGGATCGAACATGGGTTTGCCTCAACATTGCTATTGGCAATGTAGAGGATGCGGGGCGGTTTTACATCGCCCCGCACGCATTGCGTGTCCGCTGTTTCGGCGGAATGGTGCCCTGAGCGGCGGTCAGTCCTGCGGAATGACGCGCAGGCCGAGTTCCATCAGTTGTTCCGAGGACGGATCCGACGGGGCGCTCATCATCAGGTCTTCGGCGCGCTGGTTCATCGGGAACATGATGACCTCACGGATGTTCGATGTGCCGGCCAGCAGCATCACGATCCGGTCGATGCCCGCAGCACAGCCACCGTGCGGCGGCGCGCCGTAGTGGAAGGCATTGAACAGCGCACCAAAGCGCGATTTGACCTCATCCGCGCCGTAACCGGCAATCTCGAACGCCTTCAGCATCACCTCAGGCTTGTGGTTGCGGATCGCGCCGGACACCAGCTCATAGCCGTTGCAGGCCAGATCGTACTGGAACCCTTTGACCGCCAGCGGATCGGCCTCCAGCGCCGCCATCCCGCCCTGCGGCATGGAGAAGGGGTTATGCTCAAAGTCGATCTCGCCGGTTTCCTCGTCCTTTTCGTAGATCGGGAAATCCACGATCCACGCAAAGGCAAAGCGGTTCTCGTCGGTCAGTTTCAGTTCGGTGCCCAACACATCCCGCGCTTTGCCCGCAACCCGCTGGAACGCCGCCGGTTTGCCGCCAAGGAAGAACGCCGCGTCGCCGACACCAAGGTCCAGCTGCTGGCGGATTGCCTCGGTCCGTTCCGGGCCGATGTTCTTGGCCAGCGGACCGGCGGCCTCGATGCCCTCGCCCTGATCGCGCCAGAAAATATACCCCATCCCCGGCAGACCCTCTTTCTGGGCCCATGCGTTCATGCGGTCACAGAACTTGCGCGACCCGCCACCGGGCGCCGGGATCGCCCGGATCTCGGTGCCGTCCTGTTCCAGCAGCTTGGCAAAGATGGCAAAGCCGGACCCGGCGAAATGTTCGGACACCACCTGCATCTCGATCGGGTTGCGCAGGTCGGGCTTGTCGGTGCCGTATTTCAGCGCCGCCTCGGCATAGGGGATCTGCGGCCATGTGGCCGGATCATCCACCGACTTGCCGCCACCGAATTCCTCAAACACGCCTGCAATCACCGGGCTGATCGTGTCGAACACGTCCTGCTGGGTGACAAAGCTCATCTCCATGTCCAACTGATAGAAATCGGTCGGAGAGCGGTCAGCGCGCGGGTCTTCGTCGCGGAAACAAGGCGCGATCTGGAAATACTTGTCGAAGCCGGACACCATGATCAACTGCTTGAACTGCTGCGGGGCCTGCGGCAGGGCATAGAACTTGCCCGGCTGCTGGCGCGACGGCACCAGAAAGTCGCGCGCGCCCTCGGGCGACGACGCGGTGATGATCGGCGTCTGATACTCACGGAAATCCTTGGCCCACATCCGCTTGCGGATGGACGCCACAACATCGGACCGCAGCGTCATCGACGATTGCATCGCCTCGCGGCGCAGGTCGAGATAGCGGTATTTCAGGCGGGTCTCTTCGGGGTATTCCTGATCGCCAAAGACGATCAGCGGCAGTTCATCGGCGCTGCCCAGCACCTCCAGATCGCGCACGAACACCTCGATCTCGCCGGTGGGCAGGTTCGGGTTCACAAGGCTGGCGTCGCGCGCCAGCACGTTGCCGTCGATGCGGATACACCACTCGGACCGGACCTTTTCCAGCGCGGCAAAGGCCGGGCTGTCCGCGTCGGCGATCACCTGCGTGATGCCGTAATGGTCGCGCAGATCGATGAAAAGCACGCCGCCGTGGTCGCGGATGCGATGTACCCAGCCAGCCAGGCGGACGGTATCCCCCACCTGGTCCTTGGTCAGATCGGCGCAGGTGTGGCTGCGATAGGCGTGCATGTCGGGCCCCTTTGGATATGCGCAAAAGACAGGCGCGATACATCCCGAGGGGCGCAGGAAGTCAAGGGAGCAGGCTTTAATTGGCGAGAATCGGGGGAACCTTGTATCTTGTTCCACTGAAAGAGACACTGAAACGGTGCATGGGAACCATGATGTTTGAACCTCTTCTGCTGAACATGTTGCGCCGGATGGTGCGCCACGGCCATTTGACTGTCACGTTGCCCAGCGGCCGGACAGAGAGCGTCGGCTCAGGGCAGGGCGACAGCGTTCAGGTGGTCCTGACCGGCGACGACACCATACGCCGCCTGCTGCTGCGGCCCGGTCTGGCGCTGGGCGAATGTTATACTGACGGCAGCTTGCACATCGAAGACGACGATCTGCCGGGCCTGCTGAACCTGTTGGCCATCAACCAAAGCTATGCCAAGATGCCGGTTTGGTACAGCGTGCCGCGCCGCATTCAGGGGGCATTGCGCGGATTTCTGCAACGCAACACGCCGTTCAGCGCGCGCCGCAACGTGGCGCATCACTACGACCTGTCCGACGACCTGTACCGGCTCTTTCTGGATGCGGACATGCAGTATTCCTGCGCCTATTTCGCTCGTCCCGACATGACGCTGGAACAGGCGCAAGCCGCGAAAAAGGCGCATATCGCGCAAAAACTGCTGATCGAACCGGGAATGCGGGTGCTGGACATCGGCTGCGGCTGGGGCGGCATGGCGCTGACACTGGCGCGCGACTATGGCGCACATGTCACCGGGGTCACTCTGTCGGAAAACCAACTGGCCACCGCGCAGGCGCGCGCCAAGGCAGAGGGGCTTGAGGACCGCGTGACCTTTCGTCTGCTCGATTACCGGCGGCTTGACGAACGGTTTGACCGCATTGTCAGCGTCGGCATGCTGGAACATGTCGGCGCGCCGCACTACGCCGAGTATTTCGGCAAGGTCCGCGACCTGATGGCCGATGACGGGGTGGCGGTGATCCACTCTATCGTCAAGAACGGCCCGCCGCGTCCGAACAACGCCTGGATCGACAAATATATCTTTCCCGGCAGCTACGCGCCCTCCGCGTCAGAGATTTACCGCGCCATCGAAAACAGCTGGCTTCACCAGTCCGACGATGAGGCGCTGCGCATCCACTATGCGCTGACGCTCAAGGCGTGGCGCGCGCGGCTAGAGGCGCAGCAGGACAGGGTCGAGGCCATGTTTGACGCGAAATTCATGCGGATGTGGCGGTTCTATCTGGCCTCGATGGAGGTGGCATTCCAGTCGGGCAACCTGCATGTGCAGCAGTGGCAAGTTGCCAAATCCCTGGCCACGGTGCCGATCACGCGGGACTACCTGTATTCTGCGGCGCGCGCGGATCACCCGAACTGGCGCGACGCGGCGGAATAGCCGTGCAACGGTGGTCTCATGTGTCCCCGCCCGGACGTGATTCGGTGTCCGTCGCCTAGAATGGGCGCACCACGTTGCCCGAATAAAAATAGACGCCCAGTCCCAGTGCAAACAGGATCACGCCAGACAGCGAATGCAGCACAATCGCCTCGGCGAAATTGCCGCGCCGCTCATAGGCCCATGCAAAGACCAGCCCTCCGCAAAAGGTCATCGCCGCGACGATCCAGTTCCAGTACATCAGGTGCGCCAGCGAAAAGAGCGCAGCGTTCAGCACCAGCGGCGGCCAGCCTCCGCCCGGCAGCAGCTCGCCGTAACGGCGAAAGAACAGCGGGCGGAACACCAATTCCTGCGGCAAGGCGGACAGCAGCGGATAGAGCAACGCAATCATCAGCATCAGCCACGGGTTGATACGCAGCAGGGCAAACGCCGCCTCTGGCGCGGTCAGTTTGACCACCGTCAGCCCGGCCACAGCCGTGACCGCGCCGAATCCCGCCACCAGCCGCCAGTCGATGGTGCGCGCACCTTCGGTCAGCGACCGCCATGCGAATCCCGGTGTCAGATGCAACAGCACCAGCCCCAGCGCGCTAAAGCCGAACAGCAGCGGAAACATCATGTCGGGCGACACGCCCACGGCGATCCCCGCCGGGATCACGGCAAACAGGCCGACAAACTCGATCCACAGCCGAACCCGGCGCGCCGCACCGCCGCTGTCTTCTGACACAATGGACATTCGGCGGCTCCTTGCTCTGCGCGCTTGCCAGAGATAGGCACGACGCGGCGGCGTACCACCCCGTTCGAGGCTTGCGCTCGAAGGCGCGCCGCGTATAACGCCGACAATTTGCGAATAGACACCTCCGGGGCTGCCGTCTCCCGGGGCTGAGCATGGAGCGCCCGATGCCGAAGAGAACCGATATCCAGTCGATCATGATCATCGGAGCGGGTCCCATCATTATCGGACAGGCCTGCGAGTTCGATTATTCCGGCGCACAGGCCTGCAAGGCCCTGCGCGAAGAGGGCTACCGGGTCATTCTGGTCAACTCGAACCCAGCCACGATCATGACAGACCCCGGTCTGGCCGATGCCACCTATATCGAGCCGATCACACCCGAGGTTGTCGCGCGCATCATCGAAAAGGAACGCCCCGACGCGCTTCTGCCCACGATGGGCGGCCAGACCGGCCTGAACACCTCGCTCGCGCTTGAGGAAATGGGTGTGCTGGAGAAATTCGGTGTCGAGATGATCGGCGCCAAGCGCGAGGCCATCGAAATGGCCGAGGACCGCAAACTCTTCCGCGAGGCGATGGACCGCATCGGCCTTGAGAACCCCAAGGCCACCATCGTCACCGCGCCCAAGAACGCCAAGGGCAAGTTCGATCTGGATGCCGGCGTCTCGATCGCACTGGAAACGCTGGAATATGTCGGCTTGCCCGCCATCATCCGCCCCGCCTTTACCCTTGGCGGCACCGGCGGTGGCGTGGCCTACAACCGCGAGGATTACATCCACTACTGCCGCACCGGCATGGATGCGTCACCCGTCGGCCAGATCCTTGTGGATGAGTCGCTGCTGGGCTGGAAAGAGTTCGAGATGGAGGTCGTCCGCGACAAGGCGGACAACGCAATCATCGTCTGCGCCATCGAAAACGTTGACCCGATGGGCGTCCACACCGGCGATTCGATCACCGTTGCCCCGGCGCTGACGCTGACCGACAAGGAATACCAGATCATGCGCAACGGCTCCATCGCCGTCCTGCGTGAGATCGGCGTGGAAACCGGCGGGTCGAACGTGCAGTGGGCGGTGAACCCCGAAAACGGCCGCATGGTCGTGATCGAGATGAACCCGCGTGTCAGCCGCTCCTCCGCGCTGGCGTCTAAGGCGACCGGTTTCCCCATCGCCAAGATCGCCGCCAAGCTGGCCATCGGCTACACGCTGGATGAACTGGACAACGACATCACCAAGGTCACACCGGCCAGCTTTGAGCCGACCATCGACTATGTCGTCACTAAGATTCCCAAGTTTGCCTTCGAAAAATTCCCCGGCGCCCAGCCCCTGCTGACCACCGCGATGAAATCCGTGGGTGAGGCGATGGCCATCGGCCGCACCATCCACGAATCGCTGCAAAAGGCGCTCGCCTCGATGGAATCCGGCCTGACCGGCTTTGATGAGGTCGACATTCCCGGTGTTGGCGTCGACGCATGGTCGATCCCCGCCGACAAATCCGCCGTCATCAAGGCCATCGGCCAGCAAACCCCCGACCGGATGCGCACCATTGCGCAGGCCATGCGCCACGGCCTGACCGATGACGAAATCCACGGCACCACCATGTTCGACCCGTGGTTCCTTGCCCGCATCCGCGAGATCGTCGAGGCCGAGGCCGAGATCCGCGCAAACGGCCTGCCGCAGGATGCCGACGGCATGCGCGCGCTCAAGATGATGGGCTTTACCGATGCCCGCTTGGCGAAACTCACCGGCTTTGCCGAAAAAGACGTGCGCAGCCGCCGCCACGCGCAGGGCGTCACCGCCGTCTTCAAACGCATCGACACCTGCGCGGCCGAGTTTGAGGCGCAAACCCCCTACATGTATTCCACCTACGAAGAGCCCATGATGGGCGAGGTGGAATGTGAGGCGCGCCCCAGCGACCGTAAAAAGGTCGTCATCCTCGGTGGCGGCCCCAACCGCATCGGGCAGGGGATCGAATTCGATTACTGCTGCTGCCACGCCTGCTTTGCGCTGACCGACGCGGGCTATGAAACCATCATGATCAACTGCAACCCCGAGACCGTGTCGACCGACTACGACACCTCGGACCGGTTGTACTTTGAGCCGCTGACCTTCGAACACGTCATGGAAATCCTGCGGGTCGAGCTGGAAAACGGCACCCTGCACGGCGTCATCGTCCAGTTCGGCGGCCAGACCCCGCTGAAACTCGCCAACGCGCTAGAGGCAGAGGGCATCCCGATCCTTGGCACCACGCCCGACGCCATCGACCTTGCCGAAGACCGCGAACGCTTTCAGGCGCTGGTCAACCAGTTGGGCCTGAAACAGCCGCGCAATGGCATCGCCTCGACCGACGCACAGGCGCTGGCCATCGCCGAGGACATCGGCTTTCCGCTGGTGATCCGCCCCTCTTACGTTCTGGGCGGCCGCGCGATGGAAATCGTCCGCGATATGGACCACCTGCGCCGCTATATCTCTGAGGCGGTTGTGGTGTCCGGCGACAGCCCCGTGCTGCTGGACAGCTACCTGTCCGGCGCGGTCGAACTGGACGTTGACGCGCTCTGCGACGGGCAGAACGTGCACGTCGCGGGCATCATGCAGCACATCGAAGAGGCGGGTGTTCACTCGGGCGATTCCGCCTGCTCGCTGCCGCCTTATTCGCTGGGCAAACCGATCCTGCAAGAGATCGAAAAACAGACCCACGCGCTGGCCAAGGCGCTGAACGTCGTCGGCCTGATGAACGTCCAATTCGCCATCAAACCCAATGAGGCCGGCGAGGATGAGATCTACCTGATTGAGGTGAACCCCCGTGCCAGCCGCACTGTGCCTTTCGTCGCCAAGGCGACCGACAGTGCCATTGCCTCCATCGCCGCCCGCATCATGGCCGGAGAGCCGCTGTCCAACTTCCCCCTGCGCGCGGGCTATGCCGAAGACACCGACTATGACACCGATGTGCCGATGGCCGACCCGATGACATTGGCCGATCCGAACATGCCGTGGTTTTCTGTCAAAGAGGCGGTGCTGCCCTTCGCCCGCTTCCCCGGTGTCGATACGATCCTTGGGCCGGAAATGCGCTCCACCGGTGAGGTCATGGGCTGGGACCGCTCCTTCCCGCGCGCCTTCCTCAAGGCGCAGATGGGCGCAGGCACCATCCTGCCACAAGAGGGCGCGGTGTTCTTCTCCATCAAGGATGAGGACAAGACCCCCCAGATCGCCGAAACCGCGCGCGTCCTAGTGGACCTTGGGTTCACCATCGTGGCCACTCAGGGCACCGCGACCTTCCTGGAGGCGCACGGGATCGCCTGTGAACTGGTCAAAAAGGTCTACGAAGGCCGCCCCAACGTGGTCGACCTGATGAAGGACGGCGGCATCCAACTGGTGATGAACACCACCGAAGGCGCCGCCGCCGTGGCCGACAGCCGCGAAATCCGCTCTGTCGCGCTGTACGACAAAATTCCCTACTACACGACCGCAGCGGGCGCCCACGCGGCAGCCCTGGCAATGAAAGAGCGCGAAGAGGGTGAGTTGGTGGTGAAAAGCTTGCAGGGGTGAGGCGTTTGGGTCGGATTGCTCAAATCTTTGGCTGGGTCGCCATAGTTGTTGGAGGACTTCGAGTTCTCATGGCAGTGTGGGTTGCGACTTCGTTTGAAGGCGAGGCTTACACGAACGCGATTAGTCAATACCTTGGAAGTGCAGAGAACACCGGGGAAGCGATAGACAAAGGAACTGTCTCGCTTCTTGTCGGGTTTGCATTTGTTTTGCTGGGTACCCTCGTGCGACGCAGCAGGGCGTAGCGAAACCCCAATTGGCGCCTAGCAACTGCTATTTGTCCTATCAACGATGCACCTGCCTCAAGCGCGGAACAAGGGCCGGAAGCCCGCCGGGCGAGCACCTGACCGGCATCGTCGCAGCGAAGGCGCGCCGATCCTTGACGGATTGTCCAAAGCGAGGCTGGCACACATCCCACAAAACACAGTAGGGCGGGCTTCAGCCCGCCACCTTCTCCGCCACCCCGCACCCCTCACCC
>TARA_R100000789_G_scaffold82227_2_pt1 | contig 17164 bp, 18 predicted proteins | sample TARA_R100000789 | Tara Oceans TARA_R100000789 (sample SAMEA2623403) | marine metagenome | biome: marine biome (ENVO:00000447); feature: mesopelagic zone (ENVO:00000213); material: "saline water (ENVO:00002010), including plankton (ENVO:xxxxxxxx)" | depth 450 m
GATTCCGCTGAATGCTGCGACCACCATAGCGATGGCGAACGACGACATGGTCGCCCACACATGGGGCCAGAACGATGCCGAAAACAGCGTTTGGATCGAATATTTGATGGTATCCCAAGGAGACGTCAGGGCCACGTCACCGGCCCATTGATGCGCAACTTCCCAGACTCCAACAAAAACCACTATCAGGACGGCGATATCGACGAAACGTTCGCGCAGTGGAACGACGGTATTCGTACTCATTGGAAACCTCGGCGTTTCATCAACATCTTTTCCCAAGCATGGAGAGACATGTTGATAGTTAGAACAACGATCAGGATGAACAGGATCAACGAGTACATCGCGACATTATCAAAGTTATGATACGCATATGAGATACTATGCCCGAGACCGTTGGCAGATAGGATAAACTCCGCCCCTATGATGCCGATGAAGGAATACGCGATCGCAAGTTTCACACCTGTGAACAGATACGGTGCCGCGAAAGGCAGCAGAATCCGCATCACGATACTCACGCGGCTCATGCCGTAGACCAAGCCGGTCTTGACCAAAACGGGTGGAATCCGATCCAGCCCATTAAGTGTGTTGATGATGACGGCCACCACCGCATAGAGAAAGCCAATGACGATCTTCGGAACATCGTTAAGCCCAAAAAGCACGATGAACATCGGATAGAACACAAAGACCGGCACCGAGTAATAGGTCGCAAGCAACGGATCGATTGTTCGGCGAACGCGGGGCAGCGCATGTATGATTGCACCCGCCGCTGTGCCGACAATAACCGAGGCAACAAGCGAAATCGCCACCGACGACAACGTCGTTGTCATATCGTCGTTCATTTTGCCCGAGACGAGCAGGTTGAACAGTCCGACCACCATTTCGGATGGCGGGATCATTGTGAAGCGGACTATCACGCCGATACGACAGAGGAGTTCAACAAAGAGAACCGCGCCGAGCAGTACGAGGATCCGGATGGTTGTAGCGCGCTTCATCTCAACTCCCTCGTTGTTTCGTGTCCAAGGCGTTCAGAGATTCCTCACGCAGCAAGGACCAGAGTCGACTGGTTATCGCGCCGAATTCCGGCTTGGACACGATGCGACTGTCGCGGTCCCGCGGCCAGCCCGTCTCGACGACGTCCAGCAAAACACCCGGCCGGGCTGACATGACGCAGACAACATCGGCCAGCATGGCCGCCTCATCGAGCGCATGGGTGATCAACAGGACCGTGGCCCCGGTCTCACGCCACAGATTCAGCAGTTCGTCTCCCATCAACAGCCGGGTCTGCTGGTCCAGCGCGCCAAACGGCTCGTCCAGCAGGATGAGTTTCGGCTCCATCATGAGGGTCCGCGCAATGCAAACCCTCTGGCGCATACCGCCCGACAATTGCGCCGGATAGGCGCTTTCAAAGCCGTTCAACCCCATCAACTTGGTCGCGCCCTTGACCTTTTCCGAGATTATGTTCTCGGAGACGCCCTTTTGGCGCAGGCCAAAGGCGATGTTGTCCCAGACAGTGAGCCATGGAAAGCTGGCGTCATCCTGAAACACCACGCCGACACCGTCCGCAACGTTGCCCTCGATTGGCTGGCCGTTGATGAAGACCTCGCCTTCGCTTGGCGACGCCAACCCCGCGAGAAGTTCCAGCAATGTGGATTTACCGCAACCCGATGGACCGACAACCGCATAGAACCGGCCCGCCTCCAATTCCAGATCGATCGGCCCCAGAGCGTGCAGTGCGGGACGACCCGCACTGCCGGGATAGACTCTGGTAGCGCCACGCAGTTCACAATGTGTGCCCATCGCAGTCGGGTCTCCTGCCTTTTTCAGCTCTCGTTCATGGCTGCGAATAGTGCCTGGTGCTTCAAGTCTGCTCATTGGTCGTACAGGCCCTTCTGATCTTCGGGCATGAAGCTGTCGTCGATAATCGCATCCCAATCGATGTCGCTGTAATCGACACCAAGAAGGATCTGCGCATCAGCAAGGTTCGTCATGCTGGTGAGATAGATCGCGCCTTCGCTCCAGTGCCGAACCTGATCGGGACCGGTCGGGGTCTGCAAACGACGGATCAGTGCTTCGGCCGTTTCAGGCGTGATCTTAAAGGGTTCCGCAACATGCTTGGCCGCTTCGGCCGGGTTGTCGTTCATCAGTTGCACGGCTTTCTGACGGGCACGCATGACAGATTTCAGAAACTCCGGGCGCTCAGCAATCACCTCATCGGTCGTCAACGCCAGAACACTCACCAGCGGCGGCAGCACGTCCGGCGCCCATGCCAGAATCCGGTACTTGTCCGGCTCTCGCGAATAATTGGGTTCGGTGATCGGTGCGACATCGACCTGACCATGTTCCAACGCCGCTAGTCCGGGCCCCACACCACCAGTGGACAGCAACTCGACATCATCCTGTTCAAGACCAGCAGCTTGGATCAACATCAGGGCAAGTGCCTGGGTCGTTGAATTTGGGTTGGTGTAGCTGACCGTGGCACCTTTCAGGTCCTCAATCGACTGGATCGGCGAGTCTGGCATGACGGCCCAGCCGATCTCCGCAACTGTGTTGCCCGTGGTCCCGATCACTTTAATTCCGGCGCCACCGCGAATAGCGGCAAGCGTGGCCGTCAGGCCCGCTTCGCCAAAGGGAAGATCGCCGGCCAAAAGGTTGCGGATTGTCGCGGCACCACCAGGCGAGGTGCGGATCCCTGTGATATCCAAACCTTCCTCTTCAAAGAAGCCCGCCCCCAGCGCAACGGCATAGGGCATGCTACTTGTGCTGACCCCATAGTTTGAAATCTCGATTTCTTCGGCGTTTGCCGCTCCCCCTACCAAGAACGCAGTCGATAGCACCGCTGACACGCCCCCCATGACGTATCCTCTAATATTCAGCATTCGCATTTCCTCCCATTTGATCGTCAGTGTTGTTAGTGGTCGATTTTAAATCGATTGGCCTCCCGACGACGTTTTCAATCTGGAAAGATGTTCTTTAAACAGGGCGTTCAAGTCCAAGACATTTCAAAGATCGCTGTTCAAAGTTACATGTCTGGTCACACGGTCAGCTCTTACCATGCGTGAAACGCACCGGGTTGCCGGTGAGCTACGCCCCAATGCTTGGACAGGATTCAGCGTAATTCAAGCATCTCTCTGCACCTGCTGATTGGGGTAAGTTGTTTCACTTGTCTGCCAGCAGACCACGGCGGGTGGTTTGCCACCAAGGGCAGAGTGCGGGCGTTTGTGATTGTAGAAGGTCATCCATTTTCTGACACCAGCTTTGGCCTCTGATCCGGTTTTCCATGCGTGCAGGTAGACGCATTCGTACTTCAGGGTGCGCCACAGCCGCTCGATAAAAAAGTTGTCGAAGAACCGCCCCCTGCGGTCCATCGAGATCCGATCGGCGCAAGCGGTCGGTCCATGCGAATGACGAGAACTGGCTGCCTTGGTCCGTATTATGATCTCTGGCGGGCCAAACTTGTGGATAGCGTTTTCAGCGCATCGACGCAGAACTCGGCTTCCAATGTGTTTGAGATCCGCCAAGCCAGCACCTTGCGCGTGTGCCAGTCCATGCTTGCGAACAGATTCAGGAAGGGGGCTTTCCGGCCGCCACGTTCGAAGACGCCGGACGCCCAATCCAACAATGCCCGCTTCCACTGATGGACCATTGTTGGGTGCACCCCAAGCCGACTCGCAAGTTCGCCAACCATCTCCTCGCCCTTCAAAGCTTCCAACGCGCCCTTAGCCTTGAAGGCTGGGTGATGTCGCTTCCGTTTCGACATCTCCGATCTCTTTCGTGGTGAAGACCAGCAGACAACAAATAGCGGCTTACGTCAGTGTCCGGTTTTCGGGGGGGAACTCAGAGTACTAAAGGCCCGCGCATTGGTTCAACAGCCGCTGGTACTGGCGCCAGTCGAGCCGACCAGCCGCCTCTTCACCCGCCACCCACGGTCCCTTTTGCGTTTCATTCGCCAAACCGTCGTGAGTGTGGTTGCATCCCTCCACGATGTCCCTCTCGCCGCGATGTCTGCGACCAACTCTGCCCGAAGGATAACAGCGGCGAAGTCGCCAAAGGCGCGCCTGCGGTCGTCCTGACCGTAAACTTGATCGCAAAAATCTACGGCATCGACGCCCTGATCCATAATATTCCACGCATTGGAACCGTTTGATTTTTGCTACGCTGGGCGTTGCACCGAACTTGGAATCCACAACTCAAAACGACGAGGCAAGGCCTCTCTGACAATGTCAGGCGTCCAAGCGGTCTAGATACGCAATTGGTCGGCCTCTTGTCATCCTTGACTCCATTTAGTATGGCACAGGTTATGTTATAACATAACTGGACATATCCGATGACCACCAAGTCAATTTCACTTGCCGCCTTCTCCGCGCTGATGGGCGGAACCGCGATCGCCGATGTGCCAAACGTGGCCGTCGACATCGCGCCGGTCCACTCCCTTGTCGCCCGCGTCATGAAAGGAGTCGGCCACCCGGAGCTGATCCTGCCTTCAAGCGCTTCGCCACATGGATACAGTATGCGGCCATCCGAAGCCCAAGCATTGCAGGATGCAGATGTAGTCGTCTGGATGGGCGCGGACCTTGCGCCTTGGATGGAAGGAGCGGTGGAAACATTGGCCGAAGACGCCGCGGTTCTGATGCTACTGGAGGCGGACAAGACAACTCTGCTAGAGTTCCGCGAAAATGCGTTGTTCGAGAAGCACGCACATGGAGCGGACGACGATCATGAAGATCACCATCATGAACATGTCGAAGATCATGATGACGACCACCGCAAATCGCATGACGAACACGCACACGTTCACAGCCAACATGACCCGCATGCTTGGCTATCTCCGGCAAATGCGGCAACTTGGCTTGACCTGATCGCGGCAGAGCTGGCTTCGAAAGATCCGGAACACGCCGAGGCATATCTTGCCAATGCTGCAGCTGGTCGAGATGAATTGGCAGCTCTGACTGCCGAAGTCAGCGCGACACTGGCCCCAGTGCGAGGTGGCAGTTTCATCGTCTTCCACGATGCCTTTCAGTACTTCGAAACGGATTTTGGCTTTCCGGCTTCGGGGGCGATCTCTCTTGGGGATGCGGAAGATCCCAGCCCTGCAAGGCTCTCGCAAATCAAGAAACGCGTCCAAAACGAGGGCGTGGATTGCGTTCTGGCGGAACCACAATTCAACCCGGGACTTGTCGCTGCCGTAACCGAAGGCACCGAAGTACAGACCGGAGTGATTGATCCGTTGGGCGCCAATCTAGAACCGGGTGCCGCGCTTTATCCGCAACTCATCCGGAACATCGCGTCCACTCTTACTGACTGCATGTGACCGGACGCAGCCGTCACACCTGACGCAAAGGCCAATTTTTCGATCTCTCCTCAGCATCAAGGGGTACACAGCGATGACCATCCCATATGACGCCTCCGGGATGCCCGGCAAAGAAGTGATTGGCCGATGCCAAGGCCTCCAATCCGCAGCGGTTCCTGCTCCCTTCGGGGGGCAGGCATGACGGACCAGCGATTGCCGATAACTGTCTTGACCGGCTTTCTTGGCGCCGGAAAGACGACACTGCTGAACGCTGTGCTGTCGGACCCTTCTGCCGGGCGTATCGCCGTAATCGTAAATGAGTTCGGCGAAGCCGGACTTGACCATGACCTGATCGAAAGCACCAGCGAAGAGATCGTCTTGATGCGATCTGGCTGCCTGTGTTGCACGATCAGAGGAGATCTGGCGCGTACCATCATCAGCCTGTCCGCGCGGCGCGACCGGGGCGAACTGGACTTTGATCGAGTGGTGATCGAAACAACCGGACTCGCCGACCCGGGTCCGATACTGCAGACCCTGACGACTGACCCTTATCTTTCACGCACCGCGCGGATGGACGGCATTGTCACCGTAGTGGACGCGGCCAATGGGCCCACGACATTGACGGCGCAGTTTGAGGCTGTTTCGCAGGTCGCCATGGCCGACTTGATCATACTGGGCAAGACAGATCTCTTGCCGCCAGAGCAATGGGTTCCCTTCGAGGAACGATTGAGAGCGATCAATCCCGGCGCGCGTATCCTGCATGCGGTTCAGGGCAAAGGCGTTGCTGGCAGCATCTGGGGGCTAAGCGGATTGCGGGCGGGGGCCACACCAAACACGGTTCTGGAATGGACCAGCACCCCGTCGACCGCGTCTGACCCACTTGAAAATCTTTCGGGTCTGCTACGCGCAGAACCAGCGCCCGGGCGTATGACCCCGCACGACACGCGCATCGGCACCGCGTCCATCATCCTTGAAGATCCAATTCCAGATGCGGTCTTTGATCTTTGGCTCGACACCCTGATCGCCCTGCGCGGACCGGACATCCTGCGCGTGAAGGGCATCGTGTTCCTAGAGGGGCTGGATACGCCTTTCGTCTTTCACGGCGTTCAACACATCTTTGACGCTCCGGTGCCGCTCCACGACTGGCAGGGAATGGATCGGCGCTCTCGCATCGTGGTCATTGCCCGCGATCTGTCCCGTCCCGAACTTCAACGCAGCCTCGACATGCTGCGCGCACGCTTACCCGGCTTAGAAAACGACGACATCCGCAATGAGGCTCTCAATCCATGACCGACACGCGCCTACCTGTAACCGTACTCTCTGGCTTTCTTGGCGCCGGAAAGACGACACTCTTGAACCGAGTATTGAACAACCGCGAAGGGCGCCGGGTCGCTGTCATCGTCAACGACATGTCCGAGGTCAACATTGACGCCGATCTTGTCCGTGCGGATACCGAATTAAGCCGTACGGACGAAACACTGGTCGAGATGTCGAACGGCTGCATCTGCTGCACATTGCGTGACGATCTATTGGCAGAGGTGCGCCGCTTGGCAGGCGAAGGGCGCTTTGACTATTTGCTAATCGAATCCACCGGCATTTCAGAGCCGCTTCCCGTCGCCGCCACGTTTGATTTTCGCGACGCCGACGGCAACAGCCTCTCGTATGTGGCGAGGCTAGACACGATGGTGACTGTCGTTGATGCGGTAAACCTTCTGCGCGACTTTTCTAGCCATGATTTCCTGAGCGACAGAGGTGAGACCTTGGGCGAGGAAGACGAGCGCACTTTGGTGCACCTGCTGACAGACCAGATCGAATTTGCTGACGTGGTAATCCTGAACAAGGTTGCGGACGCCGCGCCGCATCAGGTTGACGCCGCACGCAAGATCATCCGCAGCCTGAACGCCGATGCCCGCATCGTCGAAACCAATCATTCGGATGTGCCCAGCGATGCAATCCTGGACACTGGCCTTTTTGATTTCGAAAGGGCGCATGAGCACCCCATGTGGGCCAAAGAATTGTACGGTTTCGCCGACCACGTTCCAGAGACTGAGGAATACGGGGTCGCAAGCTACGTTTACCGTGCCCGCCAACCCTTTGAACCTGAAAGGATCATGGCCGTTCTGAACGGCGACATGCCGGGTGTGATCCGCGCCAAGGGCCATTTCTGGATCGCCACGCGGCCCGATTGGGTGGCTGAGTTTTCTCTGGCGGGTGCTCTGTCCTCGGTGCAACCTCTTGGAACGTGGTGGGCAACCGTTCCCTTAGAGCGCTGGCCCGACCATGCAAGCGGGCGCGCGTATCTCGCGGAACATTGGGTCGAGCCATGGGGCGACCGGCGACAGGAACTTGTTTTTATCGGCGCCGGGATCGACTGGCCGCAGTTGAAGGCAAAGCTGGATGCATGTCTGTTGCCAAAGGAAATTGCGCCCGGCCCGGAAACCCTACCCGATCTTCCAGATCCCTTTCCGGTCTGGCGACGCCCGGAGTCTGGCCCGGAGGCCGCATGACCGACGTGTTCACCCCCTTAAGTGGCGGGCCTTCGGGAGTGCGCGTCGTTGACAGACAGGAGGCACTGTCTGCCAGTCACCAACCTGACTGCGCTGCTGCGATCTGGCATCCACGTCCGCAGCCCGCGTTCCAGGATTGGATTGATACTCGGGCTACCGAAGGATTGCCGACAGAGAGTATGGTCGTGCGCCCAGAAATCGTCCGCAAGACCCTTGTCGGGATCTGCGCTACAGCGGGCGCCCCGGATTGCGAGGAATGCGATTGGCTGATAGACGATGCCACAACGCTGACGACATCGTTCGCCGGGCTTATGCGGGCATCCTATTTGCGCCTGCGGTTCGACGTAGTGACTACAAATGTATGCCGAAAGTTTCACATCGACGCCGTTAAGGCGCGCCATGTGCAGGTACTCGATCCTGTTGCGGAACCCGAGCACTAGCATGGCAAAAGGGAACCGGGGCCGGACCAGCCTCAAATGTCGGCGAAGGAGAACCTGCGCCATGCGAGACTATGATCGTCTACCGCAAGAATTGCGCATGTGGCTTGCCTCGGCCTCTCTTCCTTGGGCACCACGATCCGTTTTGCGTGCCTATGACAAGGCCATCGCGAAAACATCGGATAAGGATCGCGCGTTGCACGAACTTAATCGCCTGCAAGAAAGCCTGTTAAAGCGGGACGCCGTCAAGGTCTGGGGGCAGAACCATCCCGGCGCACCGCGACGGGCTGCCCCATGACGCGGCTGCTCGTACACCGTGCGACGCCTTGTGCGTTGGCTTTTGCCATGTCGGCAAGCGCCGCATTTGCGCACCCCCATGTCTTCATTGATGGCGGGGTCAATTTCGTAGTTGGGCCGGGTCACGAGCTTGAAGCGATTGAGGTGACATGGCTCTACGACGAATTCGAAACGCTCTACATGCTGGCATCGCATGGGATGGACCTGAACGCCCAAGGCGCGCTGGATGAGGCGGACAGACAAGAACTGGTCCGACGGTTGAGTGATTGGCCAGCGGACTTTGACGGCTCGGCGCATCTGACCTCGCGCGGTGAGGCGATTGCATTGGACTGGCCGCAAAATCTGGACGCTGAATTGGTCGACGGCCGCCTGCAACTGACATTCGATCGCATTCTACAGGACCCGATCAAAATGACAGAGCACGCGGTCGAAGCGGCCTTTTTTGAGAGGACCTACTTTTTCGATTTCACCGTGACCAACACGCCCGAAATCCGCGGATTGGCCACCGGATGCACGGCAGAGATCATCCCCTTTGACCCTACCGCACAGGATAAGGCTCTGTTGGATGTCTTGGCCAAGCTAAGCCGTGAAGAAACTTCAGATATAGAGAATGTCGGAGGATTTTTCGCAGATCGGATTGTGGTGAGATGCGATTAGTCGTGTTGTTCTGCCTGATTTTAGCCGCTTTGGTCGCGATCTCCATGGCGGTGGATTTCGACGCTGTGGCGCGTTGGGCGGCAGGACATCAACGCGGTTTCCAGAACCAGATGGCCGGGGCGGTTCGCGCCCTGCGCACTGGTGATCCCGGCGCCTTGTTTACCCTGTTGTTCGCCGCAGCCAGCTATGGGTTCGTCCATGCGGTCGGCCCGGGCCATGGCAAGGCACTGATTGGGGGCGTTGGGCTTGGCTCGTCGGTGTCGACGGCGCGGCTTCTTGTCATCTCATTGGTTTCCAGCCTCCTGCAGGCATTTTGGGCAATCCTTCTGATTTATGGCGGTTTCGCCCTTGTCGAGATATCCGCCCGTCGCATGACAACGCTCGCAGAAGATGTTTTGGCCCCGGCAAGTTACATTGCCATTGCCTCTATCGGCGTCATTCTTGTTTGGCGCGGGGGGCGGAGCCTATGGAGAGAGAGGGAGGCTTTGGGCCTTCAAAAGGCCGACCACGACCACGACCACGACCACGACCATTGCGGATGCCATGCACATGGACCAGCACCCAACGACGTCGCACAATTAACCTCGTTTAGAGACGCGTTCGTGCTTGTGGCCAGTATCGCGATCCGCCCCTGTACTGGCGCGATTTTTCTGCTGGTGATTGCGTGGCAGATGGATATCCGCACCGCCGGTGCTGCAGCTGTGATTGTGATGGGCCTGGGCACGGCCGTATTCACCAGTCTTGTTGCGGTGTCGACCGTCACCGCCCGTAGGATGAGCCTTGTCCCGGTGGCCAAGCTCTTGGTCGTCAGCCAAGTGCTGCCAGTGCTGCAGATCCTTGCCGGGGGGCTGATCGTCTGGGGCAGCCTGACAATGCTTGAATTGGCTGGCTAGGAACCAACTCTAAAAACATGCTTCTTTCCAAACGCTACCTATTCGGTCACGTTCAGTTGCCCACCCCGGAACATTTGCTCCTGACCATTACATCGGGACAATCGGAAGGGCCGCAACCGCCAGGTCGCCCGAGGCATTCCGTCCGACGAATGTGGAAGTCTATGGATCTGCGGCCATCACATGGATGCGCATGACATCGGTTCAGTACGGCAGAGCGTCAATCAACCTGATCACGTTGGTTTCCGAATGAGACCTGATCGCACCGATCTGCCCCCTGCCCGTCCCTCGTTCATTTTACCCCCGGCACGATCCGCGTGACCGTGCCGGGAGACTGTTCAGAACGACTTGGACAGCGACACTTTGAACGTTCGGCCCGGCGCCTGACGGGTCGGAGACGCCAGATGGCTGACATAGTTTACGTCCAGCGCGTTTTCGATGCCAAAACGCACCTCACTGCCGTCCAGCCACCCTTGATCAGGCCGCCATGTCGCGCGCAGGTTGGTCACCGTATCGTCGGGCAAGTCCGCCCCCAGAGAATCGCGTTTGTCCGTTGTGTGTACGACCTCCCAGCTCAGATCGAGCTTGTCGTCCCACTTTTTGCCCAAGGCCACCTGCAAACGGCTGGCACCCGCGTTGCGCCAGACGGAGCTGCTGCCATCAGGGGTGTATTCGCGCCCTTCGCCCAAATGACCGGCGAGATCGACATAGATGCCGCTTTCCATGCCATAGGAGGCCTCAAGCTCAAAGCCTTTGGTTTCAACACGATCCAGGTTCAAAGAGGTAGACCCTGAAACGGTAAAGCTGGTGATGTCCCACAGCTGGGTCTTGTACAGGTTGCCGCGTACCGTCAGGCTATCGCCCTGAGCAAACAGATCCGTACCGCTGTATTCCGCACCCAATTCAAAGGTGTGGGACTTTTCCGTTGTGTCCATCCGGTACAGCGCCGTGGCACTGGCGCCAAGGTCGTCGATGATGGGCAGCCCTTCGGTATAGGCGGCAGAGCCAAAGACCGACACGCCGTTGCCAAAGTCATAGGCCAAAGCCAGCCCCCCCATCAGAGCATCATTCGTGAAGGAGCCGTAAACACCGTCGCTGGTGACTTCGGACGTTTCATACCGCAGCGCAGGCGTCACGGTGAAGGCGCCGATGCTCATCTCGTTGACCGCAAAAATGGCGAACCGACGATCTGTCCCGCCGGGTGCCCCGGCAGCGTCATTGTCCTTGCGATCACGCTTGATCCACTCGGCACCTGCCAACAGGTCATGCCCGATCACGCCGGTCTCAAACAAGGCCCGGTTTGACAGGGTGAATTTGGTCGTCTGATAGCGCTGGTCAGCATTCACAGTGCCGACAAGGAACGGAAAGGTCGGAGTGCCCTCCAGCGGCGACGAGCCCGCGACATAGCTGTAGTCAATCTTTTGGTCCGCATAGGACAGGTTTGCCCGCAGATCGACCAAATCGCTGACCGGGTTGTACCGATACTCGATGACGGATTGTGCGGTATCGGTCACCCGGTCCACATTTCCAAACATGCCCCCGGAGGTGTCGAATTGGTCATAGGGCACATCTGTATCGTCGGCCAAGGTGCGCGAATAGCTGAACATCAGCGAATGGGAATCATCTTCGCCAAAGGTAAACCGCGCTTTGGCCAAACCCGACGGCGTCCGGAAGGCGCTGTTGCCGATGGTGCTGCCGTCGCCCGCTGTAAGGTCATCCTGATCGCGAATCGTATAGTTCAGCAGAAACTCTGCCCGCTCTGTCGGCATCCACGCCAGAGTGGTCGAACTGACCATGCCGTCGCCGTTTGAGCTGTATTCGAATGTTTGCGCGCCACCAAATCCGGGCATGCCATCGGTAAAGTCCGCGGCGTCCTTGGTTTCCAGTTTGACCACCCCGCCCACAATGCCCGACCCATAGGCAAAGCTGCCAATGGTGCCGCGCAGGACCTCAGCACTGCGATACAGCATCGGATCGGTAAACAATTGCGTGCCGATGCGGTAAAGCTCTTCGGAACCGACGGCGGCACCGTCCACAAGAACGGCAATCTTTTGATCCGACCCATAGGTGGTATTGGCCCCAAAGCCACGGATATTGATACCCGAGCCCTGTGGCGTCGTGCCGTTGACCAGCGTGACGCCGGGAACGGAATCGAACAATTGTGCGACCGTGCTGGCCTGCCGATCCTGAATTTCTTCTTCGTCGATTACCGTACGGGGAAGTGCGGTGCCAAAGGTCAGGTCGCGTTTACCTGCGGTCAAAATCAGTGTGCCGAGAAAGCCGGGATCATCCTGTGCAGCGGCCGGAGCGGCCAACGACAGACAAACGAGCGCGGTTGTACCGCGCAACGTGGGAGTTAACATTTGCACCATCCTTCATGCGTCTTGAGCCGTAGCTTGCGAAGGCTGGCGCGGCAGTTATTGGCGAAAGGGAGGGAAACCTATTCGCTACGGGTTGCAGTGTTACTGCAACCAGACTAAAACAGTCAAGTAATTCAAATCAGCCACGCACCGGGATTTTCGGGCGCAGCCATCGGATCCATCACCCCTTACTTCCGAGGATGCCCCATGACCGAGCACCCCATTCCTACGCCTGCAGAAATTCGCGCGTTTGAGACCGCCAACCCCAAGACGCGCGCCCGCGACGCCGCGGAACAGCTTGGCATCGCCGAGGCGCAGCTTGTTGCGGCCCGCGTCGGACATGGGGTCACGCGCATCGCAGCGCATCCCGATCTGATCATCCCCGCCGCCGAACGGCTGGGCGAGGTCATGGCCCTGACCCGTGTCGCGGGCTGTGTACATGAAAAGGTTGGCAGCTACGGCAACTACCACCCCGGCGAACATGCGGCGATGACACTGACCGATGACATCGATCTGCGCATATTTCCGTCCCAGTGGGTTCATGCCTTTGCAGTAGAGACTCAAACGGACAAAGGTCCGCGCCGGTCCTTGCAGATTTTCGACGCGGCGGGGGATGCGATGCACAAGATCCATCTGCGCGATGGATCCAATCACGATGACTGGGCCGAAATCGTCGCAGAGCTTGCGGTCGACGACCAGTCCGAAGGCCAGGACGTGGAGCCGCGCAAGCCTGTCGAAGGCGCAAAATCCCGTTTGGACAAGGTCGATACACTGCGCGAAGAATGGTCCCGCCTGACCGACACCCATCAATTCCTGCGGCTTTGTTCCAAGCTGAAGATGAACCGTCTTGGGGCCTATCGGATCGCCGGGGCGCCCTTTGTCCGCCAACTGACAACCGATGCCGCTGATGCGATGCTACAGGCTGTGCAGGCGTCGGGAATTGAGGTGATGATCTTTGTCGGCAACCGTGGCTGTATCCAGATCCACACCGGGCCGATCAAGAACTTGCGCGCCATGGGGCCTTGGCAGAACGTCATGGACCCCCGGTTCAACCTGCACCTGCGTCTGGACAAAGTGGCCGAGGTCTGGGCCGTGGAAAAACCCACTCAGCGCGGTCCGGCTGTGTCGGTCGAAGCCTTTGACGCAGATGGCGCGATCATCTTTCAGGTCTTTGGCGTGGGCAAAGAGGGCCGGGATTCCCGCCCCGCGTGGCGTGCCATTGTCGACGCCCTGCCCGAGCTTGAGCAGGTGCCGGCATGACATCCCGACGTACACCCAAACCGGCCACCATGGGGCTGATGACAGCTATGTTCGGGGCGTTTGTCGCCCTGACCGTCAGCGCCCAGCAAAGCGCCGACATTCAAAATCCTCATGCGGATGTTCTGTCCATCGGTGGGTCCGTGACGGAAATCGTGGTGGCTCTTGGCCAACAGCACCGTTTGAAGGCACGCGACACCACATCGACCTATCCGCCCGACGTCACCAACTTGCCCGATGTGGGCTATATGCGCGCCTTGTCGCCTGAGGGGGTTTTGTCAGTCGGACCCAGCCTGATCCTGTCGGAAGAAGGTGCCGGCCCGCCCGAGGCGCTTGACGTGATCCGCGCCGCAAATGTGAACTTTGTCGAAGTGCCTGACGCATTCACCACCGAAGGTATCTTGCAGAAGATTGAAATCGTTGGCGACGCTCTTGGCGTACCAGAGCGTGCAGATGGCCTTGCCGCCGAGATTGAAACTGCGATGGCGGCGGCACTGACCGATACTGACCGTCCCGACAGTGAAAAGAAACGTGTGTTGTTTGTCCTGTCGACACAAGGCGGCCGCATCAATGCCTCTGGCAGTGGAACGGCCGCGGATGCACTGATCCGCATGGCGGGCGGCGTAAACGCGGTGACAGAGTTCGAAGGCTACAAGCAAATCACCGATGAGGCGGTTGGCCTTGCGGCGCCGGATGTGATCCTGACAATGGACCGGGGCGGCGACCACGGGGCAAGCGATGACGAATTGTTTGCCATGCCCGCGATCCGTCTGACACCAGCAGCACAGACCCGCTCAGCAATTCGTATGGACGGGCTGTTGATGTTGGGGTTCGGGCCGCGCACAGCCGAGGTCATCCGCAGCCTGAACGCCGCTCTGTACGGCAATGGAGCCTGACCCATGGCGGCGATGACCGATGTAGACGTCGCGCCATCCGACCGGCAAACACGCGCCCGCCAATTGCATTGGGCCCTCGTGGGGGCCCTTTTGCTGGCCTGCGGCGCCAGCCTGCAGGTCGGCGCAACGGATGTGACGCTGACTTCGCTGATTGCCAAACTGGTCCAAGGCCAAGCGCTCAGCCAGATGGAGCGTGTTGTTCTGTTCGACATCCGCCTGCCCCGCCTTGCGATGGGTGTGTTTGTGGGTGCTGCGCTGGCGGTGTCCGGCGCGGCGATGCAGGGGTTGTTCCGCAACCCGCTGGCTGATCCGGGTATTGTTGGCGTAGGCGCCGGGGCGGGTTTGGGCGCGATCCTTGCCATTGTCCTGGGCACGCTTTTGCCTGCTTGGGTGATCGACATGACCGGCAACCAACTGACACCCTTCGCGGCCTTTCTAGGCGGTTGGGGATCGACCATTCTGCTATACCGCGTGTCGACGCGGCACGGGCGGACCTCTGTCGCAACCATGCTGCTGGCGGGGATCGCGCTGGGGGCATTGGCCGGGGCGCTGTCGGGAATCCTCGTCTATATCGCCGATGACCGGCAGTTGCGCGATCTGACCTTTTGGGGCTTGGGATCTCTGGCCGGGGCAAGCTGGGGCAAGGTTCTTGCGGCTGGCCCCATGATCGCGCTCGCGATTGGGACCGCGCTGATGTTGGGGCGCGGATTGAACGGCTTGGCCTTGGGTGAGGCGACGGCAGCACATATCGGCATCGACGTGCAGCGGATGAAATCCATCGCCATCCTGTCCGTTGCAGGGGCCACCGGAGCGGCGGTCGCGGTCTCTGGCGGGATCGGTTTTATCGGCATTGTCGTACCGCATCTGTTGCGTCTGGCCTCTGGGCCGGATCATCGGACGCTGTTGCTGAACTCGGCCCTGCTGGGGGCGACGCTGTTGATCCTTGCGGATGTGATCGCCCGCGTGGTGATTGCACCGGCCGAACTGCCCATCGGCATCGTCACTGCCGTGCTGGGCGCTCCGATCTTTCTCTGGATCTTGCTCAAACGTCGGGGGCTGGTTGAATGAAGACCCTGAGCGCAAAAGGCATCCGCGTCTATTACGGTCAACGCGAGGCGCTATGCGGCGTTGACCTGACCGCTCAGGCCGGAGAGTTGACCGCCATCGTCGGTCCAAACGGATCTGGCAAATCGACCCTGCTTGGGGCCATCACCGCCTCCCTGCCCTATCGTGGCGCGGTCCATCTGAATGGAACCAACATTGAGACGCTGAAGCCCTGGCAACTGGCAGCGCAACGCGCCGTGCTGCCACAGGCCTCACGGCTGGCCTTTCCGTTTACGGTCATCGAGGTCGTGCGCCTTGGGCTGCAATCGGGCACCGCTGGCGACCGTCCCGAGGTGCCGATGCAGGCTTTGGCGCGGGTCGGGCTGGCGCACTACGCGGACCGCACCTTTCAGGAACTGTCAGGAGGCGAGGCGCAGCGCGTCATGCTGGCCCGCGTTCTGGCGCAGGTCTGGTCGCCGATCGAAAAGGGAGAGCCGCGCTGGCTGTTGCTGGATGAGCCGGTGTCCAGCCTTGACATTGCTCACCAGTTGCAAGTCATGGAAATCGCCCGAAACTTTGCCCGTGCCGGGGGCGGTGTGATCGCCGTGATGCATGATCTGAACCTGACCGCACTCTATGCAGACCGCGTGGCGGTACTGGCCGAAGGACACCGGTTGGCCTTTGGCCCCCCGGCTGAGGTGTTGACGAACGAGACGTTGTCGCGCGCTTATGGCTGTGATCTGCGGGTGTCAGACCCGCCGCCTGCCGGTGTCCCCTATATCTTGCCGCATGCGGCAACTGTCTGAAAGGAACGCAAATGCGTCTTGCCGCACTGTTAATATGCCTTGCCACACCTGCCTTGGCCCAGCCCACCGCAGACATCGTCATTCTGGGTGAGGTCCATGACAACCCACACGCCCATCTGGGTCAGGCTGCCGCCCTGACGGCCCTGCGCCCCACAGCCGTTGTCTTTGAAATGCTGACCGCCGAAGAGGCCGCGAAAGCGGATGCAGACCGGACACAGATCGCCTCTGCATGGGAGGCCAGCGGGTGGCGCGATTTTCCGATCTATGCCCCCATCTTTGATGCGCTCGGCGACGCGCGGATCATTGGCGCCGGCGCCCCGCGCGACGCCGTCCGCGCCGTTTATGGGGATGGAGCAGCTGCGCTTTTCGGACCGGATGCACCCCGATTTGGGTTGGATCAGCCCTTGCCCGAAGACCAGCAAGCCGCGCGTCAGGCCCTGCAATTTGAGGCCCATTGCCAAGCCATGCCGTTAGAGATGATGGCCGGAATGGTCGACGTGCAACGCTATCGCGACGCGGTGTTTGCCCGCGCGGCGCTGGAGGCGCTCAACACCTATGGGCCGCCTGTTGCCGTGATTGCAGGCAATGGCCACGCGCGCACCGATTGGGCTGTGCCCGCGCTGATCGCGCTGGCCGCGCCTGACGTGACAACCCATGCGACCGGCTTTGTCGAGGCCGCCAGCGACACCCCTTTTGACGACGTCCAAATCGTCCCGCCAGTGGATC
>TARA_R100000789_G_scaffold60463_1_pt1 | contig 17145 bp, 16 predicted proteins | sample TARA_R100000789 | Tara Oceans TARA_R100000789 (sample SAMEA2623403) | marine metagenome | biome: marine biome (ENVO:00000447); feature: mesopelagic zone (ENVO:00000213); material: "saline water (ENVO:00002010), including plankton (ENVO:xxxxxxxx)" | depth 450 m
CTCCCATTGCATTGCGTTCGATACAGGGGACCTGAACCAGGCCTTTAATCGGATCACACGTTAATCCCAGGTTATGTTCCATGCCGATCTCAGCGGCTTCTTCCACTTGGTGTGGCGTGCCCCCCAGCACTTCCGTCAATGCTCCGGCTGCCATCGAACAGGCGACGCCGACTTCTCCCTGACAGCCAACTTCCGCTCCTGAAATCGATGCGTTTCGCTTATAGAGGGAGCCGATCATCGCAGCCGTCAGCAGGAACTCTTCAATTTTCTTCGTGTGAACTTCCGGGCAAAAGCGATCCAGATAATGCAAAACCGCTGGAATAATTCCCGCAGCTCCATTTGTGGGAGCGGTTACAACTCGGCCACCAGCTGCATTTTCCTCGTTGACCGCCAGCGCATACAAATCGACCCAGTCGAGAATCGACATCGGATCGCGGAGGGAAGCCTCTGCCCGATCCCTCAACACGCGATACAATTCCGCCGCTCGACGTTCGACTCCCAATCCGCCTGGAAGAATTCCCTCGATCTGACAGCCTCGCTTCACGCACTCCTGCATTGTCTCCCAGATCTTCTGCAACCCGGCACTGATTTCCGCATCGGTTCGAAAAGCACGTTCATTCTCGCGTGCGATCTGGCTGATTGAACATCCCTGTTGATCACAAATGGCCAGCAACTCACGAGCGGAACTGAATGGAAACGGTACCTTGACGACTTCTTCAGGCTCATGGCTGGCATTGTCCCCTTCGCGAATAATAAAACCTCCGCCAACCGAATAATACGTCGCCAGATAAATGGCTGTTTTCTGATCTTCCGTAAACGCCTGAAAACGGATTCCATTCGGATGAGCTTCCAGAAAGATCCGACGATTGAAAATTAGATCCGTCTTCTCATCAAAGGCAATCATCTTTCTACCAGCCAGATTCAATTGTTGTTCAGTGCGAATCGATTCAAGCTTCCCCTCGACCGAATCGGGATCGATCTCATCGGGTTTCTCCCCCAGCAAGCCCATCAACACAGCTGAATCTGTTCCGTGACCATGTCCGGTTAGCGCCAGAGATCCATACAAATCGACCTGGATCCGAGTGACAGAATCGAGCAATTGATGATCAGTCAACTCCTGCAGAAACGCTTCCGCTGCCCGCATCGGTCCCACCGAATGAGAACTCGAAGGCCCGATGCCAATTTTGAATAAATCGAAAACGCCAAAATAATGATGGTTCACAACAGGTTGTTCGGTGGCTTGCGACATGGATAATTATGATTGTCCAGTAAGAATTCTTATCGGCTCAGCTTCGGTTCCAGCCAGAGTCCCCAGTCATTACTCGCCCCGTCATCGGTCGCGTGTGTCAGAAGAACCAGTTGCGTCACCCCCTCGACGTTCACATCAAAGGAAATCAACTCATTCGATGTTACCGTTTTTGATTGCCACAAGGTGCGGCCATCTCCCTGAATTTCAAAAGCAACCGTGCCCGAATCATGACCAGCGGCGATACCCACTTTTCCTGTGATCGTCTTCCATGTTTTATTCAATGCGTATTCGTGACGAGAGGGAGCATGAGCGTACAATCCCGTTTCGAAAATCTCCCCATTGGATTCGAGGAGCATCGCTGGATCAGGAATCCGATTGAACGTCGGTTTTCTCCAGCCAACAGATACCGTTGTCGGTTTGAAACTCGTCAATTCCACCTTTGCCTGCTGCCCCGAATAGTCTCCGGGTATCTCGGTCGGTTCCATCATGTCAACAAGTCGTTTTGAGATCAGTTTTCCTTTGTCAGATTCAATAAATTTCAACTGGCGTTGAATTTCACCCGACTTCCCACTGGCAATTGCCTCCAGCAGAGGAGTCAATTCGAGTCGCAATTGAATCGTGGAAACATCGGGTAAACCCTCTTTCGAAACATCATACGAATATTTTAACTTGGCGCGTGTTCCCGAATCTGCCAGGGCTCCGTTGCAATGCAGAGGCACGATTCGCAATTGGCCACGCTTGCCGGGAGTCAAAGCAGAGGTCTGAAATTCAAAACGACCATTGCTGTCAGGAACCGCAGTCGCAGTTGTTGAGTTATAATCGCCTCCCCCTTCCGGATCAAAATAAGCCACCACTCCATAAACGGGCGGTTCTCCTTTCACTGTTCCCGAAACCTGAATCGCCTTTCCTGCCGTCTCAACAGAAAGATTCCTGACGGTCACACTGGCAGAATCGAGATATCCTTTGACAGATCGCGTAAATTGAGGATGCGAAGCCAGCCGCATCGCATGAGCAAACGAGAGAATCGTGCCACGACCTTCTCCACGCAGTTCATCGCCATAAGTGCGATTGCCCGAACCCATCAAAGGTGTCCCGCGAACCTGTTGATCAGGACGCGGAGCACAATGCGGCAATCCAAACGCATGACCCATTTCATGTGCAATCCCGCCGATGAAAATGGAATTGTGCTTGCCGAGGGAGATGCGACCATACTCTCCATCTTTGATCATCGGCTCTTTAAGTTTGATATTTTCGATCGCCAGTTCCGGAGAATCGAGTTGCCAGGCTGTTCCACTCTGATTGGTTCCGCCCGCATAATAGGGAGACTTATGAGTGAAAGTGAGCGTCTTCTGATCCCAATCGGCCAGATTACAGAAGATGACCATCGTCTCTTTCTGGCCATCAATATCCTGCTTTTTCAACTCGGTCAGACATTCTTCCCGAATCTCACGGCCTGAACTCTTTTCATAGTGATCTGCCGGGTGCAGTCCTTTGATGGAATAGATAACGACTTTGCCCTGACGATTCCGCTGCAGATTGAACGTCCTGTTTCCAAACCCGTGCCGTTCCATCTCGGTTTGATAGAACAACTGAATATGCTTCATAATGATGTCGAGCCGCTCTTCATATCGGGCAGGAAATTCCCGATCCGAAGGCGTCCAGCAAACCAGTTGCAAAAACCGATCCCCCTGCTCTGGCTGCATTTCATGCCAGGGATCTAGAATCTTCCGTGCGGCGATCACCTGCTCTTGTTCTTTGACTGTTTCAGCCTGTGTTTTAAAGGCAGGAGCGAGAAGCATCAGAATAAGGAATAGCTTTTTCATCAATAATTTTCTTCTCGAAATTCAAATATTTAATATCGTCTGATGTCAGTAAATACAACTCGAATTTATTAAGCCACAGAGAGCTCAGAGGAGTCAGAGGTGGAAATTGTGAGAACATCGATCATGAATCGTACCACTCTCTGTGCTACTAACGATCCAAAGTATTATTGCTTGCGCAAACTTTCAGGCGGCCAATACGCTGAGTTTTCGAGTATTGGACGGTAGTCAGACAGTAGAGCGGTACTACTTTTGCGGTTTTATTATCTTCTGTTTCTCACTCAGACTGGGTGTCGTGAAATAGGATCTTTTTGATTAGTTTTTTACCACGAAGACACAAAGGCACGAAGAGTTCTGTAACAGTTTTCCCTTAAATCCATCAGCATGTTTTTTATTGATTTTCAAAATTCATAAATCTCTTTGTGTCTTCGTGCCTTCGTGGTTCCAAAATTATTGATTAAAAATCTTCTTGTTTTCCTTGGCGTCTTGGCGGTTAATTTCTTCAGTTGCTGGTGATTGGTTGCGGCTTCGACTCGCTGTGAACTCTGTGCTCTCGGTGGCTAAAAATTAGCCGAGGCTTGCTGTATGAATGGTCCATCAATCAAGGACGATGAAATCACTTGATGGATCGTCCCATTACTCACGCGTGAGGGAAGCTTTCTCCGAAGGCACAATCATATCAATCCCATTGTGGAAGGGATCCCCATTCTGTTGAATCAAACGTCCTTCTCCGCAAATGTAAGCGCTGCCTCGAATAGTCGGAATGATGCCGAGTTCGGGATCGATTCGATAGGTAGCCACAAACCGACTGCCGATAATACTTTCCTGAATCCATTCTTCACCGGGCTTCAATTTCCCATCAGCTGCCAGGCAGGCCAGTTTGGCACTTGTGCCGGTGCCGCAGGGAGAACGGTCGTAAGCTCCCCCCGGGCAGTAAACAAAGTTGCGACTATGGGCATCGTCATTTTCAGGAGGTCCGAACAATTCAATATGATCGATCTCCTCACCATCGGCTCCGGTGATCTGCTGCTCTTTCAATTCATTTCGAATCAAGGCAGAGGCGTCACTAAGTTGACGGATATACTCGGGCTTGATCGGGATCGGACTTTGTTCCACAAGAAAAAACCAGTTGCCCCCCCAGGCAACATCCCCAACAATCGTTCCCAGTTCCCCAATTTGGATTGAGACCTGCTTGCGATACCGATAGCTCGGTATGTTCTCGACAGCCACTTCATTCTTCGTCAGCAAATTTGCTTCGACAATGCCGACGGGCGTTTGAATACGAACGATGCCTAACGGAATTTGTCCCAGATACGCCAGCGTCACCGCAACACCCATAATGCCATGGCCACACATGTTGAGGACACTGCAATTGTTGAAGAAAATCACAGCAGCATCGCACGCGGGCTCATCGGGTTCACACAAAAGTGCCCCTACGATCGCTTCCGATCCTCGCGGTTCATGAATCGCAACACGACGATAATGATCGAATCGATCACGAAACAGTAATCGTCGTTCAATCAACGAACCTGTTCCCAAGTCGGGACCGTCGGCAATGACAACACGGGTCGGTTCACCAGCAGTATGGGAGTCAACAATTTGCATAGAGTTCCCCTTCAGGCTGCCAGGATTTTCCGGACCATGCGGCCCACCATTTCCGGAACAGACTCCATTGAGACTGGATGAATTCTCTTTGACTGTTCGAGAGAGCATCTGAGGAATTGAAATGATATTCGTATTCTGAATTCCCTTCCAGAACCATCAGATATTTGTAATAGAGAACCAGATCGGGACCTTCGTCGAATTTTGAAAGAACCTTCAAGGCTCCTTCGAGTTCCATTGCCAGCTTTCTCGCTTCGGCATCGCCTGCAGCTGCCAGTTCGCACAGCTCAACCAGTTTGAGAACTTCTTTCGGCAAAGCATTTCCGACACCCGTAATTGCACCAGCTGCTCCACAGTTGACAAAACCGTGAAACACCTGCGTATCGACACCAACCATCAACGTCAAATCGGGATCGCCACTCGTGATATGTTCTGCGGCATAAGTCAGTGAATCAGCTCCTCCAAATTCCTTGAAGCCGACGAGATTCTTGTGATCGCGACGCAAATCGAAGAACAGTTCCGCCTTGGTTTCAAAACCGTAATAGGGACTGTTGTAGATCACCGCAGGCAAATCGCCGCCCGCTTCCAGAACCTCTGCAAAGTGCGCCCGTTGAGCAGCAGGGGAGGAGCCACGCGATAACACCCGGGGAATCACCATCAAACCAGCCGCCCCGACATCGCGGGCGTGACTGGCATGTGTCGCCGCCAGTTTCGTATTCTGAGCTCCGGTGCCGACAATCACAGGCACGCCGGCTTCAGTCAGCAGGCGAACCCCCTTAATGCGCTGATGGTTCGTCAGCAACGGCCAGTCGCCCATGGAACCGCAATAAACCACCGCTCGCATCCCCACTTCAATCAACTCCTGCCCTTTGCGAACGAGAGCCTCGAAATCAGGTTCTCCACTGGCATTACATGGGGTCATGAGAGCAGGAATGCAGCCCTGAAAAACCTGAGTCTCTGCAGCCATGATGATGTCCTTATTTTGATTGCTGATAAGTTGAAGACGTTGAAATGAATGGGAATTGAATTCCCGTGAGCCATTCCGAAAAGTTACATTGTTAGTAAATGCCTGTCACCATATTTCTGAATTGTGTTATTATGATGACGAAAACAAATAGATTTTCTCAGAAGTTATAGTTTCTATTGTACCGCTGCTGAGGTGACTCTCAATAATCGAATCTTTGAGAACTATGGTTAAAAAACACAAAAATCATTCCGAGAATCGACTTCAGAGTCTCTACGATTGTTTTCCCGCTCTCAAAATCATGGTAGAGATGTTTTCCACTCTCGACGATATCAATCTCTGCATCAAAGATGTCGAGGGGCATTATTTATGTGTCAATGATGCGTTTCTTCGTAGCGTGCCCAGATTTCGTCGCGAAGAAGTTCTCGGCAAAACCGCTTTTGAAATCTACAGCGAGAATCTCGCCATCGGCTATCAGCATCAGGACCAGCAGTTGCTCTCCAAAGGAGAAAATCTGAACGATCAACTCGAAATGATCACCAATCCCGATGGCTCACTCGGCTGGTATCTTACCAACAAATATCTGCTCATCGATCAGGAAAAAAAGGTCCATGCCATCATCGGCATGTCGCGAGATTTGCATGCGGTTTCCACGAAAGATCCCCGTTACGCCAAACTCGCTGTTGCCTTAAGAAAAATTCAGACCTGCTATAATGAACCGCTCCGCATTCAGGAACTGGCCGACGAAACCGGACTCTCGATGAGTCAATTCGAACGCCTCATGCATTCGATGATTCAGATTACTCCCCGGCAATACCTCACCCGTCAACGCGTCGAAGCCGCTGCCCTTTTGTTGCGGAATACTGACAAAAAAGTAGTCGATATCGCCCTCGACTGCGGCTTCTCCGACCAGGCCTCCTTCAGCAAACAATTCAAAAAAATCACCGGCCTGCCGCCATTGAAATATCGGAGTATGAATCGAATACAGGAATAAAAACAATATGATTTCAAAAGCATTCCTCGAAGTTCTATAGGAAATGACATGGCTCACATTGAAAATATTGAGACAGTAATAATCGATTTGGCAGCCTTGGATCTCATGCCGGAATCAGTCGCCCGCGAGAATGCCGTCCTGGCAGTTTCAATTGCTGATGAAAAACTTCGAGTAATCATTCCCGCAGATGATTCCCAAAATGATGTAATAAAGAAGATCAACATACTTTTTCCACAAATCCGTCTTCAAATCGACACAGCAACTCGAGTTGAAATTGAAGAAGCAATCAAGTTCCACTATCCCGCAAGTACTCAACCATCGATAATTGCAAACCTGATTTTCAGTTCAAATGCCCTAAACGTTGGTATGAATTGACTCGAACGGAGCAGAAATATGAACGTCATTGTTCCCAGTGCAATCGAAAAGTATTTCTATGCCGCAACATTGACGAAATGAATCAGCATGCAGCTGAAGGTGATTGCGTGGCGTTTTTAGACGACGATTCAGACAAAGAAGTAATGGGACTATTATTATTTGATAATAATACCTGAAATTATCGCGCACCAAATCCACTCTTAATAAAAGCAGAGTCGACATCATCAATTACAAAGATGTCATTCATCTTAACTTTGAGAGTGAACCATCATGAATGTTTCAAAAGCAGTCACCCGTGCCCGATTAATCCCAGGACATATGTCTCCAGCAGAACTCAATCTTCTCTCATCACTTGCTGCCGATTTGCCATCTGGTTCCCGCTGGGCAGAAATCGGAACTCTCTGCGGTCGCAGTTTATTAGGTGTTGGTCTGGCCATTTCCGAGAATTCAGAACTTGTCTCCATTGATGTGAACTGGGGAAGTGAGCTTCGAGCCGGTGTGAGTGCTCATGATGTCTTCCATGAAATTGCTGCTTCCCGCAGAGAGGGCTTAACTCTTCATGCATTACGAGTTGCATCTCATCGAGCCGTGCAGACATTTCGAGATGGGTGGTTCGACGTCGTCTTTATCGATGCCGCTCACGATTATGAAAATGTCAGGCAAGACATCGAACTCTGGCTCCCCAAAGTCAAACCTGGCGGACTGCTCTGCGGCCACGATTTCTTCAGGGACTGGCCAGGGGTGATCCGCGCGGTGAATGAACTGCTGCCTCAACGCAAAATTCAGGAAGCCATCTGGATGTACCGCGTGGAGTCAATATGAAGTTAAACATTGAATAGTGATCTGCCGGGTGGCGGGGGCGCTCCGATTTAGCGGAAGCCCCCGAAATTCCAACGATTCGGGGGCTTCTCTTCGAGAGCGCCACCGCCACCCGTCGGATTGATCAACACAAATTCTCTGTGTTCGCGATGATATAAAATTTCAAGCCTCGTACTGACTCGGAAATATCTATTTTTTGATTGTCTCGATTGAGCTACAATCCAGTCCAAATTCTCCAGAATCTGGATTTGAGAATACTCAAGGAGACACAGGGATGGTCATCTCTCCGAAATTCGAATATGCGTTTGTCAGCACGGTCAAAGGGGGAACGAACTCTCTCTATGATATTCTCGTAAAGCACTACGAAGGAATCCGTTACGGCGATTTCCATTGCAATGACGTCCACGAAATCCCGGCTGATTGGTTGATTTTTACAACCTGCAGAAATCCCTACGTGCGGGCCGTTTCGATCTGGTGGAGTACCTGTATGCGTGGCAAGGATCGCTATCAGTTTCGTCAGTTATGTGCGAATCCCGATTCTTTTGAGGACTTCGCCGAATGGGCCGCGTCGGTTCAAACAGATCTGCACACAATGGGCAATTCCCAGCGTCAACTCCTGATGACTCAATCCGCACGGCACGGCGAAATCGAATTTGACCAGATACTCCGCATGGAGCAGCTCGAAACCGATTTCGCGACTCTGCCTTTCGTGCAGTCTCTCAACCGAGCCATCCCACAATTAAATCCGACCGTCGGGCAGCGACTTTCCGCGGAAAACTATCTGACTGAACGGGCTATTGCCGCTGTTCAGAACTGGATGAGTACAGACTTTGATCGCTATGGGTACTCCCGTGAGGTGTCAGTCGAATCAAGTCTTGGATAAATCCAATGCAGCTTGGAAATACAGACTGGAATCATTTCCGCCGATATGCTCTGGCTCTTTCGATTTTCACTGTCGTTTATAATCTGGCAGAAGCGGCAATCGCAATTACAGCTTCCAACTCGAGCAACAGTCTCACTTTATTCGGTTTCGGACTCGACAGTCTGCTCGAATCCTTCTCCGGTGGCATAATGATCTGGCGGTTCTGGAAAGATCGTTCATCGAATGATTCCACAGGTTTTGAAATCATCGAGCAGCGAGCAATTCGAATGGTAGCCTGCACGTTTTTGCTACTTGGAGCATATGTGCTTATCGATGCTGGCCTGGCACTTTACTGGAGACATCAGCCAGAAGAGAGCTGGGTCGGCATTATTCTGGCGATCGCTTCCCTCATTGTGATGCCGATTTTGTTTATGCTCAAATATCGACTTGGAAAACAGATGCAAAGCCCAAGCCTGGTTGCCGATTCCAAAGAAACACTCGCATGTATTCTGCTGTCTGGAACCATGTTAATCGGACTCGGGACATATACGCTCTGGAAAATCTGGTGGATAGATTCCGTTGTCGCGATTGTGATCGCAGGCTTTTTACTGCATGAGGGTTATGAAATGCTTGAAGGAGAGTGCGGATCTTCCGAATGTCATTGATTGGTGGACTGCTCAATCACGCATTCGACATCTGCATCTCATCGATATCCGAAGGAGGCAACACTTCGCCCATCTTGTCGAAAATTTCATCGACCCCTGGTTTGAAGACATCCCCCATCAGGATATCCGTCATGTGATTGCGGCACTCCGGGTATTCCATGAAGAACTTCGCGAAGCTGAAATCCGGAGCGTAGAAGGCGTACACAAGCTTTTTGAAGTTCTCCAGCCCGCTGATGTATTCCTCATTCCAGCGACCAAGTTGCTGCGGCGAAAGATCGTTCATCTTGTAGCCATCGAGAATCGCATCGGCTGCCATTTCTCCGGAGACCATTGCCAGCAAAACTCCTGAGGAATAAACCGGATCGACAAAGCCGAAAGCATCGCCGATCATTAGCCAGCCTTCTCCGACAGTTTCAGTCGCTCGATAGGAAAAATCCTTAGTCGTTTTGAAATCGCCATGCTGGGTGGAAGGTTCCAGTCGACGCTGCATTTCCGGACATTTGGCAAGTTCCCGAGCGAAAACATCAGCCGCATTCAGATTTGAGTCGCCGAACATGTATTTCATGCTGCCTGTGCAGCCGACGCTGACGACGTTATTAGAGAGTGGAATATACCAGAACCAGGATTTTTTCCCTTCAGTCTGCATGATGAGAGTCGCTCCCTCATCGCGGCCTTCATCCCGGATGGCATTCTCGAAATAGCCCCAGATCGTTCCCTTTTTCAGCAGAGGATCTGACTTCTTAACACCTAATCGGCTGGCAATCATGGCCGATTGCCCGGAGGCATCAACAACAATTTCCGAGGCGATTTCCTGAATCTGATCATTCCCATCTTTGTTCTTCAGCTTGACTTTCACGCCAACTGCTCGTCCCTCTTCGAACAGCACATCCATCACATGGGCGTTCGTGCGGATCGCCGCTCCATTCTCGACAGCCTTTTCGAGCAGGATTGAATCGAAATCTCCCCGTTCGACCTGCCAGGTTTGTGACGATTCATGCGGAATGTATTCATCGAAGTAAAAGGGACGCGTAATTTTCCCCATTTCCGTGACGAACTGCACACTGTATTTTTTGGGGAAAGCTGAATTTTTCATCCGATCGAGCAGATTCAACCGTTTTAAGGTCGGGTAGCATTTCGGCAGCAGGGATTCCCCGACATGGAAGCGGGGAGTCAGACCACGTTCGAGCGCAAGAACTTTTTTGCCCCCTTCTGCCAGCAAAGCGGCACAGGTCGCCCCTGCAGGGCCGCCGCCCAGAATCACAATATCGTATCGATTCTCAACCTTTGTATTCATGTACGGGCAAGTTGTACTTGGTGTCACCTGAATCATCGTTAGTCCCTCGCAAATTGAGCCGTCAGCCTTCAATACGACATAATACCTGTTTCAACAACTATTCGGTTAAATTGTACCCGAATCTGTTGCTTATCCAACTGTTTTTTTATCGATAATCCGCTTCTTCGTCACTTTGACGACAGGATTCCTGCCATTGCTGGACATTTGCAACCAGAGTTTTCAGCAATTTCTGGTTTTGCTCCGCCAGATCATTTTTTTCTGCCGGATCTGCAACAAGATCGAACAACGCCCAGGTTTTTCCGCGATCGCTCGAATAAATCTTGTGATTTCCGCTCATCCAGGCAATTTGAGAAGCCGACTGAAACCCGATTGGCAGCTCACGCTTCGATTGCTTTCTCTGAATCGCAGGCAGCAGTGAAATTCCATCCAGTGGGCGATCATCGGGATACTCCAGTTGAAGAGCGTCCAGAATTGTCGGCAGATAATCGCTCGTCACCGCGGCAAAATCGGTAACCGATCCCGCCTCGACCACTGCTGGCCATTCGAGCAATCCCGGCACACGAATGCCCCCTTCCAGCAGCGATCGCTTTCGACCAGAGAGAATGCCAGCCGAGCCCGGAGCCAAGTTGGCCTGACCTTCTGGCCCATTATCCGAACAAAACCAGAGCATCGTATTCTGATCCACCTGCAGCTCACGCAGCGATTGACGCAACCGTCCGACTTGATCATCGAGTGCGGAAACGCAGCCGTAGTAATTCCGTTCGTACGCACTCGCTTCGGGATAAATCTGCTGATACTTGCGATCTGCGACGACCGGCAAATGGGGAGCATGAAACCAGATCACTGCTAAAAAGGGCTGATCGTTCTGCGTGGCCTTCTCAATGAAGGGAATCGCACGATCCATTATCAACTGAGAGTCATCGCCGGAGAGGTTGTCTGATACAATTTCCCCCCGTTCATTCCAGTAATGCGTACCATAATCTTTTGACTTTTCTCCCTCCTCAAGAGGATCCCAGGCTTTGCCATTGTTCTTCTGTGGAGCAATCAGGGGATCAAAAGTCGGCACTTTCGATTCCGTCACAAAGCAGACATCATACCCATGCTGCTGCGGCGGCGAAAAATGTTGCTTATTTTTCGGACCACCGCGATTGGCATCTTTGATGTCAGTCGTCAATGTTCCCAGATGCCATTTCCCGAAATGACCCGTTGCGTAACCGGCCTCTTGTAGAAGCTCGGGCAACGCAATTTCTTTGTGTTTCAAATGCCCCTGATTTGCGAAGTAGATTCCATATCGATACGGGTGCCGACCAGTCAAACACGAGCCTCGCGTCGGGCTGCAAACCGGAGCCGCAGCGTAAAAGCGATTGAATTTCAATCCCGCAGCTGCCATCTCCGAAATATGCGGCGTCTTAATGGGGGAGTCTGCATTGAAACAAGTTAGATCGCCGTAACCGAGGTCATCACACATCATCAGAATGACATTAGGACGATTAGGTTTGCTCTCTGCATGGAGTTGCGAAGGAATCATCCCCAATATCGCAATGAGAAACATCCATCCTGGTAAACGATAGCAGATCATCAGGAAGCCTTTCTAAACTCATCCATGAGGAAGTGAGATTAGATTGGCCTCTTGCCGATCTCTTCGGTTATTTACAGTGGAGTCCCACGATTAATCGGCACGCCAATCATGCTGCCGTTGAAGACCATGCCTCCGTCGACGAATCCCTGGAAATCGAATTCAACTCGTTTTCCTTTGCGGATTTTTGTAGTTTGTACCGCCAGCACCAGTCGGGAATTCGGAAAGACGGATTTACGAAAGCGGACATCTTCCATGCCGCCGAAGCCGAGGTATTCTCCGCCGAGCAAATCGAACTTGCGGGCGTAGAAGCCAGCCAGTTGAGCCGCACATTCGCAGAGGATGACGCCGGGCATCAAAGGGAAGCCGGGCATGTGACCAGTGCACCAGAATTCTTTATCGGTAACATCTTTATATCCGACAAGCCCATCGCCTTCGCGATCGACATACACAACAGCCGTCAGCTGTTCCATTTCGTGGCGCTGTGGATTGATTTTACGAATGTCGTCAATCGTGTAGAGCGGTTTGTCGTAATCGAATTGTTCGATGTCATAAAGAGGGCGTGGCGGCATGGCCGTGGTCCTTTCTGCTGGCCAATATGATAAGAACTGTCAAACAGTCAGAGATCAGGCAGTTCGCAATTATTTGTAGAGAGCATAGAATATAAGCTCTTGTACGAAAATGCGAATCCTCAGCCAGGAACTCCGAAATTCAGTGGAAATCAATTCTGTGACTAAATTGCGTCAATTCCTGTTACTCTCCTTATTAATTTGCGGCTGCACACAAGATCAAGCCCCGCCGACTCCCGTTCTGAACCTGCCAGTCCAGACCAATTCCATCGGCATGAAATTCGTCACCATTCCAGCGGGTGAATTTCTGATGGGAGCTCCCGAGACGGACCTGCAAGCCGAAGAGGACGAAAAACCTCAGCATCGGGTTGTTATTACATATGATTATCATCTCGGACAATATGAGGTAACGCAGGCCCAGTATTCCGAAGTGATGGGCCGCAATCCCAGCGAATTCTCCAAAGGAGGACGCGAAGCGGCAGCCGTCAAGAACATGCAGACCGATCAGTTCCCAGTTGAGTTCGTCAACTGGTACGAGGCTAACTTGTTCTGTAAGAAACTTTCCGAACGACCTGAGGAGGTTGCAGCCGGGCGTTCTTATCGACTTCCTACCGAAGCCGAGTGGGAATATGCCTGCCGAGCCGGGACCACAACCCGCTTCACCTTTGGCAACGAACCCGATTCCCACTATGCCAACTATCTCGGTGATGTCGGTCATCCTCGCCCCGTCGGCTCCTATCCTCCCAATCCGTTCGGCCTCTACGACATGCACGGCAACGTCCTCGAATGGTGTTCCGACTGGCATGTCGACGATTATTACGAACACTCACCCGTAGAAGACCCAACCGGCCCGGAAGAACCTGTCGAAGATGCCCGCGTCCTCCGCGGCGGCGGGCACGGCTTCAAAGCCGCGAGCTCATCATTCCGGGATAGTATTCTCCCCAATCGTCGAGGGAATTCGCATGGGTTTCGGGTGGTGATGGAAGTGGGAAAAGAGAGTCGCGAAGAAGCAGTGTTAAATGATTAATTCCCCTTTGAATAAAGTCACTCATTAAAAGAAACGAATTTGCAACAACTACTCAACGCCAAATTTGAACCGCCAATCACCTATCACCTAGGTCAGATATGCACTGGTTGATTAGTTACTGCTGGCTACGGAACCAACAGAGAGTGCTTTCGTTGATAAATTAAATTCATAATCGCAGGAGTTTTACGAATGATTCATCGAGCCTCACTATTGACATGCCTCAGTCTGTTGATGATCTGCCTGGATGCTTCCGTCTTAATGGGCCAGGAACGTAGTGCCAGGCTGAAGGATGCAAAAGCTGTTGAAGCGATCGTGCTTGGATACTGTCAAGAGATCACCAGTGTCAGGACAGACTTTAATACGGGACATGTCAATTCAATTGTCAAGGAAACCTCCGCATTGCAGGATCATTGGTCAGCAGTGTTATTGGAGGGTTATCCACTTTTCAGAAAAATGATGCAGGAGCTTGAGGGGAACGAAGATACCGCAATGAGGATCTATCTTCGGGAGATGATGAATTCCTCTACACAGGATTCCATTCGCCTATTGATGGCTGCAGAGGATATTGTAATGCCTCTTACCAACTTCTCCCCTTACGACAAAAACAGTGATAAGCAATATCAAGTTGCCTATAGTTTTCAAATTGCTGCTGCAAAAGCAGAATTGCTGCTCATCGAGTCAAACCCTGATTTCCTGGCTGATTTTTATCGAATTGCTGTCTGGCGAGGCGTGTTTTTGACAAAGCAAGATCAATTTATTACAGGTGGTGTTTATTCCTATGCGGAACTTATCTCCGGTGAGCAATCAGAGAGCAAATATCACCTTTACGATAGTGATGCTTACCTCTGGTATCTCAGGAACTTTCTATTTCTCTGTGTTGCGACTGGACGGGAAGACCTAATACCTGAAAATCTATCGGAACCTGAGAAGCAAAATGCACAGTTAATGGCTTTGTGGGAAATGTGGTTTAAGGTTCACAGAAGCAATTTGATCTCTTCACCTGGGGGATGCAGTTGGAAACTCATTAAGAGCCCGCTCCTCTCTCCCCATGCTGGACGAAACGACTCATCGAGTGCTAACAAAGATTTACCGGCACTCAATCATTTGCCAGTTACTCCCTTCAAGCAGTGGCATGGAACCCTGCCCGTGCAACCAGTAGCAAAACATCCTCTCTGCACCTAAGCATTCATCTCTTTGCAAGGGTAGAGCGGCCCAGCTATCTGCTTGCGACAAGATGCCGCATTGGCAGGGAAGACATTTTGAGTTGCATTTGTCATGATGGGCACTTCTGGCAAGTCGATGATGATTTCGAGCTTGTCTTTATCGAAAATTTCCTCTCTTCCTGCACAGTGAAATGTGAAACAGTGGAATGCGAGAAGCACTCACTCTCACATTTTGGCTGACTTTTCTGCTCGGATGCGTCGGAGTGGTCTGGTGGCAGGTTTATGGGGGAGCGGCAGTGGGGTATTTTGCTCTGGCTGCGGGAGTTTGTGCTGGATTTGGAGTGACGGCCTTGATGGTGCAGGAGTTGTGCTTCCGGATTGGTGCTGACTTTGCGGGGAGTCTGGGTTCCATTCTGATACGGACATTGGGGCCTCTGCTGACAGTTGCAGTTATGAGCAAATTTTTGCACGAGCCTCAGATTTTTCCCGCTTTTGTCTGTTGTTATCTGTTGACGTTATTGTCAGAGACTATATTGTCTGTTCGTCTGGTGAACCGTTGGGAAAAACGGCGAGCCGAACGTTCCTCTGCGGAATCTGCAAATTAAATTTCATCCACATGTTTCCACTGCCCGGGTCGATCTCAGGTAGGAACCATTGTTGAGCGAGTGATTCATGGCCAGTCCGGTCCTGCACGTAAAAGATGCTTATTATTTCGAGGTGCCAAAGTCGCTTTGGCCTCGAGATTATCAATCATTGGATGCCGTGCCTGCGTATCTGCGTGAAGGCCATCCGGAAGCGACACTGGAAGAATTCAATTATGAACTTTCGGGGAAGATTCTTATTCCTCAGCCGTTTGGCGAACTGAAGAATCTTTATCAGGCCGAATCGGGCTTCTGTATCTCCAAGTTGATGGTTGTTGAGTTGTTCGTGGCTTTGCTGGTTGGTGGAGTGTTTATCTGGCTTGCCAAGCGAGGTTCGACAATCAGTCGTCCGACGGGTCGCCGTCATAATATACTTGAGGCTTTTGTCAGCTATGTGCGTGATGAAATCGCCAAGCCGGCCATTGGCAATCATGATGCCGATCATTTCCTGCCATATTTACTTACGGCTTTCTTCTTCATTCTCGCCTGCAACTTAATGGGGATGGTTCCCGGCCTGGGTACTGTAACGAGTTCGATTGAGGTAACTTCGGGTTTAGCCTTGGTCACCTTTGGAATTGGCCTGATTTCCGGGATTAAACATCTCGGTGTTGGCGGGTATCTGATGAACTTTGCTCCGGATTTAGGTGACAGCCTGCTGTTACAGCCGATCCGGTTGTTGATTTTCCTAATTGAGATTCTCGGGTTGATTATCAAGCATGCTGTGCTTGCGATTCGACTTTTTGGAAATATGATTGCTGGTCACCTGGTACTGGCAGGGGTTCTCAGTGCAGTCGTCGCTACAGCCAGTACTAACTGGTGGGGGACAGCTGCGTTTTTCGGGATTCTTGGAGCGACCGCTCTGAGTGCACTTGAGATTCTGGTCGCCTTTATTCAGGCTTATGTGTTCACAATGCTTTCGGCGTTGTTTATCGGTATGTCGATCCACAAGCACTGAGTTTGTGGCATCAATAAATTCGTGAATGGCTCGCAAGTCGAGACAATATTCCCTGTAACTGTTCGTTTAGGTATTTGAGGAGACGGCTGTGTTTAAAGCTGCCCGTACTGCGTTGATGGTCCTGGGTGTCATGATCATGGCAACCCCTGCAATGGCTCAAGATGGCGGAATGTCAATTCCTGACTCAATCGGAGCTGGTCTTATTGTGATTGGTGCCGCCATTGGTATCGGTCGCATTGGTGGATCTGCTGTGGAAAGCATGGCTCGTCAGCCTGAGCTGGCTGGTAAAATTCAGGTGGCCATGATTATTGCAGCCGCTCTGATCGAAGGTCTTGGTTTCGCAGCACTGCTGCTTGGTTAATCTGTTGCGGAGTCCGCCTCGGGTTGCTGAGGCTGGCTTGGTCTGATTCATTGTTGGCGTCGAGGTCGAGGTGATTTCGTGAAGCTTGTGTCTACATTCGCGGTGTTAACCGCACTGTTCTGCCTGATGTCAGGTTCGGTTTCGGCTTATCAGCCGGAGGGAGCCCCTGCAGATCCGCATGCAACGAGTTCGCCAGACGGTCACGATGG
>TARA_R100000789_G_scaffold83517_3_pt1 | contig 17140 bp, 13 predicted proteins | sample TARA_R100000789 | Tara Oceans TARA_R100000789 (sample SAMEA2623403) | marine metagenome | biome: marine biome (ENVO:00000447); feature: mesopelagic zone (ENVO:00000213); material: "saline water (ENVO:00002010), including plankton (ENVO:xxxxxxxx)" | depth 450 m
GAAGAAACGCAGAAACCCGCCCATGTCTTCTTCTGTCTAGAAATATCCCGGGGGAGTCTCCCGGTACGGGAGACGGGGGCAGAGCCCCCGGCCCGGGTGCCACCAGTGACCCGGTGTTTCGCGCGCGAAACATCATTCTGCCGCCTGAAGCGCGGCGCGTTCGTCCCGCCGCCATGCGCCTATGACCAGCGACTTGACCGCCGCCCATGTGGCGTCAAAGGTTTCGCGCCCGCGCACATAGGTCTCGCGGTTGAAGTCGCGGTAATCGGCCTCGTAGATGCCCTGTACCTGTTCGCCCGCTTGACCGATCAGCGCGGTGAACCCTTGTCGGTGCGGCGACAGCGTGGGACCAAGATAGCTTTGCATCAGCGCCGCCAGTTCGCCCTGTTGTGCGCCGTCATAGCGGGTGACGATGGCGCGCACCGCGTCCCACTCAAAGGCCAGTCCCTCGCGGCCAAGGGCGCGGGCGGCGATGTTCTCGGCCTCTTCGATGCTGCCGAAGGTGGAATGCAGCATGTCAAAGAACCGGCCGGTGCTGTCGAATTCGAGGAACGAGGCCCCCAGCGGGACCAAGAGAATGTCGGCGGCGGCCAGCCCGTTGATTGTCAGGTATCCCAGCGCCGGGGGGGTATCGAGGAACACCAGATCATAGTCATCCAGCACGCCGTCCGCCTCGAGGCTGTCGGTCAGCGCATCCCAGAGACGCCAGCCGCGCGCCGCCATGCGCCAGACCGGGATCTGGAATTCTGCCCAATACAGGTTCAACTGCGCGCCGATCAGGTCGATGTTGGGCCAGTGGGTTTTCTGGATCAGCTCCTGAGCGGTGGCATCCAGTGCCTCTGACAATGTGTCATCCAGCGGCTGTGGCGCCTCACCGCGCGCGGCGCGGGCCTGATTGTCCGCCTGCATGTGGCGGGCGTAGTGGCGCGCCAGCAGGGGAAAGACCGTCTGCCATTCGTCTTCGACGCGGCCGCCGAAGATCGAAGTCATCGAGCCCTGGGAATCCAGATCGATCACCAGCACCTTGTAGCCGTCGAGCGCCGCACTCATCGCCAGATGAGCAGCGGTTGAGGTCTTGCCCACGCCGCCTTTGAAATTCGCCACGGCGATCATTTTCGCCGGATGATCCTTGGGTCGGTAGGGCAGGTAGTTTTTCGACTTGGAGCCTTCGGCGGCAAAATGCGCGCGCAGGCGGAGCACCTCGTCAAAGCTGAACCACTTGGCGCCGCCGGTGGTCTCTGACCGTCCTTGCGGCAGGTCAGGGTTCTGTTTCAGCACCCGGCGGAAATGGCCCACGGCGACCGGGATCAGGTAGCGGGTGATCTCCCATGTGGAGAACAGGCGCAGGGTACGACCACCGCCCTCTTCTAGGCCGCGACTGCACAGATCGCCCCGACCGGCGGCGCAGGCCTTGGCGATGCGTGCGAAATCCTGCGTGCGTGCGGGGGCCTCTAGCTGGGTCGCGGCGATATCGGGATCGATGCCGAAATAGGGGGGGAGATCGCTCATGGCGTTGGTCCTGTAATCCGCTTGTCGTCTGCTCGAACGGCGCGATGTGCGCTCTTTTTCTCAGAGTACTGGAAAAGACCTGACATGGGAAGGAAATGCGGACATGGGCGGGGATTTTGCGGTAAAACCCCTGTTCTGTGGCATATCTGGCCCATCTGTGAGTGTTAATTCAAGGTTATAGAATACGTTAAGACAACAGATTTTCGCGCAACTCCTTGAAATTACGCCGCTTGGCGGAGTGGGGCGACTCTGATCCCACGTTTGGGTGACTCTGATCCCCCGAGGTTGCGACTCCGGTCCCCCGAAAGCGCGCGGCTTTTTTCCGGGGTCTGCTGGACGGGTCTTGTGGATAACTTTAGGGTGGGTGTCACTGAACCCCCGAAGGCGATTCCGGACAAACCGGGACGTGAAAACCGGGTGGGCATGAGGACGACATGGGCAGTACCACAGCGGGCGGGCTATTGCCCGACCGGCATCCGAATAGCGATTTCTTTGTCTGCGACATCTTCGATGCCTCGCCCAAAGACGATCTCGCCTCGATGGAACATCCGATTTTCTCACTGGCGACGCGGCCCGACACGCGGGTGCTGTCCTATGAGCACAATGGCATGTCGGTGCAGGTGACGCCCTCTGTCCGGGGGCGGGCGACGATCCACGACAAGGACATCCTGATCTATTGCATCAGCCAGTTGATGGCGGCGGTGAATGCCGGGCGCGCCGTATCGCGCCACCTGACGCTGCGCGCGCATGACCTGCTGGTGGCAACCAACCGCGACACATCCGGCGATGCCTATGCGCGTCTCAAGGAGGCGTTCGAGCGGCTGGCCGGTACGCGCATCACGACGAACATCGCCACCGGGGGCGAGGAGACGACGCGCGGCTTTGGCCTGATCGAGGCCTGGGAGATTGTGCGCAAGACGCGCGGCGGGCGCATGGTGTCGGTCCGGGTCACGCTGTCGGACTGGCTGTACCGGGCGGTGCTGTCGAAATCGGTGCTGACGCTGAGCCGCGATTATTTCCGCCTGCGCAAACCGCTGGAGCGGCGGATCTATGAACTGGCGCGCAAACATTGCGGGCGGCAGAAATCATGGAAGGTGAGCGTGGCGGTGCTGCACAAAAAGGCGGGCAGTGCCGCCCCCGTGCGGGTGTTCCGTGCGGCGGTGCGCAAGATGATCGCACAGGACCACCTGCCGGATTACGCGCTGGAGGAGGTCGAGGGCGACATGCTGCAGGTCACCCGGCGCGACGAGGTCGTCGAGGCCATGGGCCCCAGCCTGCCGCCGCTGCTGCCCGAGACGTTGCAGGCGGCGCGGAGCTTGCGCCCCGGCGCGGATGTCTACGCGCTGGAGGCGGACTGGCGGGCGTGGTGGGCCGCCTCGGGCCGGGCGCAAGTGCGCAATCCCGACAAGGCGTTTTTGGGATTCGTGGCCGGATCAGGCAAAGCCTGACAAAGGTGCCGGGGCATCTTTGGACCACGAAGGGCGGGCCCTGGGGGGGTGAGGTTTGCGCCGACGCCTTTGACAGGAGATTGTGCACCCGGACCAACGCGGCGGGCAGGCCCCGGCCCTATGGCGTGACATTGCCCCCACCGTACGCTCCGCTCAATCCCCGTTAACCTTGGCTGCCTAGCTCTATGCCTCGACGCTTCGAGGAGGGTTTCCCCATGTCCGATGTCTCGGCGGTGCTGTCGCTGCCTTACCTGTTGCCCGCGCAGGCCCAGAAACATGTCACCCATAACGAGGCGCTGGCGCGGCTTGATGTGGCGGTGCAGCTGGCGGTGATCGCGCGCGACGTGACCGCGCCGCCTGCCAGCCCGGCGCAGGGCGACCGATACCTTGTGCCAGCGGGGGCCAGTGGTGACTGGGCCGGGCGGGAGGGGGATCTTGCTGTATACGATATGAATACATGGGAATTTCAGACTCCGGTGGCGGGCTGGGTCGCGCGGGTGCTGAGCGAGGACGCTCAGGTCCGCTTTGACGGCACCGTCTGGCAGGAGGGGCTGGGCGCGCTGAGCGTCGATACGCTGGGTGTGAACGGTGCGGCGGATGCCACCAACCGGCTGATGAGCGCGGCCCCCGCCACGCTGTTGACCCATGACGGTGCGGGCCACCAGTTGAAGGTGAACAAGGCGGTCGGGACCGAGACCGCCAGCCTGCTGTTCCAGACCGATTGGAGCGGCCGCGCCGAGATGGGCACCACTGGAACGGATGATTTTACCATCAAGGTCAGCGCCGATGGCGCGGCGTGGCAGACCGCGCTGAGCTTTGACGGGGCCAGTGGAACGGTCTCGGGGGCGGCGGTGCAGACCGCGCCCACCGACACCGGCGCGGGCAAGCTGGCGCGGGCCGATTACGCCTATGGCCCCGGCAATCTGTTGGGCGGGGTGGCGCAGGCGGGGGGGGTGCCCACCGGCGCGGTGTTGGAGAGCGGGACCAACGCCAACGGCAGCTATCTGCGGCTGGCGGATGGCACGCAGATCTGCTGGCAGCAGATGTCCTCTAGCGCGGCGGGCCAGACGCTGTGGCTGTATCCCGCAGGGTTCGCGGCAGGCAGCGTGCCGATCATACAGGCCACGGCGCAGGTGCAGACCGCGCATTTCGCCAGCACCGGCGCGCCTTCGGCCGCAGGGGTGAATTTTTCGGTCTGGGGGCTGTCGGCGGCGCGGGTGGCCTATGCCACCGGGCTGTTGGCCATCGGGCGCTGGATCTGAGGAGCCATGCAATGACACTGACAGTTACATTTGCCCCGGTACGCCGGGAAGAGACGCTGGTGCTGGAACGGCAGGGCGAAACCCTGATTGCCAATGGCGTGGTGCATGATCTGGCCGCGCTGGCGGCAGATGCGGGTGACACCCCCGGCGAGGGCTGGGTGGTGTCGGTCACGGCGGTCAAGGACGGCTACGCGGCACTGGTGCTGCTGCCGCACGGGGCGGATGCGCCCGAGGCGGTGCGCTTTCCGCAGCCGGTGATCGTGACAGAGGATGGGACGGTGACGCTGCCGGGATCAAAACCGGCGCGGCGTCGGCGTAGGACGCTGTAGACTGCGGGGCGGGGGAAACCCCGCCCTGGGGGCCTTGTGTCGGAGGGGGCGCTTAGCTGCGCGCGTAGACGTCCTCGTAGCGGATGATGTCATCCTCGCCCAGATAGCTGCCGGTCTGCACCTCGATCAGCACCATCGGCACCTTGCCGGGGTTTTCCATCCGGTGCACCGCGCCCAGCGGGATATAGACCGACTGGTTTTCGGTCAGCAGCTTGACGTCCTCGTCCACGGTCACCTTGGCGGTGCCCTGCACGACGATCCAGTGTTCGGACCGGTGGTGGTGGCTTTGCAGCGACAGCGAGGCGCCGGGGTGGACGTGGATGCGTTTCACCTGAAAGCGGTCGGCGAGGATCAGGGTCTCGAACCAGCCCCATGGGCGGTGATCGACCGGAAAGCTGGTCGCCTGCTTGGCACCGCGATCCTTCAGGACCTTGACCGCCTTCTTGACGTTCTGCGCCTCTGACAGGTCGGCCACCATGACCGCGTCGCGCATCGCCACGGCGACCACGTTTTTCAACCCGATGCCGACCAGTTCCTGATCGCTGGATTCGGCGCGCAGCAGGGTATGTTCGCAGTCAAAGGCGATGGCATGGTCAGAGACCGCGTTGCCGTTCTCGTCGCGGTCCGATTCCAGCCAGACCGATTCCCAGCCACCCAGATCGGTCCAGTGGCCGTCAAAGCGCACCGCCGACAGGTTGGGCGCTTTTTCCATGACGGCAAAATCGATCGACTCGTCCTCGACCTTTGCCCAGAGTTCGGGGTCGATGCGGGTAAAGCCCAGATCGCTTTGCGCTGCCTGCATGGCGGCGGCGACGCCGTCGAGGATCTCGGGCGCGTAGGTCCTGAACGCCTCGACCAGCACCGAGGCGCGGGCCAGAAAGACACCCGCATTCCACAGATAACGCTTGTCGGCAAAAAGCTCTTCGGCGGTTTTGGCGTCAGGCTTTTCGACAAAGCGTTCCAGTTTCAGCACGCCGTGTTCCTCGGCGCCGGTTTCCAGCCAGCCATAGCCGGTCTCGGCCCGGCTGGGCGCGATGCCAAAGGTCACGATCTGGCCCGCCTCGGCGGCGGTCTTGCCGGCCAGCACCGCCTCGCGGAACAGCTCGGGCTGCGAGATGGCGTGGTCCGAGGGCACCAGCAGGATCATCGCGCCCGGGTCCTGCGCCATGGAGAACAGGGCGGCGGCGGCGGCGGCGGGCGCGGTGTTGCGGCCTTCGGGTTCGATCAGGATGCCAGAGGGTTTGACGCCGATCTCATCCAGTTGCTCGGTCACGATGAACCGGAACGGATCGCCGGTCACCACCAGCGGTTCGGCAAACCCTTCCCCGGCAAAGCGCCGCGCCGAGGCCTGGAACAGGCTCTCGTCGCCCACGACCTCGGCGAACTGCTTGGGGTAGGATTTGCGGGACAGCGGCCAGAGGCGGGTGCCGGAGCCGCCACACAGAAGAACCGGAAAGATCATGAATCAATATCCTTGTGCTGGAGGAAAATACTCAAACCGCATCCCCGGCAGGCTCTTCGCACAAGAGCGCCACAAGCCCGGTGGGCAGGGGGTCGGACGGAGGCGGGCCCTGATGGAACATGGTCTGGACAATTGGGGCCTCGGGGCTGGTGTCGATGCCTATCTGCACCACGCCGCCGGGTATCTCAACCCCACCCGCGCCATGGCCAAGGACCAGTTGCCGCAGTTGCTGCGGCGGCTGGCCCGGACCGTGGGGAACCTGCGTGACGTAGCACCCCAGATCCGTCTGATCCGCCTCAAGCCGGATCACCGGTCCGTTGCCCCCGGTCACGAGAAACGCCGCCAGCGCACGGCCCGGCGCGGCAAGGGTGAGACCATCCTCAAAAGGCGCAAAGGGGCAGGGGGTACCGGCAAGGTCGAATGTTTCGGGTGTCCCGGCGGGGCGCCGCAACCGCAGGACAAGAGCGTCGAAATGCGCCGCGCGGCCAGGCGGTGAGACCGGCACCCGCGCGTCGCTCAGCGCCATCAGCACCGCCTCGGCCATCCGGCGCGGCAGGTCGGTCTCTGGATCATACAGTGCGTTGCGTGCGTACCAGCGGGCCGGGTCGGCGGGGCCCCGTTCCAGCACCTCGATCAGGCGATCGGTGTCCAGCACCGTCAGGCCATAGCGGGCAAACAGCGCGCGCAGCCCGGTGACATAGGGATCGTCCCGGCCCTGGGCGGCCTGCATCTTGGTGCGGGTCAGCAGGGGCACAAAGGGGCGGTTCTCACGCTGGCACAGCTGCAACAGCCATTCGACATGATAGAGCAGGCTGTCCAGATCCTGCCCGCCGGTCAGGTGGGTGTATTCGTTGATGCCCTGTTCCCAGATCACCGCCGCCCCCGGCGTGTCGCTGCCCTCTGCCAGCATCCTGTACAGCGCCGTGGCCGATGTGCCCGCCGCGGTCGACAGGGTCTGTGCCTGTACCAGCGCGCTGTAATCGCGGCGCATCAGCTGGCCCCAGCCGCCAGCCGCCATGGCATTGGCCCCGCCCAGTTGCAGCGCGCGCGGCAGCGGCGGCGTGTCGGGTGACCCCTCTTCGGCTTTTGGCGGGGTGCGGGGACCAACCAGCAAGGTCGGACGGCAGCGTGCCATCAGCGCATCGGGGATTTCCAGCGCCTTGAAAAACCCCATTCGGGGCACCGCGCCTTTGGGAAATTCCGTCTCGAAGGGCCAAGCCGTCAGCCTGCCGCGCCCTTGCAGGGCAAAGGTGATCTCGTCGCGCAGCCCGGCCCAGTTCACTTGCGGCTCATAATGGCTCAGGTAGGTGTCCAGATCGCCGACAAAGGCCCCCTGCCGGACCATCTGGGCGTGCAGGTTTTCAAGCCAAGTGTCGGGGTCGCGTTCAAAGATGGCAACGGTCGGGACAAACCCGGCCAGTTCGCGGGCCAGCACGTTCAGGATCGGGCAGAGGCTGGGGTAGATCTCTGTCTCGACATGGCCGTGCGCGACTTGGCCCAGCGGGGGGCCCAGCAGGGCCTCGTCGCTCAACAGGACCAGCGGCGCGCCCTGATTGTGGATGTCCTCGGCCAGATCGCGTGCGGCCTGTGTCAGCGCCGCCTCTGCGTCCGCCCGCCCGCGCGCGCAGCCCATTGCCGCGTCGCGCAGCGCCTCGACCAGCGGATCATCGGGCAGGTACAGTGCCAGATGGGGGGCAAGGATGTTGGCGTGATCCTCCAGCCATTGGCGGATCAGACCGGCGCCGGTCTGGTGATAGCCGACATGAAGGATAAGCCGCTTGCCGGTCAGAAGGAGCCGTTCGCTTGTCATGTGGCAGCCGCCCCGAGACCATCGAGGATCGCCCGCATCCGCGCGCCGTAACGCGCCGCAATCGCCTCTTGTGAGAAAGCGCGCCGCACCCGGTCCAGCGCGGCGGTCGTGCGGGCGGCGCGGGTGTCGGGGTCGTGATACAGCGCGCGCATCTGCGCGGCGGCGTGGTCCAGATCCGGTTCGGCCCATTTCTGCCCCGGACGGACAAAGATGTAATCCTGCGGGCCGACCTCTGTCAGGGTGTAATCCACCAGCCAGCAGGTATCCTGATCGCAGTAATCCATATTGCCGGAATAGGCGGTGGCCAGCACCGGCAGGCCAAGGTTCATCGCCTCGATCATGCCAAAGCCCCAGCCCTCGGAGCGGTGCAGCGAGACATAGGCATCCGCGCCCTTTTTCAGCTGCAAGACTTCTGCATAGGGCAGGGTCTCATTGATCATGGTGATGCGTGGGTCGGCCTGCAGGGCGTCGTCGATCCTGTGCCACAGCGCGGCCTGCGCCGGGTCCGCCACCCGCGCGCGGTTCTGCGTCTTGAGCACCAGCCGTACCGGAGGGCCACCCGGCGCGTCCTGCGGGAAGGCGCGGGAAAACGCCTCGATCACCCCAAGGGCGTTTTTGCGCATCAGGAAGGAAAAGCTATCGAAGGTGACGAGAAAGGTGAAATCGCTCGCGCCTGCGCCGATCCGCGCCTCCAGCCGCGCGCGGGCGGGGGCGCGGGGAATATCGGGCAGATCCTCATAGCTCATGCCGACGGCGGTGACGGGTTTGTCCGTATGGGGCTGGAACACATCGACGCCGAATTGCGGCGCGACCCAGAGTTCATCTACCAGATCGATCCCCAGCGGATGGCAGGCGCCGGGGCTGTCCAACTCCCAGAACGGGTAGGCGATGTTGTAGCTGCCGGAAAACACATCCGGCAGATAGGCGGCGGCCAGCGGCAGCGCCTCGACATTGATGTGCCACAGGTTGACGCGGGCGGGGCGCAGATTGGCCAACGCGCGGGCGCGGGCGGCATCCTCGGGCGAGGGGTTGTCGAGGGTGAAATCGACCCGGTGCACATGATAGCCCGCGCGTTCCAGCATCAAGGCCGACAGCCGTGTCGCCTGTCCCAACCCAGAGGCCTTGCCAAAGGGGCCGATGATCTGGATCTCCACGAGGGCGTTTGCGGGGCTGTTTGCGGGCGCGCCGTCTGGCGGTGCAAAGCGGGCAAATTCCGCCCTGTGCCCTTCGGCGGTGAGGCTGGTGAAACACATGCTCTCCAGATCGAACCCCGCCGTCCGCAGCGCGCGCGCATACCCGGCCCGGTCCAGTCCGGGCAGCGGCGTGCCCATGGACGCACAGAAATCCGCCAACACGCCCCCCGACAGGGCGGCGTCTATGCTGGCGGGCGGGATGTAGCGCAGGAAATCGGGCCGCGACAGCGCCAGGATCAGCACGGAACAGGTCAGGTCGCGTCGTCCCTTTTCGGTGTCGATGGGCAGGGGGGTCAGTTCCGCAGTCTCTGCCCGCAGCCGCAGCAGGAATTCTGACAGCCCCCATGGCTGGGCGGCGGCCCCCTCGGAGAGAGCAGACAGCGCCGCGATATGGTCGGGCGGCACCAGACAATCCTCACAATGCAGCGCCCAGGCCTGCCCGGCGGCCCATTGGTAGAGCAGGTCAAGCGTGCTGCGGGTCTCTGCACCGATGGTTTCGGCCCCGTCCTCCGAAAACAAGCGCGCGGCGCGGCTGAGGCCGCAGGGCTGGTCGTCTGTCATTGCCGGGGCGTTCGACCAAGCGATCGCAGCGGCGGACAGCGGGATCCGCAGCCCGCCGCGGGTGGCGCTGTAGTCGCTCAGATAATGCGCAAGGAACCGGGGGATATCCTCGGGGATCCGGACCGGATCAAACCGGGTGTCCAGCCGGTCGCGCAGGCGCAGGAATTCCGCATAGGCAAAGAGCGGCGCAGGCAGGTCGCCGCCGTTCAGGTAATCCTGGGTGCCAAACATCCGGCTCTGCGCCGGCGGGGTCGGGCGGGGTGCCTGGGCCGGGGGCGCGGGGGCGGCCAGACGGTGTGCCAGCCGTGTCAGATCCGCGTAAAGCCGCCGGGCCAGCGGGGCACTGTCCGGCCTCAGCGGTGCGGCGTGCGGGGCAGCGGCAGGGGGGGCGGGCCGCCAATGGCCCAGCACATGCGCCCGCGCGCACATGACCCGCACCTCGGCCAAGCCGCCGTTGGCCGCTACCATGTCACGGATCTCATCCGTCAGCAGCAGGACAAACCCGCCGTGGCCAGAGCCATACCCCAGCGCCGCCACATCGCCACGATAGGCATGGGCCGGGGCCTGCGCCAAAAGCGCGCCTTTGACATAAAGCCCCACCCTGACGGTGCGGCGGGCCGGGACCAGCTGCACCCAGCCCACCAGCGCGCCGCCGATCTCGCCGTCCAGATGTCCGCGAAAGCCGCGCAACCGTGCGGCTGGCCCGCGCAAGCGGCTGCGCAAGGCGTCAGGTAAGCGCATCGTCGTCGGATCTTGCCATCATCTCGGCCAGCTGTTCGACGCTGACCTTGGGCGTCCAGCCCAGCTGATCGTGCGCTTCATTGCCCTTTTCCAGCAAAAGCCGGGCCAGATAGCTGCCATCCTGTCCCGTGACGCCTGTGATGAACGCTTTTCTCATGTCTTGGCTCAAATTGGGGCTCAAAAAAACTGCTGTATCTTTGAGAGGTTCTTCATGGCGAGGGTGCCAGCCCCGCCTACACCATTGCCCCTGATGGCGCGATAGTCCTCGGCGCTCTTCTGGATGATTTTCCGGATCGACTTGTTGCTTTCGCCGCCGACCCGCATCTTGACGAACACCTCCGGCACATAGGCCAGGCGAATGCCGCCCTTGGCGAGATAGCGCAGCATGGCGTCATAATCCGCCGCGATGCGAAAAGAGGTGTCATACAGCCCCCATGTGTCAAAGACCGCGCGCCGCAGGTAGAGCGTGGGATGCGGCGGCATCCAGCCGGTCCTGAGCCGGGATGGCGCGTAGACCCCCGAGCGCCACTTGCGGATGATGCGGGACACGTCATCAGCGGCCACATAGTCGAGATCGCCATACACGCCGTCGATCGCAGGGTCGGCCATGGCCTTGGCGACGGTGCTCAGCACATCCGGCGAGGCAAACAGATCGTCCGAATGCATCAGCCCGACAATATCGCCGGTGGTGCGCGCGATGCCCTTGTTGATGCCGTCATAGATGCCGCCGTCCGGTGCGCTGTCCAGCGACACTTGGGGGCCGGCGACACCCCGGATCACGTCAAGCGTGCCGTCCTGCGATCCGCCATCCTGAATGACGTGCTCGACGTCGGGATGATCCTGGGCGGCGACACTGCCGATCGCCTCGGCAATGGTCTTTTCACGGTTGAAAACGGCCGTGACGACGGAAATCTTGGGCAAAGGGGGCCCCTTTATAAAAAGACGTGTCTACAGGGCAGGGGTTACCCGTTCCGTGGCGCAAGGCAAAGTCTCGCTCTGCGCTGCAGCGCGAATTTTTGCCCAAATGCCCCCCAAACCCCCCTGGGCGCGTTCCGGGTGCCTGCGATCCGCGCACGCCGGCGGGTTGTGTCGGGCCGTGGCTATGGCGGGCTGTGGTGGGGCGCATGATGCCGTATCGCGTTTGCTCGCCAGATGGCCTAGATGAGCCCTTGTTTGCAGTAAAAAGCGTAACACGTTCAAGCGACAAGGCCGCAGAAAGGGAAACGGCATGACCCATTCGGACCTTTCGGCAGAGATGGCCGAAACAGATGCCTGGATCTCTGCCTGCCTGCGCAAGGATCCCCCGGATGGCCTGCGGCATCCGCCGCTGGACACCGCCGCGCTGATCAGCCGGGTGGCCTATCACGGTGTTGTCGGCTTGCTTGCCGAAGATGCGGCCCTGATGGCGCGCCTGCCGGACGAGGTTGCACAGGGCATGCAGGACATCGCGCGCGGGCACGCCTTTTGGGAGCTGGCGCATCGGCGCCTTTTGACCCGGCTTGCGCCGGATCTTGCCGCCGCCGGGATAGCGCCGCTGATCCTGAAGGGAACCGCGCTGGCCTATTTGGTCTATGACAAACCGGCCCTGCGGCCCCGGGGCGACACCGATGTGGTGGTCGCCGAGGCGGATTACACCCGCACCCAGCAGATCCTGAAGGCGCATGGCTTTTCCTTGGCCTTTGCGCCCGGCGGGCAGATCGTTTCGTCGCAATGCTCTTATGAAAGGCACGATGGCCACGGGCTGCACCATGTCATCGACCTGCACCGCCAGACGAACAATCACGCGGCGCTGGCGGGGGTGTTCCCCTATGCGGAATTGCGGGCGCGGGCCGAACCGCTGGACGGCCTTGCGCCGATGCTGCTGCGCCCCGGTCTTGTCGATGCGATGCTGTTCGCCTGTTATCACCGGTTCATGCATATCGCCAAACCGATCACCGTGACGGGCACATCCCATCTCAGTGAAAATCGCCTGATCTGGTTGCTGGACATGGTCAGGATCGCGCGGTTCCTTTCAGACAGCGACTGGGAGACTCTGGTGGTGCGCGCCCGCGAAAAGGGACTTTTGCGGATCTGCCACGGCTCTCTGGTCGCCGCGCGGGACTGGGCCGGACTGGACCTGCCCGCCCCGGTGTTGCAAGCGCTTGAATCGGCGCCGCCGGATGAGCCGCCGATGCGGTTTCTCAGGGCGGGGCGCGCGGGCAGGCTGATGGCCAATCTGGCCGCGACCCCCGGAACGGGCCAGAGATTGGGCTTTCTGTGGGAAACCGCCTTTCCCCCCGCCGCGTATATGCGCGAGGCTTTTGGTCATGCCGGGCGGCCTGAACCCCTGCCCAAGCTGTACCTGCGGCGGGCGTGGCGCGGCTTGGCGGCGCTGACGCAGAAGGGGGGCACCGATCTATGAAGCTGACCCGAGTCCTGCGGTTCGGGATCCCCTACCGGGCCAGCCTGACGGTCGCGCTGGCCTTTCAGCTGATCGAAACCGGCGCCGCGCTGTCGATCCCCTGGGTAGGGGGCAAGCTGGCAGGCGGTCTGATCGGCAGCGGCGACTTCGGCATCGCCCCCATCGCCTTGGCCCTGATCGGGCTTTTTGCGCTGCGCACGGCGCTGCGGATCGCCAGCGGCATCGCCATCATGACCACCGCCGAGCGCATTCTGGCCGATCTGCGCACCCAGCTGTACACCCATTTCCAAAGCCTGCCGGTCCGGTATTTCCACAACCAGCGGCCCGGCGATCAGGTCGCCGTGCTGACCCGGGACGTGGACACGATCGCAGACTATCTGACATCCAGCCTGATCGGGCTCGTGCCCACCCTCCTGACACTGATCGGCGCGCTGATCCTGATGCTGCGCCTTGATCCCGCACTGGCCTGGCCGATGGCGATGGCGGTGCCGGTCTTTGTCCTGATGACCAAGCTGGCCTATCGCAGAATGCGCCCGCTGTCGCGGGATCTGCGTGACAACTATGGTGCGGGGGTCTCTCTGGCCGAGGAAAATCTGGCCATCCTGCCCGCGATCAAGACCTTTTCCCAAGAGGCGCGCGAAGCAGCCCGCTACGCCCATCTGATCCATCGCCAACGGGATCTGGGGATCCGCGTCGGGCGGATGCTGGTGACAATCGGCCCGGCGTTGCGGTTCGTCGCGGCGGCGGCGGTGATTGTCGTGCTGTGGCTGTCGGGGGATCGGCTGCGCTCTGGGGATCTGCCGGTGGCTGAACTGGTCAGTCTGCTGCTTTATGCCGGGCTGCTGACAGAGCCGATCTCGGGGCTGGCCGGGTTCTGGGGCCGCACCGAGGGCGCGCGCGGCGCGCTGGAACGGTTCGAAAGCGTGCTGGATGAACCGGCCGAGGACATGATCTCGGGCCTGCAGCCCGACACCATCGCGGGTGAGATCCGCTTTGAGGATGTGTCGTTTGCCCATTCCGGGCGCAAGGGCACGCTGGAGGAGGTCAACCTGACCGTGCCGGCAGGCCGTGTGCTGGCGCTGACCGGCGAGAACGGCGCGGGCAAGAGCACGCTGGTCGACCTGATCCTGCGCTTCAACGAGCCGGACGCCGGACGGGTGCTGCTGGATGGCACCGACCTCCGCGACCTGAACCTCGCGGCGCTGCGCGGGTTGATCGGCGTGGTGCCGCAGCAGACCCTGCTGTTCGACGGCACCCTGCGCGACAATATCGTCTTTGGACGGCCCGACGTGTCCGAGGCGGCGCTGCTGCGTGCCATCGAACTGGCCCGCGCGGAGGAGTTCATCCGCGCGCTTCCCGATGGGCTTGATACCACCGTGGGGTCGCGCGGGGTGCGCCTGTCGGGGGGACAGCGGCAACGGATCGCGCTGGCCCGCGCCTTGGTCAAGGACCCGCCGATCCTGATCCTGGATGAGCCGACCGCCATGTTCGACCCCGAGGGCGAGGCGGCCTTTGTCGCCTCGGCCCGCGACGCGCTGGCGGGACGCACGGTGGTCCTGATCACCCACCGCCCGGCCAGCCTGGCGCTGGCGGACATGACGGTGCGTCTGTCCGCGGGCCGTATCGTACCAGTGGGCAGTGGCCCGACCGGGGAGGGAGCGGCATGAGCGGCATATGCGGACTGTGGGATCTGCGTGGCGCGGCGCTGCCGCCCGATCCGCTGGCGCCGGTCATGGCGCGGCTGCGCCGCCGCGGGCCGGACGGGGCAGAGGTCTGGCAGGACGGGGCGGTGGCGCTGGGACATGCCAGCCTTGTCACCACCCCCGAGGCGGCGCTGGAGCGGCTGCCTTTGCGTCATGCCGACACCGGCTGCGTGATCACCGCCGACGCGCGTCTGGACAACCGGGACGTGCTGCTGACGGCGCTGGGGCTGGACCGGGCCGGGGGCGTTATCGGTGACGGCGCGCTGATCCTGCAGGCCTATCTGCGGTGGGGAGAGGACTGCGTTAATCATCTGCTGGGCGATTTCGCCTTTGCGATCCGCGACCCGCGCCGCAACGCCGTCTTCTGTGCCCGCGACCACATGGGGATGCGCCAGCTGATCTACACCCACCGGGCCGGGGCGCTTTTTGCTTTCGCCACAGATGCCCGCGCGCTGGTGACGCTGGAGACCGTGCCGAAGCGGCTGAATGAGGCGCGGGTGCTGGATTTCCTCGATGGCGAAATCGAGGCGGTGGATGACGAGGTCACCTTTTTCGAGGGGGTCTTTCGCCTGCCCGCCGCGCATATCATGACGGTGGACGCACAGGGCCTGCGACTGCGGCGCTATTGGCGGCTGGAGCCGGGGCCGATGCTGCACCTGTCATCGGATGCCGCCTATGCCGAGGCCTTTACCGAGGTGTTCACCGAAGCCGTGCGCTGCCGATTGCGCAGCCCGGACACGCCGGGGTCGATGTTGAGCGGCGGCATGGATTCGGGATCTGTCGCGGTTGTGGCGGCGGATCTTCTGGCCGGGCAGGGCAAGGGGCCGCTGCCGACGTTTTCGGGCACCGGCTCTGATCACGGACGGGGTGAGACGCGCCTGATTGCGGATGCGATGCGCCTGCCCGGGATCGCGCCGACCGCCATTCGGCATGACGACCTTGGCGCGCTGCTGCCCGCGCTGCGCGCCCGGATCGACGACCTCGACGATCCTTTTGACGGCCACATGACGATGATCGCCGGTCTCTACGCGACAGCGGCGCAGGCGGGCGTAAAGATCATGCTCGACGGGGTTTCGGGGGATACCGCCTTTGCCCGCGGAAATACCCTTGAGGCGGCCATTCGGCAGGGGCGGGGCCGCGACATCCTGGACCATGCCCGGCAGCAGGGCTTGGCGCAGGGGCGGCGGCGGGTTTTCTGGTGGATACTGCTGCGCGCCGTCTGGGGCCGCGTGGTCCCTGCAGAGATTCGTCAGAGGCGCCATGCCCGGCTGACCGAGCGGAATGAGAGGCGGACGGTCGCGCGGTCCCTGGCCGCGCCAGAGCTGATTTCGAAACACGACCTGATGGGGCGCCGGCAGGCCTACCGGAGATACAACTTTCCCGAGAGGCTCGATCTGCCGGCCGAGCGGGCGTCGAGGATGACGGCGGGGTATGTAACGGTCGCGCGGGAACGCTATGACCGGATCGCGGCGGCGCAGGGTTTCGAGGCGCGCGATCCGTTCTGCGACCCGCGCGTCCTGCAGTTCAATCTGTCATTGCCCGACTCGCAAATCTGGCGGGACGGGCACCAGAAGTTCATACTGCGCAGCGCGATGGCCGGACGCCTGCCCGATGCCATTCGCTGGAACCGGATTCGCGACCACCACGGGGGCGATTTCACCCGAACCGTGTTTGCTGCTTCTGCGGATCTCGGATACGGAGAGTTCCCGCGCTCCGAAAGTGTACAGCGCTTTGTGCGCGACGGTTTCGAAACCCGAATTCTGCGCCAGAATGGCGATTGCGATCTTGATATTTGGGAGGAAATCGTATTCTTGGGGGCATGGCTGAAGCTGTTTGACGACTGATTTCGGCTGGTGCGCGATGCAACATCGGTCGCTGTGAATTTACGACCTGTGCCAGTAAAAAAACTAAGGATTGAAACCAATGACTGATCTTCGCAACAACCAAGACGCCACCCGCACGGGATCGCTGAAATCCTACGCCGCACCGAAGCTTGAAATCTTTGGCGAGGTCGCAGCGCTGACCGCCAGCGGGTCTTTGACCTCAGGCGAAAACAAGGGATCGATGGCCGCGAACATGGCCTGACGCGGTTCTGGACCGCACAGGAACATGGGCTGCAACGATGAGGTTGGCCGGGACATCGTGACGATGTTCGGCGGCGGCCTTGGCATGCTTCGCTCAGTGTCCCGGCATGGCTGGACAGTCTCCATGTCGACAGTCTCGGCGCCACAGACCCCCGAGGAGGCGGACAACCGCCTCCTTTCGGTGTTGTGGACATGCCCGGACGGCACGCTGGAACTTGCCTCGGCCAATGGTGATCCGGGCAGGCTGATCCTCGATTTTCCCGGGGTCGCCCGGGCCGAGATCTCGCGTCCAGATCGCCGAGTGCGGGTCCGGCCGCTGATCCCGGACCTCTCGTCGCATACGATCGACCATTTTGTCATGGATATCCTGCTGCCGCGGCTGATCGCCGAATCCGGCGCGCTTGTCGTACACGGCGCGCTGGTCTCTCGGGGCGGTGACGGCATCTGCCTGATTGGCGAGTCCGGGCGCGGCAAGTCGACCCTGTCGGCGGCGCTGCACGACGCGGGCTGGGGATTCCATGGCGATGACGCGCTGGTGCTGCACGGGTCCGGCGCGGAGATCACTGCGGAAGCAAGTTATCCCAGCCTGCGGCTGTTTCCCGACTCGCTCGAACAGCTGTTTCCCGACCCGCCCGCC
>TARA_R100000789_G_scaffold97640_1_pt1 | contig 17010 bp, 9 predicted proteins | sample TARA_R100000789 | Tara Oceans TARA_R100000789 (sample SAMEA2623403) | marine metagenome | biome: marine biome (ENVO:00000447); feature: mesopelagic zone (ENVO:00000213); material: "saline water (ENVO:00002010), including plankton (ENVO:xxxxxxxx)" | depth 450 m
GATTATTGAAGAGTGCCTGGTGGGGGAAGAAGCAAGTATTCTGGCGATTGTCGATGGCAAAACGATTATCACACTCGATGCCAGTCAGGATCACAAAGCCGCTTACGATGATGATCAGGGCCCAAATACTGGGGGCATGGGTGCCTACTGCCCAACGCCCGTGATTGATGCGGCAATGATGGATCAGATCACCCAGACGATTCTGATTCCACTGGTTCACGAAATGAAGCGAAAAGGCTGCCCGTTCAGCGGTGTGCTTTATGCTGGTATCATGATGACGCGTCAAGGTCCCAAGGTGCTGGAATTCAATGTGCGGTTTGGGGATCCGGAAACGCAGCCGGTTTTGATGCGGCTGAAGTCTGATCTGTTCGAAATGCTGTACGCGGCTGCTCAAGGAAAACTGCGGGACGTACCGGAATTGGAATGGGATCCGCGACCAGCTGTCTGCGTGGTGATGGCATCCAAAGGTTATCCGGGCGACTATGAAAAAGGGTTTGCGATTCGTGGACTCGATCCCAAAGCCGACTCTGAAATCTCGCGAGTTTTTCATGCGGGCACGAGTATGAAAGATGGCAAAATTGTCAACTCCGGTGGACGAGTCCTCGGCGTGACGGCTCTAGGTGATAATCTCGATCAGGCAAAGTTGAATGCCTACGAACGTGTTAAGGGAATTCGCTGGGAAGGTGCCTGGTGCCGCAAGGATATTTCTGATAAAGCCCGGCCAAAAACTGAGACAAAAGTGGAGGAGACAAAAAGTGAGACTGATGAAGTCTAACTTGTAACCCGTCAACTGATTCATCAAAATTGGAACCGCAGATGGACGCAGATAAACGCGGATAAAAAAATCTGTGTTCATCCGCGTCCATCTGCGGTTCAACTTTTTAGAGAAACTGACATCGCTATTCGTCAGGCACAGTCTGACCTACGGCTTATTGAAATGGTGGGATGATTTTGAGTCGGTTGATTGCCAGTTTGATCTTCATCCTAGCAGGGATGACGTTTTTCAATGCCCCCTGCTCTGCTCATCCGATTTCTGTTTCTGATGTGTATGTCGAGGTCGAACCGGACCGGCTTGTGGCTCGTATCGAAGTGTATGTTGAAGATCTCTATCTGTTCCACAATCTGCCGCTTGATGCTGACAACAAACTTTCTGTCGAGGAGATCAAACGGGGGACAGAATTACATCGCAGTTTTCTGGAAAAAAATTTTCTGATTCTCGACAAAGACGGAACTCCGATAACGCCGAATTTTCTTTCCGTTGATGAGCAGGATCTTCCCGGAGTGGCGATTCCGTTTGAGCAGTTGATGTTCTTTAAACTGTTCTATCATTTTGAGTATCCGGTTAGCGAATCGCCTCAGTTTTTGACGTTCCTGCACAAGTTCGTGAATGAGAAATCGGCATTTCCTGCGGAAGTGCAGGTCAAAGTGAAACCCCCTTACGGCAGGCGTCAGCAAAGCCTGCTGCTGCCCAATCAGCCCTGGACGACAGAAATTCCTACGAAGGAAGCAGCCACTAAAGAGGCGGAACTCTCACCCCAAGAACAGATGGAACTGGATCGTCAGAATTCTCTGGGGATGCGATCATATGGAGAAACTTACGCATTTTTGTATGTGGAGCCGAACGAAATTCGACTGGAAACATTGGTTCCGCTGGCGACACTCTCAGGCTCCCTCGATATTGCCTCTGACCCAACCGGCAAACTTGATCTGAAACAGCAGGAAGAATTGAAACCGAAAATCGAAGAGTTGTTCCGCAAGTCGATTCAGTTGAAAACCGATGGCGAGTCCACTCAGGTGGAATTCGATCGCATTGAATTTTTCGGAGTCGCCATTCGCGATTTTTCCAAGAACAGGCCGCCGCAAGTCGTCAGTATGGCGAATGCCCGAGTGGGTGTCATACTTTCAATCGCCAGAACATCCTCAGATAAAAATGTGGAGCTGAAATGGGAACTGTTCAATGAGTTTTTGTATCAGGTCAGTTTGATTCTCGTTCAGGGAGAGAATACCGAGCAAAATACATTACGGCAGGTGGATGAGCAGAATGTTTTGACGTATTCACTTGATCAAAATAATGAAGACCGTCTACAGCCCACTTCGGTTTTCCTTAGCCCAGACTTACAGGCGCACTTGGATCTGCTCCATGAAATGCAGTCTGGAATTCCCTGTCAAAAGCGGACATTCTTTGTACTAGTTGCTTGTTTGATTCTAACTGTTACCATCTCGACGTTTTTATCTCGGGATAATCGAATTAAATCCTATTTCCTGAGTGTGTTTATTTTATTATGTATTCTGTTTACTGCCCTAATTATTAATTCTCAATGGACTATCCAACAGTCAATCATCGTTGAATTTGAATCAATGGTGAATGCCGAAGAAATCACCCAACAACTCTTAACCCAGGTTTACCAAGCGGTGAATGAACGAGACGAAACTGCCACTTTCGAAGCGTTGGAAAATGTTGTTTCCGGTCCTCTGCTGCGGGAGATGTATCTGGAGATTCGGCAATCGCTGACGATGGAAGCACAGAACGGAGCGGTTGGTCAGGCAGGTGCCGTTGAGGTTGAGTCCTGCGAATTACTCTCCAACAATTTCGATAATTCAGCAGGTCCGGAATTTCGTTACCTGTGCCGCTGGAATGTGCCGGGGCGTGTGGAGCATTGGGGGCATATTCACGAACGGACGAACAGCTATCTGGCGGAAATTCAGATCTCTGCAGAGCCGGATGATCAAGGACAATATCTCTGGAAAACTACAGAGCTTGAATTACAAAATGTAGATCAAAAACCAATTTCAACGTCGGTTCGTAAATTTTAAGTATCAGCCTGCAAGCTGATTATTCCCCCGAAATTCTCAGAAATTTGTCCGGAATGGGTAATTTACCCTATAAGGTTTGTCGAGATTTAGTAAAATCAAGAGACGTTGATATCATTATGTCAATCAATGACTGATTGCATAGGAGCCATCAAGCCAACGTTTCCCGCACAATATGCACGCCAACTTTCCTCCCTCATGGCTTCCGCAAAACTATTGATTTTCAAGTGATTTCAGTCTCCACAACTGTAATTTGCATCAATTTTGCCGCGACTCAAGCGAAATTGTTGCTCCAGAGCCATGGACTGCCTCTATAATTGAACATGCAAGTATTTCAGTTTCGCTGCCCAAATTGTGAAAAGTCGTTACGAATCCGCATGGATCGTGCCGGTCAAACTGCGCAGTGCCCGAATTCAGACTGCGGCGCCAAATTGAAACTGCCAACTCTGGAACAGATTGAAGCCAAGCTCAAAAAGAAGGCTCTCAAAAAAGAGTCATCTTCACAACCTCCGGTGAAACCATCGAAGCAGACGCCTGTCGCAAAAAAACAATCTACAAAGCCTGTTCGAACCAAAAGGCCTGCACCTGAGCTTGCACCGTTACCAAAAACGAGACGGGAACTTCGCTCCGGCAAGCAATCTGCAACCAAAACCAAAGGTCAAAAAAAATCTGCCAGAAAACTCTGGCCGATTGCGGTCGGTATTGCCGGAGTTGTAGTTCTGGCATTTGCAGTCAGTAGTTTTCTGCCTTCCGGGTCAACTGGAGATGTTTCTCCTGGTTCTACTCGCATTTTTGCCGAACAGCAAAATGAGTTTTCGACGAAAGTTATCCCGTTTCTGGAAAAATATTGCATCGACTGCCACAGCTCAGATTTTTCTGAAGGGGGCGTCAAATTCGATCAACTCGATCCCAATACCAATTTGCTGGAAAACCATGAGTTCTGGCATCATGCCTATTTGCAGATTTCACTGGGAGCGATGCCACCCTCCGATGCCGAGGCTCCTCCTCTAGCCGAGCGGGAAGCGGTTGCGAAATGGCTGGATGGTGCTGTCAATCATTTCGATTGTCAGGGCATTAATAACCCCGGTCATGTAACCGTACATCGATTGAATCGGTCGGAATACGACAACACAATTCGAGATTTACTGGGCGTAAACCTGGAACTTTCGAAAAACTTCCCAACCGACGATGTCGGTTACGGATTCGATAACATCGGCGATGTGCTGACGATCTCTCCGATTCTGATGGAGCGATATCTTTCGGCTGCAGAAACGGCGACTTCCACTGCGATTGCGTTGCCGGAATCTTTCGTTGTCGATCGCAAGTGGACTGGAAACGATTTTGTGATCAGTGGTTCTGGCTCGGCCAATTCCAACGAAGTCGGCTTTCCTTCAAGAGGATCGGCCAAGGCTCGCTTCAAGGCCACTGCTGGAGGCAAGTATGAATTCCGTGTAGTTGTTGCTGCGACTCAGGCGGGCGATGAACTCGCCAAATGTAAGATCTCACTCGACAATTCCCAAATTGAATCGCACGAAATTCCTGAGCATCGAAAATATAAAACAATTGCCTGGTCGCAGGATGTGAAAAAGGGCGATCACGAACTCGATGTCGCCTTTGAAAACGATTTCTACGATCCTGATGCGGAAGATCCGAAGCGTCGTGATCGAAATATGTATTTGAAATACGTTGAAATCATAGGCCCGGAAAAAGTCCCAGATTCGGCTTATCCGGCTTCACATCGCATGATTGTGACCGCCACGCCTTCCGACAAACTGGCTCCACCACAAGCTGCAACACAGGTGTTAAGAAAATTCACCGATCGAGCTTTCCGTCGGCCTGTGACCGATCAGGAATTGACTCGTTATTTGAAAATCTTTGAGCTGGCTCAGTCTCGAAATGAAACGTATGAACGGTCGCTACAGATTGCGATTCAAGCCGTACTGGTTTCGCCAGAGTTTTTGTTCCGTATTGAAAACAAACCCGATAGCAGTAATACCGAGGCTGTGGCGGTCGAGAATTTCGCGCTCGCCTCTCGAATCTCTTATTTCCTGTGGAGCAGCATGCCGGATGAAGAATTATTTGAGCTGGCTAAGTCTGGAAAATTGAATCAGGATGAAGTCCTGACTAAGCAGGTTAAACGAATGCTGCTCGATCCCAAGGCCAAGGCTCTCACCGAGAATTTCGTGGGGCAATGGCTGGGGCTACGACAGTTGAATGAGATCTCTCCCGACCCTGATATGTTTCCAGAGTTCAACAAAGAACTCGTTCGAGATATGCAGCAGGAAACCGAACTTCTGTTTGCCAACATCCTCGAACGGGATTTAAGCCTTACAGAACTTCTGACTGCTGATTACACATTCGTCAATGAAAAACTGGCAAAGTTGTATGGAATTGATTCGGTCAAGGGATCCAAATTTCAACAGGTCAGCCTGAAAGAAAAACCACGTCGTGGATTGATTTCCCATGCTGGTATTTTGACACTGACATCGTTTCCAAACCGAACATCTCCTGTAAAACGTGGGGAATGGGTGCTGGAAAATATCCTGGCTCAGGATCCTCCCCCTGCCCCGCCTTCGGTGCCATCACTTGAAGAGACTCAGGCCTCGAATCCAAATCTTTCTTTCCGCGAGCAGTTAGTTCTTCACCAGAAGGATCCGATTTGCAGTTCATGTCACAAACTGATGGATGGAATCGGTTTTGGTCTGCAGAATTACGATGCGATTGGACGATGGCGAGAGAAAGAGGGAGGGCATCCGATCGACTCTCGTGGCGACTTGCCGGATGGGAAATCGTTTAATGGTCCACTGGAATTGATAAATATTTTGGGACAACGCCCTGATGAGTTTACCCGTTGTCTTTCAGAAAAAATGTTGACCTATGCCCTGGGGCGTGGTTTACAATGGTATGATCGCTGCACAATTGACGACATTATTATGGCGACCCGGGACGATGAATACCGCATCTCCCGTTTGATTGTGGAAATTGTAAAAAGTCCCGCTTTCCGCAAACAGCAAGTAAGTCACTAATATCATTTCGTATCAACGTCTAACAATACTCAAATTCCTTGCGTAAGATTTTAGAACAAGGGTGGCGGGGGTGCTCTCGAAGAGAAGCCTCCGAATCGTATGACCTCCGGGGGCTTCCGCTAAAACGGAGCGCCCCCGCCACCCAAGATTATTTGAGTTAGTAAGAATAAATTAAGTAAACTCGGCTTCTCAACAGAATTGGAAATACAATGAGTTCAACAACACGACGAAATGTGACCAATTTTCAACTGGATCGCCGCAATTTCATGCGCGGTGCGGGTGTCGTTATGGGATTGCCCTGGCTTGAAGCGATGATGTCTTCCACGTCACTTGCGGCTGCACCAACTGCAGCCGTGCCGACCCGCATGGCATTTGTCTTTTTTGCTAACGGGGCCATCATGAAAGACTGGACCGTTAAAGGGGAAGGAAAAGATTTCGAACTCTCCAAGACTTTGAGTTCACTCGCTCCCGTGAAAGATGACTGTCTGTTCCTGTCCGGTTTAACGCATGATAAAGCTCGGGCCAATGGCGATGGTGGTGGCGATCATGCTCGAAACTCCGCTTCCTTCCTGACGGCTTCTCAACCTCGCAAAACGGGGGGAGCCGATATCCAGGTGGGCATTTCCGTCGATCAGGTTGCTGCTCAGAAAATCGGAACGCAAACTCACCTGCCCTCTCTGGAAATTGGTATCGAAGGGGGACGTCAGGCAGGAGTTTGCGATTCGGGTTACAGCTGTGCTTACCAGTCGAATATCGCCTGGAGATCGCCCAATCAGCCTGTCGCCAAAGAAATTAATCCCAAGCTGGCTTTCGAACGACTGTTCGGGATGTCGTTGACAGATGTCAAGAAAAGCCAGGATCGTGATTTTTATCGGACCAGTATACTCGATGCGGTTTCAGAAGATGCCAGTAAACTCTCGGGTCGATTAGGGAGAACGGATCGGCAGAAACTGGATGAGTATTTCACCAGTGTGCGGGAAATTGAACAGCGAATTGGACGAGCTGCTCCTCAGAAGCGACAGCTGCCGCCTGAGTTCGATATTCCTCAGGGTGTGCCTGCCGATGTGGATGCTCATATTCCTTTGATGTACGACATCCTGACGCTCGCCTTCCAGACAGATTCAACTCGCGTCGCCACATTCATGCTGGCCAATGGAGGCTCGAATCGCACGTACTCTCATCTGAATGTGAAGGGAGCGCATCACCAGTTGTCTCACCATCGCGACGAAGCCGATAAAGTTGCTGACCTGCAGAAGATCGATCAATATCTGGCAAAGGAATTCGCCCGATTCGTTCAGAAACTCAAATCGATTCCCGAAGGGGAAGGCACATTGCTCGATCACAGCATGATTCTGTACGGCAGTGGAATCAGCGATGCCAATCGTCATCGTCATGAAGACCTGCCAATTGTGATCGCAGGTAAAGCCTCGGGGCAGTTGCAAACTGGACGACATCTGGTTTATGAAAAAGAAACCCCGATGGCGAATCTTTATCTGTCGATGCTCGATCGAATGGGGACTCCGGTCGATGCCTTCGGTGACAGCACGGGACGACTGACGAATTTGTAATCTTAAATTGCGGGAAAACTGGGACTCCGCTTCACTGCGACCCCAGCCACCACCCTGCTTTCATCTTTCTCTATGCTGATCGTCTCATCTCAAAGAGTTTCGTATGGGACGTTTATTATCGCTGGCCTGGAAACATGCTCGTTTTCGCTGGGTACGGACATGCCTGTTGATTTCAGGTTTGAGCCTGGCGATTTCGATTCCGTTGGCCACTTCGCTAATGACTGGTATGATCGAATCGAGTTTACTGAGCCGTGCAGAGCAGGTTCCCTTTGTTGTCGGACCTCCCGGCAGTGCCGATGAACTGGTTGTGAATACGTTGTATTTCAGGCCGCGTGATAATAGCCTGCTCGATTATGATGTCCTGGAGAAGGTCGAACAGGATCATCTCGTCTCTGCTGTTCCGATTCACTTAAGACACACCTCTCATCATTTTCCGATCGTAGGAACTTCGCGCGATTATTTTCTGAAGCACAGCCATGCGGTTCAGGGACAGCTGTTTGATCGAATTGGCGATTGTGTGTTGGGAGCAGATGTTGCTCGCGAACTCGATTTGACAACAGGCGAATCAATACTGAGCGATAGTGATTCCTATCTCAATCCGACGGGAGCCCTGCCGCTGAGAATGCGGATTGTCGGGATCCTGAAAGCTTCTCACAGTCCGGATGACCGGGCTGTTTTTGTCGATTTAAAAACGGGTTGGTTGCTCGATGGAATTGGTCATGGGCATGCGGCTGCTCTTCATGATACTGGGAACAAAGATGCTTCATTGAGTGCCACTCATGGTGGTCTGACTGGAGGGGGAGTCAGTTATCTGGAAGTGACTGATGAGAATTTTCAGAGTTTCCATTTCCATGGAAATCAGAATAAATTTCCGATGACCTCGCTACTGGTTTATCCTGAGAGTGATCGAAGCGGAATCATCTGGGAAGGACGGCTCGCTGAGGATCAGACATTGTTGACCGTCCGTCCGGTCGATGTCATTCGGGATTTGCTGGGTGTGCTCGTCAATATTCAGCAGCTCGTCAATACCATCGCGTTGATTCTGGGAGTGATTGTCTCCGTGCTGTTTGCGGTCATCGTGGCTTTCTCGCTGCAGTTACGCCAGACAGAGATGCAAACGCTTGACGCGTTGGGAGCGAGTCGTTTCCTGCGTGTGCAGTTAATCTGTTACGATTTGTTGCTCATTGTCCTGCTGACGTTGCCACTCTCAGCCATTTTATCGTATGGCATGATTACCATTTTTCGACCATGGATTGAGCAGATCCTGCTATGATTACAAATCCTGCATTCTTAAGATTGCGATGATTTTGACAGTGTTATTGAACGGTGTATCTAAAAATGGAGCTGAGAGAATTTGCTGAGACGGTTTTACTACAACCTGATCTCGACTTGAAAATATCGGTCGGTGATGGTGATTGGACGGATGAAAGCCCTGGGGAAGCTCTTCGGGTTTCAGAGCCTGAGCGAAGTGCTTCATTGCAGTTCGCTCTCCCTCGCGCTGCTCCTGCGATGCCTAAGTTTGGGGGATTACACGAACCGGAACGGAGGGCCATTGCTCATCACATCATGGCGAATCATGAGTTGCAGGCACTGGAAGCGATGGCCTGGACGTTACTCGCTTTTCCTGATGCCCCTCAAGAATTTCGTATTGGCATGGCCAATATCATGCGTGATGAACAGCGACATACGCGGATGCATGCCGAGCGGGCCGCAAAGCTGGGAGTCGAGTTTGGATCGCTGCCAGTGAACTGCTACATCTGGAAGAAGGTGCAGGAGTTTCAATCGGTGCTAGATTACGTCGCAGGGTTACCACTGGTGTTTGAAGGAGCCAATCTCGATCACACTTTAGAGTTTGCTCAGGCATTTTCGGATGTCGGTGATGAGCGGAGTGCCGCTTTGATGAGAGTGATTCATCGTGATGAAATCGAGCATGTTCGTTTTGGCTGGGAATGGATGAATCGACTGGCTGAAGAAAATGAAGAAATATGGGATGTCTGGACAAAGCATCTGCACTGGCCGCTACGACCACTTAAAGCTAAGGGGGAACAGTTCCAGCGGGAGGCAAGACTTGCAGCAGGGATGAGCGAAGAGTTTGTGAATCAGTTGGAAAATTTCAGGAGTGAGGATGAATGAGGTTCTGGAATAAGTTTTGGAACCACAGATTGACCCAGCGCAGCTGGTTTGATCTGCTCGCCGGAACCAAAAAGAATGTGTTCAAAATTTGCGCAAGCCAAATAACTTTGAATCGTTAGTAGCACGGATTGTCACGGATTTCGCAGAAAACAATTCTCTTATAAGTAAGCAGTTTTCTTGGTGTGTCACTCTAACTCTTTACACTTTACTAAAAATTATGATTTTATTTGAATTGATGCCGTCCCCTCGCTGACGCTTTTAGAATTTGCACGAATTACAGTTATAAGAATTAGAATTCGATCAACACAATTGTGCCACGGCTCTGTGAGCCGTGTTTTTCAGTGTTGAGGCATAAAGAGTGTTGGAAGAAAATAAGATCACACAATGCACGGCTCACAGAGCAGTGGAACCATTTATCAACTTATTATTTTCTTGTTTTCAACGACTATGATTAAAAGTGTGCTACTTCAAAACTGACGCTTAGGGTTAAGAATCTGTAATAAAAAAACGGCGTGCTGGTTGGCACGCCGTTTTGATGTTTGCAACTCATATCGAGTTAGTTTTTGTGCAGACACTCCAGAGCGATGTTCGCGGCATCGCGGACTTCCGGAGCGGCGTGAGCGGAGATGAACTGAAGTTCTGCCACAACGATGGCAGGAGTTTCTCCCAGTCCACCGAGTGAAAGAGCAGAGGCACATCGGACCTGATCGTCAATGTCTCGCAATCCACATCGCAGGGCTTCGATCGCATATGGCTTCAGTTTGCCATTGACTGATCCCAGGGTGTGAGCGGTCAACCAGCGGACCTGAACGTCTTTGTTTCGCATGAGAGATGTCAATCGAAACATCGCATCGACATGGTCAGGTTGATGCTTGAGAATGGCTTCAGCAACATACAGAGCGGAGAGTCCGTCTGCACTGACCAGAGCTGTTTCGAGGATCGGAACAATCGTCACCGATTGTCGCGACATATCTCCGAGGTACATGGCTGATAACTGAACCGCTTTCTGATCGTCACAAGTGACGACTTCACCCAGTGTTTCGGTCACTTCATCGATGGACTGATTCCAGTGATACAGTGTGCAGGCTGCATGGGCTCGGACATTGGGATCGGAATCTTTCATCATTTGTGCGATCACATCAGAGAGCAAGACCGAATCCCCACCTCGCTCGTAAGCGCGTCGCAATCCTTGAATTCGCAGATTGGTCTCTTCACTGGTGAGCAGTTCAGCAATCTGTTTCAATTCGGCTGAAGTTGGGGCCGCTTCGGGTTTTCGCTTGACTGCAGAAAGTGCTCCCGCATTTCTCCAGCTGGTATCTCCGAGAGCTTCGTCGAGCAACTGCAGGATATCGTTGGAAATTGCAGGAGTCGTTTCTTTAACAACTTTCTGCTCAGATTTTTCAGACTCTTTAGCAGCAACTTCAACTTCAATTGGTGCAGAGTCTGCGTCAGTTTCCTCAGCCAAATCAGCAACAGTTTCTTTAACCAGGATCTCTGCTTTTTCTTCAACAACTTTTTCAGATGTTGATTTCTCTGTATTTACAGCAACTTCATTGTTGACGGGCTCATCTGTCCAGGGAAATTCTTCATTTGATTTTTCAGCAGCCTTGGCAACTGCGGCAGCAACTTCAGTATTTGCCCATTCTGGAAGTGAGCTCGCTTCTGCAGCAATTTCTTTAGAAATCGCTGTGGTTTCTTTGATCTTTTCTTTGGCTTTGTCAGAGACTTTATCGGCCAGTTCCAGTTTTTTCACAGAAGCGTCAGCATAGGAAGTCAGATCGAAAGCGGCATCGACTTCGGAATTGTCTTGAGCAGCAATTTGTTCAACTGAGGTGGAATCGCTCTCCATAGATGCGATTTGCTTTTCGAAATCGAGTTCTGGTGCAGATTCGGGTTTATTGTCAATTAACTCGGCAATCTGAAGAGATAATGCATCTGCATCGGAGACAGATTCTCCAAGTTGGCCTTCAACCTTTGCTGAGGTCTCCAACTCTGCTGTCTGCTTAGCATCGGAGATCGCATCCGTGACAAGATTCTGTTCACGAGATTTCTCTTCCGATTTCTCTTTTTTGCTATCGGTACGCTTCACCCAGTTTACGAAACGAGTGAATCGGCCCGGCTTTTCCGGTTCGGTTTCTTTCGTTTCTGCCTCAGTAACGAGTTCTGGGGCAGGCTCAGGCTCTGCAGTCACTACAGGTTTATCCACCTGGCGGCTCAGAGTGGCTTCACGAACGACGGTTTCTCCGTCGCTGGTGACCAGGCTTTCTGAGAGCTCCGTTTTTTCAGCCGATTCGGTCAGATTCTCAGCTGGCACGACAGGCTTCTGGCCTAAAATGCTTTCTTTGAATGAAGGTCCCATTTGACAACCCGTCAGGGATGCTGTCATCAGGCCACATGTCAGATAGGTTCGAATCTTCGACATCGTATGAATCCTTCCGTGATGTCTCGCAGAGGTCGAGCCGAGTCTTACTTCCGTGTTTTGACTCCGGCTCATCATGAAAGCCTACGAATTGAATTTCGAAATCTTCGAAATCAGCCCGACCCGTAAGCATCATCATTCTTATCGAACCAGAATGGCCCCAACTTTTAGCATTTTGGGGAGAACCGAATCTGTCAGCCTATTCCTCCCTGTTTAACATTCAGGAAGTTCTCCTGCAGATACCTCTGTAATTCAAGGCATTTGCTGAATACAGGAAAAGCGAATCAGATTGCTAAGACCAACTTCAAGAGATTTCTATTGGTGCATGGCAACAAACTTCAGCAAAGAGTTTGTTTTGCTATTGGAGAAATCTGCAGATGATCATTGAAAATGAACTATGAAGAGCGTTTTCTCTTATAGAGAATGTAACCCACCACAATTCCCGTCAGTACGAATGCGACACCTGCCCCCAGGAGGAGAAATGGCAGTATCGTCGATTCTGATTTTCCTCGTAACGCCTCTGGCATTCGAATGTTGGGTTGCTCCTCCGATTCCTCATTCACCACCGTTGAATTCGTATTTGGAGCTCCTTCTCCGGAATTGGAGTTTTCTGGAGAAGAATCAGAAATCAAATTCAACTGAGCAATTTGTTCCCGCTGTGGTTCGGTAAGCATGATTGTGAGATCTTCTTTCCAGGCGGAAAGAATTTGCTTTGTTCGTTCCAGGAGTTGGTCGGGAGAACCACTTGATTTGAAATAGTTATTCAGGACATCTTCACGTTGATCAATCAACAGGTTTTGTGTTTGTTTCAAACGTTGAGCCTGTTCGGGAGTGACATTCAAAAGGTCTTGACCTTGAGGGGTAAAAATCAGCTGATGTCCAAATCCTGAAAAAAGTGACGCAAATTGAGTATGTGAAGAGCGAGTTGTCTGGATCGGCGTAATTGCCAGTAAATAATCCTGATTCAATCTATCAACAGCCCGTAAATAATCGCTGAGTTTTCCGGAGGGAGTTGCCAGTTTTAAATCGTCGATACGTTTTAGTGCCAATCGTTTCTGGATTGCTTCTTGTATGTAATAGGAGTTCACCTGACGAAAGAATGCCTGATCAATTTTTTCAATTCCAAAAATTTGCGAGAGTACAGAAATATCGGTCAGACAGAGCGGGTATTCGTTAGGAAGCAAGAAGGAATCGAGTAATGCAGGACGCTGGAATGTTAACGAATTCGAAATTTGATCCGTAGTTTTCTCTACGGCTGCAGGTGTGATATCTGCCCGCGATTCCGCCAGAGCTGGCATTGCTGATACAAATTGTTTGGGCGTGAAAATCGTATTTCCCTTTGAAAAGAGAATCGTTCCCCCGATGGGTTGCCAGTTCGGAGAGCCATCTTCGAGATTTTCTTCTGCTCGTTCGACAATTTTATCCCCTTCCTGAAACGCTCCGACCATCAGCGTTTGCTTCTGACCAGCATCTCCGATAATCGAAATGGGAATCGACGTCACTTCACCCTCTTCGCTTTGCAGACTGACTTGAGGATCGAATCGATTTAATGCCAGGGCAAATTCTGAGGGAACAAGGGCCATTGGAGCGATGGGGAGAAAAGCCAGCTCTCCATCTACAAGGAGTTCATCGCGGTTGTCGATGGCGATCACTGCAATAGCCAGATGCTCAATCAGAGGGCGAAATTGAGCCGCGTCATTTCCAGGAGGAATTATCTCAGCCACCGTGCCAGTTATACGCCCTTTACCAAGCAGGACGGGGACGAGTTGACCTGGAGAAGTGGTTGTGCTGTCGATGGGAATCCGTAACTGCATGAGTGAGGTCTGGATAATTCGTAGTGCCGGCTGACCTGTTTTGACCTGCTCTTGTTCCAGGACATGGATTCGGTCGGCAATTCCTGTGATTGGACTTGTGATGGCCAGATTTCGGAACCGTTCGGCTAGTTCTCTTAATTCCGTTACCGCAACGAGGCTCAACTGCTGCGCTGAGGCGATTTTTTCTGCATCGCCCCCCTGCTCTGCTGCGGCTAGCTGAGAACGGATATTATTGTAATTTGTTAACGCACGTCGAAGTTCGGTGTCAAGACGATCAACCTGTAATCGCAGGAGCATCTCGCCTTCGCGAACTTTATCTCCCAGGCGAACAGGAATTTCAGCAACTCGTCCGCTCCCGGAACTGCGAATTGTTTCGATCATGGCAGGACGCAATTGAAACAGCGGAGCCTCGATCGACGTATCAACCCGCGGAAGATTCTCGTCTGCCGCAAGGAAAGTGGCTCTGCAAAAAATGACCAGAAGAACAGTCAGGATAAATTTCATAAGGATACAACAGAATTAATGAGACTTGGTGACAGATTCAGGCTCAAATACATCCCTAAAGCTTACTTTCTCAAGTCCAGAAAGGATAGATTTGATCAAATCTGATAATACGTATCATTATTAAGATCAGGTGAATTCTGTGTTATTGCAGTCTATCCCCTGCTCTTCAGGATCAACAAAAGTTCTTACTGCAGTTTGCAGTTAATTGTAGCGGCATATTGATGATTTGAGCCCTATAGTTCAGTCTACCACCCGCTACACATTCAGAGAAACAGCTCTAATTCCAGTTCAGTTGACTTCTTGTTTTCCAGTAGCGTTCTGCATCTTCATGGAATGCTCGAAATGTTGTTTCGAATTCCTCATCGAGTCTCACTTTTGTCGCCGCAAGATTTGATAACAGATGCTCTGATGTTGCGGCTCCACTCAGGACGACATCCACCCAGGGTTGATGAAGCACATACGCGATGCTTAAGGCATCGACCGTTGTCTCCAGCCGTTGAGCGTGAGTCTGTAATAAATCGAGTTGAGCTGCAAAGTCTGTTGATCGATTCCGATTCGTCAACCGCCCATTGGCCAGTGATTCTTTGATAATCACTCCCATGCCCTGCTTAAAAGCTTCCTCCAATGCCGGGCCAGCAGAGCGTTCGAGTAAATTCCAGGTGGCCTGTACGGTATCGAACAAAAGCCTTCCATCCTCTTGAATGGTAAGGGCTTGCTCGATCACTTGAGATTGCTCCGGTCCGCTCACACTCAAACCAATTGCAAATCCAAATTCTTTGAGTTCTCTGAGTCGATTGAGCACTTCTTCATTTTGAAGAACGCCGCTTTCGAGCGTTGCCGAATGGATTTGATACAGATTCAAATGGTGGGAAAGTAACTCCTGAGACTCCCCCCACTGCTGATTCAATCGTTCCAGGGAATGTTGTTTCTGCTCATGAATCTCTGCATCAATCTTCCAATCAGCAGTATATTCGTAGCCCCATTTTGATCCGACAGTAATATCGTTTTGCTCGGGATGGTCAGCAATCCAGTGACTCAAAAACTGTTCGGCTTTGCCGTAGGATCGAGCGGCATCGAAATATCGAACACCCGCTTCGTAAGCCGTCTGCAACACCTCGGCGGCATGATCCTGCATGGCAGAGGCATCGTACTCATGTTCAAGATCGTCTGCATGTCCCAGATTGATATACCCCGGGCGACCCAATGCGGCCAGTCCCAAGCCGATCGGAGAGACTTTTAATCCACTTTGTCCCAACTCTCGCAGTTCCATGTGATAACATCTTTTCAGCAGAGTTCGTAGTTCGCAAGTTGTGTTTGCAGCATGCGTAACACAAGATCTCGAATTTATAAATCGACATGCTTACTATTAAACAATTGTTGGGTTACGCTTCGTTAACCCAACCTACATACAAAATATTCAACCTCTCTGCGATTCAAGTCGCGGAGTAGCCCCCATCGAGCGCCTTCTTTTCGATCGCATTGATCATATCCACCCGTTTCTGATGTCGCGGTTGAGGCGTGTATTTGGCCTGCAGGAAGGCTTTGACGACTTCGAAAGCTAATGAAGGGCCGATGACGCGGGCCCCCAAACATAAGACGTTCATGTCATCATGTTCGACGCCTTGTCGAGCCGAGTAGGAATCGTGACATAAACTGGCCCGAATGCCCGGAATTTTATTGGCAGCCACACTCACTCCGACTCCGCTGCCACAAACTAGAACTCCTCGTTCCACTTTGCCTGCGAGAATCAACTCAGAAACTTTCTCTGCATAGAGTGGGAAGTCAGCTGGTGATACATCGTGAGTTCCGCAATCGATGAATTGAACGGAAATTGTGGAGAGATACTCTGCCAGTTCCGACTTCATCAGGAAACCGGCGTGATCTCCACCGATTGCAATGCTCTGGCACGCTAACGCATCCATAGGAGGAAAAACTTTCGTGGAAATGTATCGCAATGCGATCTATTAATTAGAATTGGAACTCAATAAGGAAAAATCTAGCATGAAAGGCAGTGTACCGGCTTGGAATTGTGAATCCAAGTTGGATCAACCAGCAAGCTGTCGCTAATGGAACCAGGCAATAAAAAAAGCCTTCCGGGATAGCCGGAAGGCTGAAGGATTATCGATTTCACTTATAATTCCAAGCCAGAGAATATTCAAAAATTGACTGCAGCGTTCGGCAGGAGCAAACACAGCGTTCTTAGGTCAATTGGTGTCCAAGCGACTGCAGAAACCATTTGAAAATGGTCTAGTTTCCAAAGGAAATTCCGAATCGGATTCCATTAGAACTCCACAGATCAGTCGATGCTGTTCTGTTTCCGTATGAGTGATTGTTGGAACGAAAACTGTTGTGCTGATCATTTCGTGGAGTCCACTCTTGATTTCCCCAAGGTTGATTACCTCGGGGTTGTACACCATTGTGAGGGGGATTCTGGAATACAGGTCCCGATGGTCCTCGTTGATTGTATTGATTCTGAGTAGGAAACCTTGGATTGCGATCGAAATCATCATGATGGTCATGACCGTAGTGGTTTCCTCGACCAGTCTGCAATGTTGCCACGATACGTTCCACGCGGCGTCGACCACATTGCTGGACATGGAAAGTTGGAACACCACGACCCGCAGCCAGTGCTGATTCCCAGTCGTGCAGGCAGCCAATTCTATAGCCTTCGACACGCAGAATAATATCTCCTTCGCTCAAGCCGATACGGCAGGCTTCAGACCCTGGAATGACGC
>TARA_R100000789_G_scaffold100383_2_pt1 | contig 17003 bp, 8 predicted proteins | sample TARA_R100000789 | Tara Oceans TARA_R100000789 (sample SAMEA2623403) | marine metagenome | biome: marine biome (ENVO:00000447); feature: mesopelagic zone (ENVO:00000213); material: "saline water (ENVO:00002010), including plankton (ENVO:xxxxxxxx)" | depth 450 m
ACAGCCGATAGGAATTCAGCTGAGCCATGGATGAACACTGATAAGCACGGATGTGATTATGTGTTTATTGAAATGATTGGCTGGGGAATATCAACCCCTTGGATTTGTGGATTTTTCACAGGTTCAAGGGGTTATTTGATGTTGGTACGTCAAGAGAATCCGCTCTTTTTCCATAGAATTGAGGCTATGCAATTTTGTCGCGATTGTGAATAACTTCCGATTTTCTGTTTATCTCGAGGCCGACTCTGATAAGGTGCGTTTGGTAGAGGAATTGATTAAGATGTTTAATCGTGAGATATTGATTGCTGTTGATGTGATATTTGATGATGCAGGTGCCCGGTTTTGTTAGCCTTAATTATCATCTGATTTGAATTTCAACATCGAAAAGACACTGCTGGGCAAGCCAGAAGTGGCACACCTTATGCGACATTTTCGGTCGTAAATTTTTTAAGATCAGGGAAGGAAAAATTATGGCCGACATGGAGCGTTGGCAATTGATGAAAACGACGGCCGAATCAGCTGCTCAAGAGGCGGGTCGCGTGCTGCAGAGTTGGCGGAGTCGTTTTTCCGTTTCTGAAAAAAGCCGGTCAAATCTGGTGACCGATGCGGACTTGGATTCGCAGAATACGATCGTCAAAATTCTGCAGGGTGCTTTTCCCAATCATCGTTTTCTGGGAGAAGAGGGGCTCTCGAAGCAGGACACAGATTCACTATATCAGTGGATTATCGATCCTCTGGACGGGACTGGAAATTATGTCCACGGGTTTCCTTACTACTGCGTTTCCATCGGCCTGGAATATCAGGGGCGATTGATTCTAGGTGTGATTTACGATCCGACCCGGGACGAACTTTATTCCGCGGTTGAAGGTTGTGGTGCAACTCGGAATGGAGAGTCACTTTCTGTTAGCGGAACCGAATCGCTGTCGAAAGCGATGTGTGTGGCCAGTCTTCCGGTAGCCGGGGATCCGGAACATCCAGCGTTCAAGCGGTTTGTGAACGTATTACCTCATGCTCAGACACTTCAACGTCTCGGTTCAGCGGCTCTCAATCTGGCCTATCTCGCCAGCGGAAATTTGGATGCATTCTGGTCGACGACCCTGTATCCGTGGGATATTGCGGCTGGCGTAGTCATTGTTCGAGAAGCTGGGGGAACGGCAACCGGGCTCGATGCCTCTGCTCTAGATGTTCATCAGGGTGTCATCCTGGCAACTTCGTCTACTCAGTTGCAATCTGAGCTACTACCATTACTGAACACTTAGCCACAATGTTTAGTCCCGGCAGGATGTAGATCAAAAGAGCTTTATGATAAAATTCTATGGAATCCTGAGGGAATGTATTTTCAGGCTCTGGGATGAGGTAGAATTACAGTGCCGTCAAATCAGCCGGGTAAAGGTTGTTGAACATCTCTTTGAAATGAAAATCTGTATCCCCTGATGCAGGTGATTTTAGATTATAAATCTGGATGTGAACAAGAATTCTTTTTTCTGAATTCCGAAACGAACAATTACGGATTGATCCATGGTTACAGCAAGTCAGTTACTCAGTCAAGTTCAGCACAAGGGGCGAATGATCTCGCAAATTGTGTTGCTGCTGACGATCTGGCTGGTGATTCCCTGCTCTGCTCAAGTCGAAAATGGCCAGGCTCCTCCTGAATCACCTCCGGGAACACCAGTCAGTCCGTCCCCAACAACGCCCCCGGTTACTGTTACACCAAGCCCTCTGCCGTTGCCGTCCACCTCGCGGGTTCCGCAGGATATTATTTCGCTACCCGATAGTGAGGGGCGACTGATTGCTGTTCCTTTGAATGTGACGATCGAACAGTATCTGGAGTGGTTGGATCGACAGGAAGCGGAACGGAAAACGGAACAGATCTGGATTTTAAGAAATCTCACCGCAAGCGGATCATTAAGTGAAGATGCTTCGGGAAAATCCTGGGCCGCGATGAGGTTTCAATTTGATTTTTCAGTGGAACAATCCAGCGAGTGGAATTCTCTGCCGTTGATGATGGGCGAAGCAGTGCTCACTGGATTCACTGAGCAGGGGGCGGAAGCGGCAGACCCTCAACGAAACCGATTGATGATTGCCCGAGATGTGGATAGTGGTCAATGGCTGCTCTGGTATCGGGATCACGAACAGTTTCAGCTGGAAGTCCGAATGTTGGTGCCAATTAGCAGGACAGGCAGTGAAAACCAGTTACTGCTGACATTACCAGCAGCATCGAGAACGGAACTGGAATTGCAGCTCAACCTCCAGAATCCAGCTGTGGAATTGAACAGCAAAGGTTTTTGGGAACGCCAGCAGAATGATCAAGGCACTTTGGTTCGCATCGCCGGATTCCAGCAGCAGATCGATTTGACATGGTCCGACTCCTCGATCGACATGAGTGTTCAACCAATTTTTGATGTCGAGAGTCTGGTCGATGTTCTCAGGCAGGGAGAATCGACAACCATTAATGCCCGACAGACGGTTGTGGTGGAACAGGGAGCCCTCAGTTCGCTGCAAATCAAATTGCCATCCGGGTTCCAGTTGGAAAACGTGACTTCGGACCGGACCATGAAATATGTGTTTGATGCGGCTGACCCCTCTTCAATCACTCTCAATTTTTCACCCCCCGTCCAAAGTAGCGCGATTATCAACTGGAAGCTGAGTGCCCCGATTCGCCGATTTGAAAGTCAGTTGGTGATTGATGGTTTTAAAGTCGTTCAGGCACGTAAAGAAACCGGAAAGATTGCGATCCGTCGCTCGACCGACTGGCGGATGACGCAGCTCGTCCCTCAGTCCGATAACATCATCACCACGGATGTACGTGAAATCACTTTTGTGACTGATGCGAATCAGGGGTTTCGATTTTATAATCAACCGATACAACTGGTCATGTCTGCCCAGCGGTCGGAAACGACATTTACTTCGGAAAGCTATTTCGATGTGCTTGTCGGTCGTGATCACATCAACTTGTCGGGTGAGTTTGTGGTCATCCCAAAAAATGGTGTTGTGGAAACACTGAGTGTCATCTGGAAAGATTTCGACACTGAAGGCTGGGAGTTATCGACGGTCACTTCCGGAGACATTCCTCTTGATGTCACATTTGAAAAATCAGATCAACTCGTGATTTCGACTCCAGGCTGGGAGACACCTCAGAAAATCCGTTTTCTGGCTCGCAGAAAGCTCGATCGACCAGTGGAAGAATATCTGGAAAACGATGAGCACTTGAATTTACCTTTGCCGGTTTTTGCTGCGACTGCGAATGCCGAATATCAGGATCAGATTTTGCGAATCTCGACTACAGTCCCGCAATACGCGGCTTTACTGGCGATGAATGGATTTCGCGTGCTGGAGAAAGAACGGGGAGCAGAGCTGGCTAAGTCGCAAACCTTATTTCGAAATACTGGCTCAGCGTTACAGAACTCTCACTGGTTTGCCTTACAGGAATCCGAAGAGACTCGAACCATAAAATTTGAAAAAGTCCATCAGTTCTCGGTTTGTCAGGAGTCTATTTTTCTGTCCGATATTGATACTAAAAACAGAACATTAGCCGTCGAATATTTCTTTGAATTCCAAATCGAAAATATCCCTGCAGAAGAATTTCGCTTTCAGATTCTGTTGCCTCCAGGCGATTCGTCTCTCATGCCGGTTTCATTCAAAGATGTTTCAGGTGAAAAATTGAATTTGACAGCCCGGACTCGGGAACCATCTCCCAGTTCCTCAGAGTCCGCTATCGACTCAAAACGCATTCAGGAATATATCTATCGGCCTCTCAAGCCCATCCTGGGAGAGTTTATCATTCATGCTCACCTCGCTTGTCCATTCGATTCTGGCGAACAGTTATCAAGTCGCGTGTGTCGAATTCCTGAAATCAAGGCGACTCCCTGTGATCGTTTAAGGCGAGAGTTGATCAATCAAACCCCCTATGCGATTACCCCTGCAAATGATCACTGGCAGTTGGAAGAAACGGGCCCCCGGGCAACTCTCTATTCGAGTGTGGAAAAAAACTCTGAAGAGACTCTCCAGATTGATCTCTCACGCAGTCGACAGGGAACGGACGTTGGCTTCGTAGATGCGAAGGTGGAAACTCGAATCGCAGCCGATGGAACCATACTCAATATCATGAACCTGCAAATCGCGAGAACACCCGCCAGTTTCACGCTCGATTTACAATCTTCTACCGACGTAACTTCGGCTTACTGGATACGGGATGGTCGTCGGGAAGCCTCGACTCTGACACCCGTCATGGATGACGATCAAGTGCGTCTATTGCTTCCTGAAGATGCAGTCGGGCAACCTGGTAAACTCGTTATCACGGCTCGAAATTTCGAGTCTGGAGGATTGACTTCGTTGTTAACCCAAACGTTGAGTCTGCCGAGTCATTCACTCGATCAGAGGATTGGTATGATGAGCTGGGATATCAAATTTCCTGCCGGAGTCTATTTATTTCAGCCACCCGATAACCTCATTGCAAATTATGGATGGCGCTGGCTGGGATTCGGTTTTCGCCGTGTTCCTCTTGCTCACTATTCGATGACTAATGGAAGTTCTGATTCTACTGTTCAGGAAGCGGGCTTTTATCGATTCACCAGTTATCAATGGCCGGAAACGATCGTGTTTCGAGCCGTAGGGCGAGGTTTGTTGATGACGATCGGCTGTGGACTGCCTCTGTTGATTGCCATCCTCATTCTCGGACGACCTCAGTCCTACCAGATTCGTTGCGCTATGGGGCTGATCGTTGTGTTCAGCACATTGGCCGTCATTTTTCCACAGGAACTGGCGGTCCTGATACAACCTCTGCTCGTCGGTGTGCTGGCGATCGGGATTGCGATCTGGGGTGCTTATTACATGCGTTACCGCCAGGATGAGCCAACGCTCATCATTGTGGGTCCCCATCAGGACGATCGTGGCATCAGTGATGGAGCCATTCAAATGGATGCACACGGTGTTAATCCTGATGAAATCACACGGTTACAACCACCACCGCGACAGGAAGTTCTTGGATCGTCGCATCGGTGATTCCTGTAGGAAATGTGACATCAAACTTCCATTGAATATTCTAATAGTCCTATTACTGTGCAGCCTCGAATCAAGCCGATGAAATGTCCGCAGAACATCAGCGATCAAATTCCTGAGAATGGTCGAACGGCCTGTCTCTTGAATTTTCATTTTCTTTATCTGCTGATGGCCCTTCTCGTATTTTTATCGGGAACGGCTCTGGCACAGTCTGAAAATGGCATACCGATTCGTCGAGTGTATGTTCCGGAGAACCAACCGGAATTGTGGCCAGGCGGAGATTGGCAACCCATTTCCACAGCTCGTCTGATCCAGGCACAAACTCAAAGTGTGCCCAGAATGCTGCAGTCTCGAGATGGTCGCGTTAAACAGGCCACTTATCAGGCGACTTACTCGGAAGGAAAATTCACCGAGGGATCCCTGGATCTGGAACTGGCAGCTGATGAGGAGTTGGCAGGCTGGATTCGATTCGGCAAACCAAATCTGATAATCGAATCGATGGCCTGGTCGAATGCCGTGGAATCGAGTTCCTCGGATCGCTGGGGGATTGATGCGAATGATCGATTTGTGATTTATGCCGATGGCAACACAAAACGACTGTCTGGAACCTGGATTAGTCTCGGCCAAAAAAATGGCCATTCAGTCGAATTTCCACTTCGGCTCATGGCCGCTTCCCAATCGACTTTTAAACTGAAGCTCCCGGAAGACCTCCTGTTGAAAGTCGAGTCTATCAGCGAGGTTGTCACGTATGTTTCTGAGCCGAGCAATGGATTTCGAACCTGGACGATACTGGGGCTTGAAGAAGAACAACTGAAGTTAATTGTTCAACAGGTTCCTCCGCAGACAGTGCCACTTCATCAAACCTATCGTTCGGTTCAACTGATAAATATCTCTGCTTCAGGAGCCGCCTTTACAAGCGATTTTATGTTGACAGCCAGCCAGGAGCCCGAGCGAAGTTGCCTGTTATGGATCCCCCAGAAGTTTCGTGTTCAATCCGTGACACTTAACCTGGAAGATGCTTCACATCGATTGAAATTAGTTGAGAGCAAGTCTGAAAATGGACGATCCTATCGATTCAATTTATTGCCGGGGGAATCGTCCAAAGCGGCCACATTACGTGTTCGTGGTAAAATTGAGTTGTCCTCTGACGGTCAGTTGACCACTCAACTCCCCACAATCATGAATGAGGTGAGCCTGGAAGGAGAAGTCAATATTTCCATTGACGCTCCCTATCAGGTGAAATCGTTAAGCACATCAGGACTGATGCAAAAGAGTGCCAGGTTCACCGATGGCACACGCGATTTATGGTCTTTTGATGTGATCGAAAAATCACCAGAGATCAAACTGCAGGCCATGATTCCTCATGCCGAACTGAAGATCGATCAAATCATTCATTGTCGCGAAGGAAGTGATCAACTTGTCATCACTCACGATATGCTCTGGTCTCCAACAGCGGTCGGCTTTTATCAAGCGGTCTTTCAGTTAACGAATAATTTTCTCGTCACTGAAATTCAAGCGCTGAATGAAATTGGTGAAGAATTACCACTGAGTTGGACGACGGAGCGGCGAAACGGAAAGAGCTATCTGAGTATCGATCTGGCCAATCAGATTCCGCTTCGTAAACCGATCCTCGTGCGTATTTCTCTCAAACCGAGGACACCCCTGGATCGGCAACAGCAAATCTCTTTTCCGATTTTGACACCCGTCAATGGGCAGGTGGATAAAACTCTGATTTCCTCACGATCGATTTCCATCACGCGCACCATTCCACCGTTAAGTGAAGTTAAGGAAGCCATTGATGGACCTATCTATTCTCAGCTGAAAAAAATGACAGCGGGATTGGAGTTAAATGCCTGGAGTGAAAACGCGCGGATCGATGATGTCTCAGTCATTAATCGTTTCTTCGTTCGCAGGAGTCAAAACGAATCACTCACGCCGATGATCGTTGACGAATTGCCAGCAATTCAAAACCAATGTGAATTGCAAACCGTCCTCTTTGAAGATCAGGGAAAACTCTTTGCACGACATCAAATTTCGGTGCCTCCACAGGTGACCCAGTCCATGAATTCTCTCGAATGGATTCTGTCGGGACAAACAATGGACGTCTCCTGGAAGCGATCTGGTTCCCAATCGGATTCCACTGCAAACTCTTTCCTGCAAAGCGTCCAGCTCTATAGCAATCCTTCAACAACATCGACCCGAAGCTGGACACTCCTTTGGGAATCAGAACCGACTCATGCCGGTATCAGTTTAGAAACTGTGGTCCCGATTCCCATCCAGTCCGATACACCTCTCGCCATTCCTGAATTGTTAAACAGCACCTCTTATACGGCACTCGTTTTAAATCAGGCCACAGAAATCGCTGAACTGAGATTACTTTCTCCCAAAGGAAATCAACAAGCAGATCCTGTCTCGGAGTTCAGCTATTCCTCATCGGAGTCAGTCCCCGAGTTGAGCGTTCATCGACTTCAGACAACAGACGCAGTAACGACAGATCCTCCCGCACTCGTAAAATCATCATGGATGGCAACACTCTTCTGCTTGCCTTCTGGAAATCATGGAGATGTGATTGAATGTGAATTGCAGTGTATTAGTTCAGAAAGCAGCAAATGGCCCCGCTCAATTGAATTGAAATTTCCTGAACCGATTTTTTTGAAAACAATACTGCTCAACGATACAACTTTTAATATTAACCAGAGAGTCTCGAAATATCGGCTGCCGGAGATGACCGAACAGTTGCAAAAGGTTTCACTGCACTATTCCTGCGAGAATAACGATTCGCTTGTATTGCCAGAGGCAATCATTGTACCTGATCGAATTCAATTGATCGTCTGCGAAGCTAAGAATATCCAATTGAAAGTGACTCCTGAGTTTCCCTTCTGGAAGTTTGCCGAGAACAATTCAGACGTTCTGAATTCGAGTCCTTTAAAAACAAGGATGCAGGAATTCGTCGACGCGGGAACTCATCATATTTATGAGTCTGAAATTTTCATTCCAGATCATGAGATCGTTCGATTGCCTCGTGTGCATGAGACAACTTCCTGGAAATGGATCTGCTGGTCGTTCCTGATGTCTTTATTTCTATTTTATTTCATCCATTCCAGCCGCTTCGTTTCCGCTCGCTGGATGTTGATCAGTGCAGGAGTTCTCACGTTTTTGATCAGTATCATTCCCGGTTGGAATGAAATTGTTTTCTTATACCCTGCGATCTGTGCAATGTTGATCGTTGCACAACTGGCTCCGTCATTGGAACGCTGGAGTCAGAAACATTTGAAAGAAAATCCTTCGGAATCAGGATCGGAAATCGTTCATCCATTACGTGTATTGATACTGGGACGCTCGCTGCTGACGATTCTGATTTTTCTGAGTCTGGTGAACCACGCTCGTTGCCAGAACGAATCAACAACAGCCATCCTCCCTGTTATCGATCAGCAAGTCGAGACAATCGAAGATGTGCTGATACCAATCTCTCAAGCAAAGCTGAATACTGAATTTACTGGGATGACGTTCGAGGAATTCCCGCCTGTGGTCTATGTCAGAAACCAGTATGCGGAAAAATTGCGGACTCAATTGACCACCCGGCAGGGAAAAAATGACATTCTTTTTCACTCGGCTCATTATTCGTTGCGTCCAGATGCTCAGGGAGAATATGTCATTCACTGTGAATTCGATGTGATCGAAAAAGGGATTACCCCCCTGACTCGCTTTATCCTTCCCATTTCCGGAATCTCACGAATTTCCGCATTACGAGCTGAGGTGAATGATCAGATTGTCAACATGACTCCACTCCCAGAGAACCAGGGATTAGAGATCCCCCTCAATGCCAATAAATTGCCAACCACAGAAATCCTTCAACCGGAGAATCCATTTGTTTCAGGTTCGTTTGGTCGACAAAGTTCCCCATTTCGTCGATACCGCATCCGGGTTGATGTCCTGCCTGAGGAAACCAGCCTGACGGGACTGACCCGTCTGTCGATGAAAATCCCGAATTCAGCCAGTTCAACGTTGAGTTATCCACGAAGTCTCTCGGACAGGCTGAAATTGCCGAATCAGATTGTCGATGCCATATCGGTCGATAAAAAAGATGAGAGTGATCAGGAGTATGCAACGATTCAGCTGGGATCGATAGATCAACTCATTCTTGAAATCAATAATCTTTCAGCCAGTGGAGTTGTGCCGAAAGTGAATCCACTCAGTGTGACTGAGATCAATACGTTACTGGAACTGTATCCTCAGCAAATCGAATTGATCTGGCAACTTGGTTATAACGTCGTTGAAAACAGTAGCCGGGAGTTTACGCTCGTTTTGCCTGCTCAATTAATCATTCAGGATATCGTAGGTGCGAAACAGATAGCCATCAAAAAAACTGAGGACGAATCGGGAGATCAACTTGTCAAAATGGAGGTCTCTCGAACAATTCCCGGTAAAGCGACCTGTGTGATTCGTTTTCTCGCAACAGTCCCTGTTATCAATCGGGAGTCCGTATTAAATCTGCCACAGATCGTCGATAATGGTGCCTCAATTTCAACTCAGCTTGCGGTGCAAACACAGGTGCCCGGCTACGATTTAAGTTGCCAGTTCGTCGATGCCAAAGCGAGTCGTTTGACTCAGGAATCTTTTCAAAAAGTTTGGAACGATACCGCAGCTGTTCAACTTTCTGCCATGTGTTTTCGCGTTCAGAATGCGCCGTCCATTCGTATTGGTCTTCAGCCATTGCCTGCTCAACTGATACTCCAGACAGATTATGTCTATCAGATCGAGCAAAAGGAAATTCTCTTAAACACCACCTATCAGGCAGTGACATCAGGGGGACCACGCTGGTCGCTCCTTTGCAGTAATGAGTCCGGCTGGAGCGCGGAGTCTGTAACTTTGGTCTCTGACGGTCAGAATAATGGCGTGCGTTTGATTAACAATGGAAGCCAGTTTCAGTTCTTATTTGAGCAACCAGTCAACGATCGTTTTACTCTGAAAGTGAACTGGAAGAAGCGACGCAGCCTCAAATCCACTGAGATCAGCTCATCCCCTCCGAGAATTCTGACGGCTACATCACTGACGGAATCTGCACGGGTTATCAATTCCATCTCCAGAACCCAATGGTCACTCTCTCGATCAGGAGAGCAGAATTCCGAACTGATCAGTTCTCAACCATTGACCCTGCTATGGACAGACAAGCAATCCTTTCGGGACTTACCGTCGTACCAGCTCAATAAAATTGATACAGAGATTTTACAAGGGGAGGACAATCTTTCAGAGCGTGAGAATGTCCGGAAAGAGCCCTCCTCACAAATTGAGAAAATGGATCCGTCTATAGAAAATATGACCGACGAGCAATCACCAGATTCATTGGATTTAATTTCACCAATGCTGGACCATACCGTTTTTCAGGAGGGTGAGGTCTGGAATGGGGAGACATTGATTTTCTGGCCAGCAGATTCTACAGGGATAGCGGAATTGAGCTCGACAATTCAGATTCCAGCCGAATGTAAAATCTCCGAATTATTTCCCACCGATAGCATCGTCGTCCAGCAAAACTCAACCTCACTGCAAATCAATGCGACGGGGCAAGCAGGCGTAGCGAGTCTGTTGATCCACTGGAAATCTGTAAGACCTTCCACATTATTCACCGAATATCGAATTGATGTGCCAACCTCTTCCTCAGCAATAAAAACCAGCTGGCGGATTATTGATCGAAAAACAACTCGATGCCCGCCTGATCGCATCCTCAACACCTGGCGGGATTATACACAGATCCTGGATTTGCTTGGCAGGCAGGTCAGCTCGAATCAGGACGATTTGAAATTGCTGAATCCAGAACTCCGGGAATTTGAAAATGAAGAACAGAGTCCGAAGGAACAGACACTGGAAGAATTCCAAAATACGATACAGAAATCTCTGAGTGACACCGACTCTTCACTCCATCAAGGCTGGAATTCAATAGCTGAGAACAGTTGGACAACTCAATCACTGGCCATGTATCGATCTGTCAGTACCTCAGGATCGGCTGCCGATTCCGTCCCTCAAGTGACAGTTCTCAATGCGGAAGCCTACGACCGCTGGGGGCTCACCTTATTAACATGCATCTGGGGAATTGGCCTGGTCTGTTATCATGCAACCGAACGCCCTCTGTTTCGCAAACGCCATCTGTTCGTGATTAGCCTGATGATGATTGGTCTCATGCTGATCCTGATGACAACGGCTTCGACCTGACATAATTCGTAAGCCCGGTCTGTTTGACACCATACGGAGATCTCTTCATGAGCCACGCCTTGATAAGGCATCCAGCATTCAACGCTGAAAGTCAATTGGTATGATTCCTCTTCACGACACCGTTCCTTCACGCGGTACTCCGTTTGTCAATTATTTGATCATGGCTTCGTGCGCGATTGTTTTTCTCTTTCAATTGTCTCAGCAACCTGGAGCTCCGGATATGGTGGAGCGGTACGGGATGATTCCGGCTCGTGTGAGTCATCCCGGCTCGGAAGTGCTCGTTCAGGAATACCAGGCTTCACAGATGCAGCCGGGAAAGGCAGAACTTGTCGAACGTCCAGCTGCTCCCTCTGCTGTTCCGCCACTTTTGACCTTGGCGACATGCGTTTTTCTACATGGCGGCTGGATGCATTTTCTGGGCAATATGCTGTTTCTGTATATCTTTGGTGATAATGTTGAGGACTGCTTCGGACATCTCGGCTACTTCCTGTTCTACGTGGGAACGGGCGTGCTGGCTAGCCTGGCGCATTACTTGAGTATGCCGGAATCGACAATACCAACCATCGGAGCCAGTGGCGCGATCGCAGGTGTGATGGGAGCCTATTTTATCCTCTATCCCCATGCAAAAGTTTTGACACTCGTCCCGTTGTTCGTCATTTTCTTTACCGTCATGTTGCCCGCCCAGGTCTTTCTGGGGATCTGGATCGTCTTCCAACTGATGCAGGGGACTTATAGCATGGGAGGAACCGAAGCGAGTGGTGTCGCCTGGTGGGCCCATATTGGAGGCTTCCTCGCAGGATTTCTGATCGTCCTGGCCCTCCGCCCCCTCGGCTTGATCCGTCCTCCTGTTCCCGAGCGAAATTTTCAGACACACTGAAAGCAAATGGAACCGACAAGCACGTACCAGACTTGATGGAATTGATTAAGAGTTCTCAGTTTTTCCGAGGAATTTTTCAATCGCATCTCCCAGTTCCTGAGGACGTTCTTCAAACAGATAATGCCCAGCTTTCTCAAATCGAACCGTCTGAGCTTCCGGAAAAATTCGTTGAAATTCTTTGAGAAATTCAGGAGTAAAGCACCAGTCTTTGATCCCCCAGGGAAGCAGGACAGGTTTATCCGACAGCTTCGTTAAATTCTGCTCGACTTCGGTCAATGTTGGATAACTCGGGTGGCTGAGTTTCAGAGGAATATCTTTCACAAACCGATCAATTGCGATTCGATTTTTCCAGGAATCGTAAGGCAGAAGGTAACCTTTTTTAATCTTTTCAGGCAGAGGATAAGCCTCATTCACAGCCATTCTAACAGCTGCCTGTGCAAACAGATTTGCTCCCTGCATCCCAAGTTTGCCCAAAAGTGGAATACGGCACAGGGCGATTCGAAAAGGGATCAGCTGCGAGCGGAATGCACCCGTATTCAACAGGACGAGACGGTCAAAACGCTGAGGCAATCGACCAGCGACTCCAGATCCAATCGCTCCTCCCCAATCATGGGCGATCAGAGTGATTTTCTCCAGATCGAGCGTTTCAACCAGTAATTGCAGGCGTTCGATATGATCAGCCAGTCGATAAACCTCCTGCTGAGGTTTATCCGAAAGCCCACAGCCCAGATGGTCGATTGCAATGCAGCGATGAGTCTTTGAGAATCGTTTAATCAGATTCCGCCAGGCAAAACTCCAGGTCGGGTTCCCATGCACGAACAGCAAAACAGTCCCTTGTCCCTCATCCACAAAGTGAATTATGCCAGACGAGGTGGTCAGATAATTTTGTGAAAATGGATATTCCTCAGTCAAACCGTGCTTAAGGATGAGGGGGTGAGAGCCGGTTTGATTCATGAATAGAAACTTTTGCAGTGGGAGCGGGTTAAATAGAGCAGTTTGATTGCGAAATCATGAAATTAGTTTTTAGCATTTTTGACCAATAAACGGTACTGAGCGAATTTCAACCAAAATCTTATGTTCACACTACCTTTTTTTGTTGTATTTTTACAAACGAAAGTTACTATTCTATCGAATGCTACGCTTCAATTCCGAACGCTTTCGGAGTCATAGCATGATATCCCTTCTTTTTCTTTGGAGAATCCTTGAATGCCTGTGCGTAAAAAATCCGGTTTTACGTTGATTGAACTTCTTGTTGTTATTGCAATCATTGCGATTCTGGTCGCATTATTGCTCCCAGCCGTCCAACAGGCACGCGAAGCCGCCCGCCGCACCTCCTGTAAAAACCAGCTCAAACAGCTCGGGCTGGCTTTGCAGAATTATCACGATGTGCATACGGTTTTCCCTATCGGTGCAGGCTGGACTGGCACTTCCTACACTTCCGGAACGCGTAGAGCACCCTGGACAGTTCTGATTCTTCCATTTTTGGAAGAAAATGCGGTTTATGATCTTTTTGATTTTTCCCAGAGATTTGTGGGAACAATTGGAGATACCGGGGATTTTGCTGCAAATATTACGGCTTTCAACACTCCCATGGATGCTTACCGGTGTCCCTCTTACGGTGGTGGTGATAACCTGCATACCAACTATTTCGGCGTGATGGGTGGGGATCCGACCCTGGAAACATGGAAACATGCTTCTACAAACGTCGGACGAGCCATGTGGGAAAATGGTATGTTGTATCGAAACTCACGGACAGGAATGCGTGATGTGACCGATGGGACAAGTAATACTTTAATCGTTGGCGAAACGATTTATCAGTTAGGTCCCAGCGGACGCACTGATGCTCACCGGTTTGGTTGGGCATCTACAATGCGTGGTGGTGCAGATGGGGTTCCTGGCACACTGGCAGCGGTTACAGATGTCCCGATTAATGTCTATAATCTGGATGGCAATAAATTTGACAGTGCCTTCTCCAATCCGACAGCCGCCCGGTTTGGAACAATTGATGGTGTTCCTGCCATCAGTAACTTGCAAGGTCGTGCGTTCAGCAGCCGACACAAAGGCGGTGCACAATTTGTGTTTGTCGATGGATCCGTTCACTTTATCGGTGAAAATGTCGATCAGAGAACTCTCATCAATCTGGCAATTCGCGATGACGGTAACGTTCTCGGAGAATTCTAAAAGTCTACGAATTCACTCGCTTATCAGCCGATAAAACTCAGGTTTTATCGGCTGTTTTTGTCTGTAAAGCCCGGAGGGCAATGATCAATTTCTCGATCAATTCTTCAGAATGGGCAGAACTGAGAGAGATTCGCAATCTCGCAGTCCCATTCGGAACCGTTGGTGGGCGAATTGCTCCGACAAGGTAACCTTGGGCTTCCAGTTCTTTGGCCCAACTCATCGTACGCTCTTCATCCCACAAAACGACTGGGATGATCGGCGAATTCTCTTCCCCCCAGACTTCAAAGCCGGAGTCTTTCAGATGTCTGCGAAATTGACTGGCTGAGTTGCGTAATGATGAGATTTTTTGAGGATGTTCCTGTAGTTGTTCAATAGCGGCAGTCGCAGCGGCACAGGCTGCGATTGATAATCCGGTTGAGAACATTAAAGGACGTGAGGTGTTCCACAAGAGTTGAATCGTTTCTGCGGAGCTGGCGACAAATCCCCCTTGAGATCCGAGGGCTTTACTGAGGGTGCCGATGCGAATTGGAATTCGTCGTTCAATGAGTTCCGCAGTCAAATCTCCCTGTTCGCGAAGCTGAGCTATCAAACCTTGCCCGCAGGAGCCGTATACTCCCGTAGCGTGTGCTTCGTCGCAGATAAGATACGTATCAAACTCTTCAGCCAATTGCACCAGTTCGATCAGCGGAGCGAGCGTCCCGTCCATTCCGAAAACAGTCTCCGTCACAATCCAGCGACGGACTTTTTCCGATTGAGATTTCTTCAACTCGCGACGTAGCGTCGTTAAATCTTCGTGCCGATAGATGCGGAGTTTCGCTTTGGAAAGACGGCAGCCATCAATCAGGCAAGCGTGATTCAGGCGGTCGCAGAATATGAGATCGTCTTCATTAACCAATGAATCAATTGATCCCTGACATGCTACGTATCCGGAAGAACAAAGTAGAATATCCCCGACAGATTCAAAGTTTCTCAGGGCATCGCTCAATTCTTGATGAGCGGGTGTCCAACCGGAAATCAGCACACTGGCCCGGGCCCCAACCCCATAATGTTCAATCGCCTTGATCGCTGCGGATTGAATTACAGGATGAAGCGAGAATCCATGATAGTCGTTACTGGAAAAATCCCAGAGTTCCCGACCTTCAATACGACACCGCCCTTGCCCAAGCGGCTCGACCACGCGCCGCGTTCGGAGCAGATTCTGTTCATTGATCGCACCGAGTCGATCCCGAACGTCATCGTGGAAGGAGTTGCTCACAGGTTGTAGTCTTGATTTCCTGGTGGCTGGGGTCGCAGCGCAGCGAAGCTCCAGATTCGTCGAAGTGACTAATGGATTGTTCCAATTTAAACTTAGGTTGAGTGCCACTGGCTTCGCCAGTGCAAGTCGAGATTGACTCTTGAGTTTTAATGCACTGGCAAAGCCAGTGCCACCCTGATATTTAATTGGAACAGACCGCTAGAACATATTTATTACAAAGCAATTTCGTGCTGACTGAGTCGTTCGTATCCTGTTTCCGTAATCAGATAGTTATGCTCAATCCGCATGCCTCCGGTTCCTTCTTCGTATGCCCCAGGTTCCAGGGTCACGACATCGCCTGCCTGCAGGGTGTCGGTACTTTCTGGAACTAGAATTGGAGCTTCGGGATGGCCGAGTCCCAAACCGTGTCCAGCATGATGCGTGAATATATCTCCCTTGCCCGCATCCAGATAAGGTTTTTTAACATTCTTATAAACTTCGGCACAGGAAACACCCGATTTGAGAGTCTCTTCGCCGGCTTTCATGCCAGCCTGGCAAATAGCAAACAATTCTTTCTGGCCTTCGGTCGGTTCTGTGACCGCGAAAGTGTTGGTGAAGTCGCTACGGTAGCCACACAGAACAACTGAATAATCGAGGACGAACAAATCGCCAGCCTGCAGTTTGTAATCGGTTGGCAAGCCTCCTTGCTTCGGTGAAGTCGGTGTGCAGGCACGGAAGTCACCGTAAACCAGACCGGGGCGTCCGGCTGCTGCGATGGCGGCCTGTTGAACTTCCCGATAAATCTCGAACTCTGAAATGCCTTCCCGAATCACTTCACGGGCACGAGCCTGACCTGCTGCTCCAGCTTTCATGCAGACTTTCATCAACTCGATTTCATCCGCATCCTTGCTGCGTCGCATTGATCGCAGAGTTGTGCCTAGATCAAGTGAGGTCGAGCATTTATTTTTCTTATTCGATTCCCCAGAGACTGAATGCGTTTCCCGATCCGAAGCCAGCACTTCCCACGCTCCAACAGGCAGCCACTCCGCTTCGACAGAACCGGGACGTCCGTAAAGTCGTTCCGAAACCAGCTTCACGGCATTGAATAACGCGTGATCGCGATTGATGACCGAATGCTTGTGATCGTACCACGGTTCAATCACTTCATGATCGACATGGGCTTCTGTAGCAGCAGAGCGGATGGAGAAGTTATCTCCCAGCAGAGTCGCACCCCGATCCCGTTCGAGCAGCAGTAAGCAGCGTTCTCCCAGTGAAAAACTGAGAGGCTGGACCATGAAGTTTGAGAGGTATTGCACGTGACGCGGATCGGCAATCAGCAACCACTCCAAATGCTCCGGCACATTGGCCCAGAGACGTTCGCGTCGTTTTTGGCAACCTTCTTTAGTCAGCATGATTAATCCTTAAACAATTTCATCAATAAGGGGTGGCGGGGACGCTCCGCTTCAGCGGATGCCCCCGGAAGTTCTATGATTCGGGGGCTTCTCT
>TARA_R100000789_G_scaffold2978_2_pt1 | contig 16989 bp, 17 predicted proteins | sample TARA_R100000789 | Tara Oceans TARA_R100000789 (sample SAMEA2623403) | marine metagenome | biome: marine biome (ENVO:00000447); feature: mesopelagic zone (ENVO:00000213); material: "saline water (ENVO:00002010), including plankton (ENVO:xxxxxxxx)" | depth 450 m
GAGACTCGAACTATTGTAATTCATTACCAATCAACGAGTTATGGATTTATACGCGCGCAAAGTAGTTCGAACGGCGTGTAGAACGGGGAGGGGACCGTCATTCTGCAGTTGCGTCAGTCCCGCAAAAAACGTCGTAATCGCTATGGAACAGGCCATTCTCGCCACACCATCCTCGGAAGAAAACCAATTGAGGAGCGTCCTCGATCTGCGAAAAACCGGAGCCGGTTGGGGCACTGGGAGTCAGATACGATCGAAGGCAAAAAAGGGACCGGGTTTCTGGTGACTCATGTCGAACGCAAAACCGGATATCTGGTGATGGAGCATCTCGAAGATAAACAATCTGCGACATTGAATGCAGGTTCAGTGAAGGCCTTCCAGAACATTCCGGGGCCCCTGAATGACATCACCAACTGCCAATAAATATGTCCACACCACTAAGGCCTGTTTCAGTCAGAGATTTGGAAGCCGATGAACTATTGAAAGTGCGATCAACATCAAATGAACCATTTATTTATCGGATAAATTCTCGCCGGACCGGCAGAACCTTCCAGGGTCGCACAGTCAAAGGCCGAGGGTTTAGAACGTAATAAGTGATCGTGCAAAAGCATTATTGCCTTGACGTTGGACTCAAATAGTCTTTTTGATACAATTCCCTTTATCTTCCCTAAACAAAATCGTATAGGGAAGAAAAGGGAACAGGCAATAGAAACTTTTTATTAGAAAACCGCTTGTTTTACTGTACGGGACGTAGCGCAGCCTGGTAGCGCGCTTGACTGGGGGTCAAGAGGTCGCAAGTTCAAATCTTGTCGTCCCGATTCACAAGCCCATGCCACATAACACTTTATGGCATGGGCTTGTGGTCTAATTCCGAGGGCTAAATGGTGGGCTAATCCGTGGGCTAATTTGACACGGTCAAAATGACCATCAATTCGACCAGCGTTCATTCCCCAGATCATCCGTGGATGCTCGGTTGCCCAAGATGATTTATTTGCCATCACTCCAATCTGGAGAAATCTGGGATCGTTCTGGGAGACTTGATGCAATTCTTATTCTGGAATCATTTCTTACAAGTCGTTAAATTACTTAAGTGCAAATTTATTTAGATTTTGAATTACAAGATGACCACTCGAACCACAAAGAAAAATAATCTGGATTACCTCGAAAGTATTCCACTGGATAAAACGACTTTAAGCCAATCCAAGCTTGACATAGATAAAAAAGTTCGTAGCAACCTTTTCCCTTGGAATGGTCAATTCTCTCCACAATTGATCTCTTCATTAGTTGAAGCTTATGCAAAGCCAACAGACATAATACTTGACCCATTTGCTGGGAGTGGAACTGTTTTGGTTGAGAGTGCCCGTCATGGCTTAACAGCAATCGGCTCTGACATAAATCCTGCTCCTTATAAAATTTCAAGTGCTTATCAACTTATAAATGTGGGGCATCAGCGGAGAAAGGAAATATTGAATGACATTCATGACGTACTCGAAACATCATTCCCTACAACATTCATGAATCCCAGTGCAATTCCGTCTTCTGAAGATGTGAAAAATAAATTAGCGTGCTTGTCTAATGAGATCCGAAAGAACGGACACCTTGATTCAGATTCTTACTCACACCTAAAAGCAATTGTATTCGATGCCTTGATTCTCCTGCTAGATTTTCACAAACCGGATCTTAAAATTGATCGTTTATTTGCATGTTGGAGTAAACTAAAGAAGCAATTGACAGAACTGCCATACTCACGGCGTAAAATATATGTATTTAACAATGATGCTAGAAAGCTTGAGGTAAGCAACCAGTCTGTTGATTTAGTCATAACATCACCCCCTTACATAAATGTATTCAACTATCACCAAAAATATCGTCGTTCAATGGAAGCAATGGGCTGGAATTTACTCCAAGTTGCCAAATCAGAGATTGGCGCAAATCGAAAACACCGTCAGAATCGATTTCTAACTGTCACTCAGTATTGCCTAGACATGAACTCAGTACTTGATGAACTATGCCGTGTATGCAAGCCCGGAGCAAGAATGATTGTGGTAGTTGGAAGAGAATCCAATGTCAGAAAAACTCGTTTTTTCAATGCGGAAATGATAATAAAGCTTACCAAGGAATGCTTGGGGCTTAAGGTTATGAGTCGCCAAGTTCGATCATTCACTAATAGATTTGGCGTTAGGATATTTGAAGATATTTTACACATTTCAAATACGAGAATCTCACCACCTGTTATTAGTCCACACCAACTGGCTAATCAAATTCTTTCAGACGCACTGGAATATTCTCCTAAAGAATCTCACTCAGATCTTATCGATGCCATTTCCAGAGTGAATGAAACTCAGCAATCTCCCATTTTCAATCAATCTGAAGCACTAATAGAAATTGTATGATTTCAATGCAGCATCTTCCTACACCCCATCTTGAGAAGCTCAATGCAACTTTGGAAAACTCTAAGTTACCCAAAGAAGACATTCCACGAATCGAACTGGCAATTAAAAGATACAAGGAATGGGTCGTAGAACTCAGTGCAGTTGATGAAGATAAAAATACAGAGGAAATTGTACAGGAAATGGTAATGCTACTAAATCAGTATCGTTCGTTCCTTGATTTAGAAATTATATTTGATAGTGACAATGACTTCTTGTACAGACAAAAGGGGCAAATAAAACTTGATAATAGCGTAATTGAAGAATTTCTCCCACACCTGATTCAAAAGTGTGTACTTTCAGATGTTCATGATGACTCAATATTTCTTGGTCCAAAGAAAGCATTTTCCTCATTATATTTTACATCAACCCTTGACGATGCCATGGTAAGTGGAGGAATTCATGTTAGAACTAAGGATCAAGACTTTACTGTTGCTCGTCGTGTATACATGAAAACTTCATACTCGCCGAAGTTTGAACAATACGAATCTAAAAACTTCTATATTGCTTATGTGGCAGCAGAGTGCAAAACTAATTTGGACAAAACTATGTTTCAAGAGGCTTCTGCTACTGCTAATGATGTCAAGTCATCCCTAAAAGGTTCAAAATATTATTTGTTGTGTGAGTGGTTAGATATGACACCGCAAAGCACAGCGGCTACTTCGATAGACGAAGTACTGATATTACGTCGTGCCAAACGAATGAATTCAAATATAAGAAGTAAGTTCGGTAAGGCTTTGGGAAGAAAAAGCAATCGTCAATCGTACGTTGATTTCTTAAACAATAGTCCATTCGACGTTAGTGTTTTTGAGAGATTAGTAACTCTAATTTCAGGATTGGTTTCAATCGAAGACCCTATTGAAGATGATGTTTTAAAACGAGGCTATTTTTAACAAAAGGCTTGATGGTAAATCAAAAAAGACACCACTGAAACCAGTGATGTCTTTCGTCTCTCCATTTGTCGAATTTAACTCAGAACTGCTGAGACTGAATGTTGCTCATCCAGTCATTCGCAAATCGTGTGAGGTCTCGCTGGAGTTTGGCAGCGTACTTCACACCATCGTCTTCGATTCTCGCAGCCTCCTGATAGATGGGAGGAATCGCCTGCTGGAATGTCAGGGGATAGACGCCCGTGTCATTTACCATAAATGTCATATCAGGGTCGCAACACATATCTCCCTCTTGAATGAAGTAGTGTGCCACACTGACGACGTATGACTTGTGATGTTTTCCAATCACTTCAACATGGACCTTCATAAAAGTCTCGCTGTTGTCGATGATGCGTGACTGATGAAGTTTCATGTCGCTGAGGAGAACCCGAAAAGTTTTCTCGGCTTTTTTGTTGAGCTTACTGAGCATGATTAGTTGTGTCCTTAAACGAGAAATGCCCCGTCGATGTGACGGGGCAAATTAAGATAAAATGGTAGGAATGATTTATTTCAGAGCAGCAGCCACGCTCTGATAGGCTTCCAGAGCAGCCTTAGCTTTGGCAGGATTACCACAAGCTTGAATGAAGCCACCAACACCTTCAATAGCTTCCAGAGCAGAATCGATGTCTCCATATTCACTGACAAATTCAGAAGCAAGTTTGATCTTGCTGACATCAATCTTGCCACCACCTTTGATCTTGTTCAGGATTTGCTGAGCGTGACCACTTCCAATCGTGATGTCCTGCTCTGCGAGTGCTTTCTGACACTGGACCGCAGTGCCATTGGGATTAGCCTTGAACCAGTCCCGAATCGCATCAGACTTTTTGATCTCAGGTTTTGGTGTCGCAGTTTTCTTGACAGCGGTTTTTCGTGCAGCCATTGTTCTTCTCCAATTATTGGGGTTTGTGTCAGCAATCAACAACTGATTGCCATGTGCGTATTAAGCACAGTTGGAGAGAGTCCGTCAGCGTCAAAACGAGAAGAAAACCCCTAAATTTCAGGAGTTTTTCTACTTGCCGCCCAAAGCTGTTGTGTGGACATGACTTGCAATCTGTTTCATAAATAGCGGTGGGACTGAGTTTCCAATCCGTGCCCATTGATCCACAAACTTTCCAAGCAATATGAAGCCATCAGGAAAAGTCTGAATCCGTTTAGCTTCACCGATCGATAATGAGCGTGGTTCGTGAGGATGACAGATGGTGGCGAAACCTGTGCCAGTCTGCATTTTTGGTAAGGTGCAACATGGCTTGTTCGGGCGTGGTCTGACGCAATCAGAGAAATGTGATTTAATCCCCCAAGCATCTCCTGCATTTCCACCGCATGGAATTAGATGGTAGATGTCAGCGTATCGTTTACTGAGAGATGGTGTGCCCGATGTGTCTGCACCCTTGATGGCTTCCATGATGGTCACGACTGGTCCTCGTGGCTTGGGATGGGATGGTTCGATATTGAGGTCATCTCTGACACCAATGAAGATGAGACGCTTTCTGGCTTGAGGGACTCCATAGCAGGCAGTGTTGAGCAATCTGGCTTTAACCTGATAACCACTTGCTTTCAACTCACGCATGATCTCAACAAAGATCAGTTTCATTTTTCCTTTCACGAGTCCAGCAACGTTCTCCATAACGAAGGTTTTGGGTTTCAGATGTCTCAATAGTCGTACAAACTCGTGGAAGAGTTGATTGCGTGTATCGTGAAAGATGCGTTTGCCAGCGGTACTGAAACCCTGACATGGGGGACTTCCATCCAGGATATCCAGTTCACCAACTTTTAATCCCGACAATTGGAGAGCTTCATCGCCATTGAGTTTGGATATGTCTCCATGATATAAAGGTGTATCTGGGAAATTGGCACGATAACAGGCGGCGGCGTGATCGTCGTACTCAACAGCGAGCAATACTTTTCCACCTGCCTGCATGTAACCGAGAGATGATCCGCCACAACCTGAGAATGTTGAGATAATTTTCATAGTGGGAAAATCTCCCCACAATGTGGACAAGTGACTGTTGAGACATTATCCGCACAGGATTCGTCAAACTCTTGCCCTTCATCGAGCAGATATTCTTCGGTTTTGGTGGCAAGTTCATCGAGCAGGGATTGCACGTCATCATTCTTTGAGGACAGTTCAGAGAGCAGGTCATCGAGTTTGCTCTGGTCCGTGCCAGCCATACCAGTGATATGATCGTGGGTAGCCAGTAAGAGGTTCGCTTCGTCGTCACTGAGATCAACGACTAAGCAAGGAATCTTGCCAGTGGTCATCTCAGAACGCAAATGACCGTCCAATATCTGATAACCTTCTGGAGTCTCACGGACGATGACTGCATCTGCCCAGCCGACATCATCAAGCAAGCCTTGCAGGACTCGTTTCTGGTGGTCTGGATGCGTTCTGTGATTGAGCGGATGTGGAATCAGCTTTGAAGCTGGAATTCTTTTGAGTGATTTGATGCGATCTTTCATACCTTTAGTTAGTAGGTATGGTGATCATTTTTCTATGGAATACAGACGAGCCAATAGCATTCGGCGATGATGGTCGAGGAGCGTTTGAAGCTGATCTGAAATATCATTGAAAATCCTATCAATATCCTGAGCGATGACAGTTGTTTGTTCTGGAGTCGGGGGTTCTTGACCCGTGAATTGATTAAACAGGCTATGAGCAAGTTCTTCAGGAGTCTCATTGATAAGTCGTTCTTGTAAGATCTCCCGATTAGTCTTGAGGTGATCTGGAAAACGATGGTCAAGGTGTCTGACAAAATCATCAGCAATGTTGAAATCCCAAGTTCTGAGCAATGTCAGAACTTCAGTGATTCCTCTTGGTGAAATCGGGAGCTTTACATCATTCTCCCATAACGGTCCAAAGTCCGAGAAACCGAAAAAGCGTGCCAGTTTTGTGAGGTCATCTACTGTTTTAGCGTTCGGGCGTTGCAGACCATCATTCCACAATCGTCTTAGCCATTTCTTTTTCTCCCGAATCCAGCAGAGACGCTTTGCCAGTGAGTTTTCATCAGGGCACTCCATCTTAATTGCCAACCGTCTCAAGTTGTCTCTGAATATGTTTGCCTTATTATTTCGAGCCCAGCGGTTCATGTACAAAGCTGCATTTTCCCAATCACTCTTCTCATTTGACTCTGGCATTTTTGACCATTTCGTTATTGCGTGAATTATTTTTCACCACTTTATCATCATTTTTGACCACTACTCAACCTTCTACGCAGTGAACACATGATTTCGACGGGATACCTGCTAGTAAGGCACCAGCGGCAGTGACTTACTCCATGTGAGGGTGAGACTGACTGCTGGCAACTCCTGATGGAGAGCCAAAAATGACTAAGCACATTTCGGAAACTCTTAACAACAAAAAGGACGCCCTGTCCCCAGAAGATCAGGTCTTGCTCACTGAATGTGAAACGATCATCGTCGATGGTCAGAAGGCGTTCATTCGGACCTGTGTGGCAATCGTGACGATTGATAAATGCGATCTGTTCCGACCTCACAAATCTCTGCACGCCTACTGTGCCTTCAGGTTCGATTTCTCGGACACTGAAACTGGACGTTACCGCAACGCTGGTATTGTGCTGTTGAATTTGTCCGGGCTGAGTGCAGAGGCGATGCTGGCAGGGAAAAAATCCGCCGAAGGGCACTACAACATTCTTCCGGCTAATGAAGGTCAGAGTCGTGAGATGGCTAAGCTCAAGGATGCTGAATTGCAGAACAAGGTGTGGGGTGAAGTGATCGCCCTATCAAAGAAGATGGATGGAAAGATCACTGCCAAACTCATCAAGGAAGTGATTGAAGCAATTACTGGCGATGGTGGTTCTGATGATGGTGACGGGGAATCGACTTCTCCGAGTCCAGATAAACCATGCAGTGCCAAGCTATCCATCCGTTTTGAGGAAGATGAGAATTTTGATCTGGCACAGCCACTCAAGGATGCAGCTGAGTATTTCGGCGTAAAGTGTATGAAGCGAAAGAACAATCTGACGCTTGTTCTCGATGCCGATAGCAAGGTGAAGCTGCTCCACAAGCTGGCTGACTGGGCTGCGAAATACGATGTGACTCGCATCGTGGTTGATTTCAGTTAGTTGTCTCCAATTGGAGAAAGCTCCACTGTCAAAAGCAGTGGGGCTTTTTTCGACATTCATTTATATCCTCGTTGAGGATATGCTTCTTCCATTCAGCTTGATCCTTCGGATCAAGGGGTGTCCCGCCCCAAGGCGGGACACCGATGGTGGTTCAAAGCTTCGCATCCTTAGCAAACGTATCTCTCACGCTTCTCTTGTTCAATTCCAAGAGATTTGTTCTTCAAATGATGGTAAAAACCGTCTGATGGGTGGTGGTTGTGCCATTGGAGGTGGTCTCGGAATCAAATCATTGTCTGATGCCAGATTTTCCTGTGAAGAATGCGTCACCACTATTATAGATGTGGTGGTGTTACTATATGTATTAGATGGGTAAGTGTAGATGGTTCCCACCAATGGCTCATTCCCATATGTGATTTTGCAGGTTTTGGCTTTGTGTTGTCGATGTGAATAGTCATGATTCACGCAAATCCAGCCAATCTGAACAAGGATTTGACGGTAAGCTTGCCAAGTGTCAATTGACCATTTCGGCAATTTTCCCTCATCTGCTAAATCTTCCCACCAACCCTGTATTGAATCTCTCGGAATACCGCCATCTGACTTATCACTTCGAACTTGTTCGACAATCGCCATAACAAGAGGCAATTTCTTACCACATACTTTGCGTTTCTTACCATTGGAATATGTGACAGTGCCATATTCATCAACTTTTCGTTTTTGATTGATTATGGTTGTAAACTTTGTCTGCCAAACAAATGTGGAAGTTGCTCTACCTTTCCACAAATTGATTTTCTGATCCAGTTCAGGACGTTGTGATTTGTCATGACCACACATTGAAGCATCAAATGACTTGGCGACATAAGGCAGAATCGCTCTGAAATCAGCCCGACGTTTTAATTCTTTGTCTTCCCACAATCCATTAAACATCTTGTGTTCTTTATAGGCATCAAGGACTTCATCCACTGTGGGAACACGTCGCAGCCGACGTGAAAGCCACAATGAGAACTCCCGTTTGCGATCAAATGCGTTTGGGTTTTTGCGGATAGAATCAAGAATTTGGGAAGAATTTTTAGGCAGCCTGCCGTTAGGCTTTGAAATACGATTTGCGGACCCCGTAGGGGGTTCGCTAGATTTCAGGGCGAAGCCCTGAACATCTACATCGTCAGAATTTGTAAAGCCCATTGCCTCACGATAGGCTTGTTCCATCATCTGCTGGGCAAGACTTAAAGATTTGGTGATGGCAATGTCTCCAATTGGAGACATCACTTGGCAAGCACAGGCTTTTTCAAGTGTCTCAATCAAAGCTTTTTCATCATATTGCTGGCTCCCTCTCCACCACTCATGGAATTCACACATTGAATATGTAATATAAGGAACACGCTTGCGGTTGATTATCTTGTATCTATCGACCTTGTTGAGTTCACCGCCAGCAATTATCGTGATTTTGTCACGTCGAAATGGAAGCAGTATTTGAGGCATATTGTGAGGAAAGACTTCTGTATTTTGCCCTGTGATTTGGACCACAACAGAATGAAGTTTCTCTGCCATTATTCTGGCTTTGCAAATGCCTATGGCTTTGCGACCAAAACCGTAGATTTTGCTTGAGCCATTATTCGGATTCACCTCGACGAGCCACCGCAAATGTGGAAACATGAGAATACACTGACGACCAACACGAATAACTCGTTCTATATGCTTTTCCGCATTTTCATTGTGGTGTCGGTCAATATCAGCGGCAATAAATGGGACATCAGAGACACCAGAGTCTGATGTGGCGACGATTCCACGATGTTTTCCTTGCAAATGCTTGAGCAGCACAGAGTGCTGCCATACATTGCGATTTTCTGGGACTGTCCAATACTCAGGATGGTCGTAATTCGCCACCCACATTTTTTCGTCTACGTCCCACTTGGATTTTTTGACAATTGCCCAAGTGCCATCGTCTTGTAAATCACGGTCGGCAAATTTGAATCCAAGAAATTTCTCACCAGCACCAGCAAACAGATTCCATGATAGATCAGTTGTAATCTTCGATTCTGATTTTTTCTTGATTTTATTCTGATTTGTTTCTACTATATACATCATACGCCTCGACTATTATATAGTCTCTCCGCCGCAAGTCTTATACATGCTTGCGGCGGTTTTTTATGCCCTGCCCGAGAATAAAAAAGACGACCACCCCGCTTGGATGCAGCTTATTGGGGTGGTCGTCAAAAAATGATTCCGATTGATCGCCGCATCCATGCTTTGATTATCGGATTATAATTCATCTATTTTTATAACGCAAATTTTTTCTATATTGCACCTATATGCGATCTTTCCCAAAAGATCGTGGATTTCGGCGTTTTTTTGGGAAAAGATTGGGATTTGGGGATGATCTTGGGATGAGAATTTTTAAGAAATTTCGTTTCTCGTAAACATGAGAGTTTGTACAATGCACGATCCTTAAACATCCCATTTTCTTACAGAAATCAATATTCATGCTTACTGAAATTGTTTCATTTCCTTATGACTACAAGATTGTCGAACCATATTATTGTGACGTTGAGGGAACTGATTACTGTGTAATCAAAAAATCGGACTGGAAAAAGTTCTTGCATTTTGAAAGCCAAAAGAACGACATGCACAACGTTGTGACAGCGATTGATGATAAATACATTGTTGTAAATAAAGGTGATTTCAGAAACATGGAAGCCCTTTATGCAAGCGCTTTTTACATGATGATGCGGAAAGATGATAAGTACGTTGATGCAATTGGCATTGCTAATTATGGGATGGAAAAAGAATTCTGCGTAATTGAAGGAGCAATTGTTGGAAATGTGAATACTTCATTGGAGAAGACATACAAACGTAAAAGGAAAGAACTCGAAGAAGATGGCACTATTGCAAACAATCGACTTATGACTACTTATTACTTTGAAAATCCTTCACAAGCTTCTCGTGTCATATCTGGAACAAGCACCAATGGTAACGATGTGTGGTTGAGCTTTTCAGAAAATGGGAAATCACTTGGAATGACTCAATTCAAAGCTCTTAGATAAGAATTTACACAAAGATTGCCTCTTCCTGACCACCAAAAATCACAAATCCAGCATTACAAAAATTGTAATACTCGGCTTCCAGCCAAGCGCTATTACGAACTGGCTGCAATCTTATCTCCTGTAATCGTCCAGTGAGGCTGAGTGCCTGTTTGCGACCGATATATCCACCATTTCCACTTGATGACACCATGTGAGTCTGTGGTGTCTCAGTGGAGGCATGAAGAACGCCATTTACTGAGACTGTCAGACTCGATTGTGGATTCCAAGTGGCTGATACGTGATACCACGTATCCAATTGGAGACGTTCTGAAAAAGCGTAATGAGTGATAGTCTCATCCTCGTCTCCCACTAATCTGATTCTTGCCCAGATGTGATTCAGGTAACTTTGTCCGATTGTAAAATTCCAATCGTCAGCCGTACCGCCACGAGTGAAAAAAGCACGCTCTTCATATGTTTTATCCATGAAGAGCCACATCGACACTGTAAAACCATCTGATGTGTCCAGATTGTCGTCTGGGATTATGATGAAGTCACGAGATACAAACTGCTGACAAGGGAGACAGAAGACTCCCAAATCAAGTGTGGGGCTGTTTTCGCCAACACCACCAGTACCATGCAGATTGTGTCTTGTTCGGTCCTGATATTCATCAGTTGTTCCATCCCCACTTTCGTCAAGTGGAAGTACAAAATGAAAATCATCCCAAACCTGTCCTGTTACTGAGACCACTGCTGAGCCACTTACAGAGGCTCCACCTTCTCTTGTGTCGATTGAGACAAGTGCTGCTCCACCACCAGACATGCCGCCAGAACTGATTTCATCAATTGAATTACAAGGAAAACAAACCATCACTCACCACCAAAGTAAACATAAAACTGATTGTCAGAGGTGGATGACAAAGAAACCTTGAAAAACACCCAATAAAAATCGTCGTCCTGATCTCTGATTTCTTGATCACAGACAATTCCATCACTATCAGTGATGACAAAATCCGAACTCGGTAGTTGAAGGACAGGATTATAAACTACTGACACTTCACCTAGATCAACGGAAATCAATTCACGTACAATCTGATCATCCTCTTTGATCCATCTGTCTTCGATTAGCCAAAAACCGAACGAAAATCCGTCACTATCGCCATGACGAATTACTTCAAGTGCATCACGACTCCATGTGGTATTGCTGGGCGAAATTTCAATCTGTAACTCATCTTCAGTCAGGGTGAGTCCCAACGTCCCCGTGGAGCGTCTAGCCATTACTTTGTCTGAATCATGCTGGAAATAACTCCAGACCTCTGCATCACTATTCATCGTCATCCGAAAAGCCGAAGGCATGATTCGCTCACGAAAATCACCGAAGTCTTGAGACAGCACATTAAAGGGAATTGTTCCGACGATGGTATTTCCTGACTCACTGGTCCGAACCTCAGCCTTCACATTCCTGATTTCGTAATTGTCCTCGGCTGATCGTTTTTCAAATCTTGTTTCCATTTTGTCTCCATGTATTCAATAGATGCTCCACTGCCGCCTGTGGTTCGTCCGTCCAGCAAGCAAGTGATAGTTGTTGCAGATGGTCGTTGCAGTGCTTTTGTGCCAGATTATCTATGCGGTCCACGGTTCCATTTGCTCGCATGACTGGTGAAAACGTGGAACGAACCGTTTCGGCATGAGAACCATAAAACTCATTCGCCCAAGAGATAAACTCGGCTGGTTCGTACTTCTTCACCGCTCTCTGGATCGCTTTAATTTCTTTGGTGAGGACTCGCTTGTGTGCGTCTTCGATCAGTTCAGAGAGATCAATGGAGCGATCATCATTCTCGGAGTCCGTCTCTGTCTCTCCAATTGTCGAGTCGTCTTTTTCCAACTCGACAATTGGAGAGTTGTCCTGCTCGATGGGAGCATAGTTGAGCGGTCGATAATGCAAATCGCCATTTTCAATGGGAGGCAGGTTCTTCTTCTGTCTGATTTCATTGATACTCCACCAGCCCCATTGTGAACCAGTTCGGAAAGATTCGTCTTCTGATTTTTGGTCGCCACGCAGTAAGCTGGCGGGATCAAACTCCAGATAGAACCTGCTCTTCTCCGACTCCTGCCACAACTTTTGATTGAACTCTGCTTCCAGTTTTTTGATCCAAGGACGAATCGTATTCCTATAGAAACTGATGCCCATGTGTTCGACGGAAGCAAACGACATACTTCCCTCAGTCACAGCCATCATATGACTGGGAACATGGAAAATTCTTAGGATGTCCAGCGTGTTCAGCTTTCGCTGCTCAACAAACTGAGCCTGATCTTGGGGTAAGCCCAGAGGCTCATAGTCCATACCTTCCTGCAAAATCATGAATCGAAACGCATTATCCACTCCACGATGTTTGCTTTCGATCTGAGATCGCAGATTGTCTTTGGCTTCCTCAGACAATCTCTCAGGGTGTTTGAGAATGCCACCGAGATGGCTGCCATTGTCGAAGAATCGCTGTTGAATGCGATCCATAGACAATCCACTTGCAACGACACGTGCAGCATGGCTAATTGGTGAGATTCCCTGAATTCCATTCGTTGAGAAACCCTTACAGTGAAGAATTTGATATGGTTCAAGTTCTCTGGTGACACCATTGATTGTCACTTGGTACAGCAACTCACCATTGGGACGGATGATTTTTACCTTGTTGTTTTCCAGTGGGTAAATGCCCACTGGACGACCACCAGAATAGTCCAGAAAATCAAAACTATTGCCATAGAGCAGAACTCGATTCATTAGGCATTCGAGCCAGTCGATGCTCGTCATCATCGAATTGGGGCGATGGATCAAGCGAGCAATGGGATGTTCGTCAATTCGCTCACGCTCGCCATCAATTCTCTCGAAACCATGAAGAGACAATGTGGCAATTGTTTGAGCAATCAGATCAACACAACTTCGCACCGTCACCAATTGGAGAGACGTGTCTTCAGTGACGACAATCTGGGAAGAATCGGCGTAGTTGCCGAGATTGACCAACTTAGCCGATGTGATGCTGGATCGTTTTTCTGGTTTTTTGCTGCGACTAAAGAATGAGAACATTCTTTATGTATGCCGCAAGAACGAGAAACAGCCTCGAAGGAAATTAGTCGAGGCTGCTCTCTGAGATGATTCATGTCAGTCCATGAAGGCGTCGCAAAGCCCGTATCTTATATCTTTCTGTAAAAACATGATCCAAAGCGTCCAAATGCTTTTTGCATTGCAGAACTTGATTATCGTCATTTTCACAAATGCAAATAATGTCATCAATATAAACTCGGTGCTTATAATAATAGTCCTCCTTAATGCCACCAGCTACCAAGAAGCCTTCGTCTAAAATCCAGTCTTTAATCACATATTCTGGGAGCCTCTTATTGACAGTTTCGATTTCAACACAGTTTTTACCATTGTGCTTATATACGAAAGTAAATACTCGACCAATAAATTCTCCCTCCTCTTGAATTGGTTTGAATTTCACGATTTTGTCTCTGTAACTGCTGTCAGCCATGTCAATATCCTTTACTTAAATTGTGAAGCGTTTAATATGCCCGAGAATACTCATGAGGACAGTCAAGTCAATTATAAAAATCAAACATAATATGCCGCAACTCGTTACTGTCATATGATTTGAGTAAATCAACATACCCAAATCAAGCAGTGATTATTCAAATCATCCTTACAGCCAGATTGAACAATCCTCGGAACTGTAAACCGACTCAAACTGCGGTGAACTGTCGTCCCACATCGCCATCCCTAGACTGATGATGAGTGCGATCGCCCCATCGATTTTATCCTGTTTTCTGCGTAGTCTGTTGGATGGTCGGATGTTCTCAGCAGCATCTGATTCACAAACTACGTTGGACATGCAGTAATCCATTACTGGATTACCTGAATGAACCAATTCACCATCAATTACCAGTTTTTCCAGTCTTGCTGTTGGTCGTCCCATCGACTCGAATCCGGGTCTGAACCATTCAACGTCAAATCCATCTTCAATTAAACTCTGAGCGACATCGTAGGCATGAGATCGGTCTGCACCGATCTTCTGGACACGATACATGCTACATATCTCACTGATGTCCTGCCTGATCTGGGAGAATGATGTGGATGATCCACTACAGGGACGAATGTGACCAGCTTTGCTCCACATTTCATAAGGGACTTGCTCGATCTTGGATCGTTGAAGAATGTCACTCTCAGGACACCAGAACCACGATTTGATGTGATAGACGCCATCGACATCCCAGAGTAGAACGAAAGCAGAGAGATCGTTTACGGGCGCAAGATCAAGACCACCCCAGCATTTGTATTGAGTGAGGTCTGGTGAAGTCCCACGGCACTTGTCCCACAAAGACATGTCCATCCACTTACCAAGAGAGTCAATGGGGACATTCAGGTAATACTGACGAAAGTGGTTTTGTCTGGATGGGATTTGCTGAGCAATCTTGAACTCTTCCTCAAGATATTTCTCAGACAGAAAATCTCCTAAAGCCGGATTGACTGCTTTCCAGATTTGCCTGTCAGTCCAGTCACTTTTCTCATCCGCATAATACAGGACTGCCAAGTAGTTCGGGTTCTCAACCTGACCTGATCGTTTGACCTTGCCATTCTCAATACGACCTTTCAGTCGTCGAGCAAAAGACACCTCTTCGTGGGCTAAACTTGTACGATCTGATGTTTGTGTGGAGATGCAAAGTGTAAGTGGATTTGAGCGTGCCCCAAAACCCGTTGTAAGTGCAGCATGTAACCTACGATGCTTTGGCTGAGTCCAAGAATGTAATTCATCCATGACCACCAGTGTTGGCGAATATCCATGCTGGACATCGCCTCCCGAAGTTACAGCAACATAGAAGGAATTGGTGGCTTCACAGACGATTCTCTTTTTACTTGGGATGATTTCACAGAGTTTGCTTAGTGTCGCATCGGCACGAATCATCTGCTCCATGGCATCGTAGATTCGGGAAGCCTGTTCCTGCGATGCTGCTGCCCCTAAGATTTGCTGATTGGTCATGCACAACAAATGGAACATGCAGATGGCTGCTGCAATTTGCGTCTTTCCATTTTTTCGGGGCAGCAGTAGAAAACACTTGGAGACTTCACCACGATAGAGAGAAGTGATGATCTGTTTTTGCCACGGTCTGAGAACAAACGGTTTCCCCGAGTGATCTCCGACGAGTGTGAGATTTTCAATGAACTGAACAGCTTTGTCTGAGGTTTCCACTCAGTAGATAGCCGACAAGTCTGAGTCAGACAATCTAGGCTTAGCATTTTTAATAGTCAATTTGACTACTTCACGTGCGGCGACAAAATGGAGAGGCTCTTCACCCTTATTTGGAATCCCAAGTATCTCCGCCGCTTCATCCAAGCCTTTAGGATCAGCATTACGAACAATTTCCAGCACATTACTTGCCCATTTAGATTGCTTTTTGTTTTGCGTGATTTCAGCAAGAGCAATTTCGTCTTGAAGATGTTCCACCAAATTTGAGCGTATGGGGTCGGCAGCATCATGTGCTGCTTGTTTCGCTGCGATCTCGGCGAGAACTTCATCACGGAATTTGAGGAACAGATTCCAAGCGTCGGCTCGATTGCGCCGTGAGTCCAGATCGTAGGCAGGTGACTTAAACTGACTACCGCTGACCATTTTTTTATAGCGGACTTTTCCCGATTTTAGAACTTCGGGTCGTCCGAACTCGATTGCTTCTCTTGCCATTTTCGCCCCATATTTCGGTGGTCTAATTTTGGGTTTTCATTCTTATCAGATGATTCCAGAATTATACCATAAAACATGCGTCCTGTGGGCTAATCCGTGGTCTAAATTATGGTGGGCAAAACGACCATCAATTCGACCACCAATCGTAAATATGGTCAATAAATCGCTTGTTTTAGGATAGACCTACAGACTGGGGGTCAAGAGGTCGCAAGTTCAAATCTTGTCGTCCCGACTTTTCGCAAGTCATTTATCTGCAGGAAGTTATGGCAAGGTCGGCAATTCGACTTTGCCGTTTTTTTTCCTCGGAGATACCTTTGGTGATACCTTTTTGGCGACGAACGGTACGATTCCAGGGGTCAATTGTCCCGGTTTCCGGCCAACTCCGTCGCCAAAATCTCCCGCTCAAATCATCAAAATTTTGCTGACATGGAATGCCTGCCAAAACGACGCAAATCTGTCGTCTGTTGCTCCGGTAGTATTCACTTCCCGTCTTCGATGAACACTCTCAGAGTGCCCTGCCTCGATCGAGTCGCATCCAGGCTCAACTTTCCGATGGACTCACACGGAAGTGAAACAGGCAGGTGTCGACATTCCGTGGTCCCAACGAAAAATGGATTGCACCTCACCAAGATTTGAAACGTGACTTATTCTCCTACGATATATGTTCTCCCCACTAACAGATAGGGAGACTCACTCGTGGTGTACTGCGAGAAGTGTCTATGAATCAACTTCTGATGAGTTTGCCACTCCGGTGAGCTTAAAGTTTGTCGCCTGCGCGGCGTCCGCCCCCGTGATCGCTGGGGCGACTTACGATA